>WNFR01004366.1_pt1 | contig 14546 bp, 10 predicted proteins | sample 5400221 | NCBI WGS metagenome assembly WNFR01 (sample SAMN13153357, study PRJNA577476) | soil metagenome | isolation source: 40 cm soil under Madrone tree | place: USA:California | collected 2016-06-14 | reverse complement strand
GGCCAAGCCAGTGATAACAGTGCTTCAAGTCTGGATATTACTGTGGAGCTATATCCTGTCGATATCGTGGCAGTGCGCCATGAGTTCTTCACTGAACCGCGCGCGGGTAAGCGCTGGGAAGATTTTCTTAAGGAACGAATGAAGGGTCGCTCACCAATCAGTGGACGGCTCGACAAACAAGGGCGCGGCACTGTTGTATTAACTCCCGGCAACTGGTGGCTTCACGCGAAGCTTACAGGTGACGAAGATCTGGAGTGGCGTTTGCCTGTTAGTGTCACCGGCGCAAAACAGACCATCGAACTAACCCCGCAGAACGCTTACACACGGACCAAAAGTTTCTGAAGAGGGCTTTGGTCTTTGCGCTTTTGTCTTTGTTTTGAAACCCGAGTGGAGAGCTTCATCAAAGGGATCACAAAGTAAAGCCCAAAGACCAAAGCCCTAAGACCGCTTTTATTCAAATGAAAGCCCTTCGCATCGAAAAGACCCGTCTTCTCGTGCGCGAGATCGCCAAGCCGAGCCGCGGCGATGAAGCACTGGTACGCGTACTGCTCTCCGGAATCTGCAATACAGATCTGGAGATTTCTCGGGGCTATGCGGGCTTTCGAGGAACCCTCGGACACGAGTTTGTGGGAGTGGTGGAAGAAACCTCAAATGGAGCACTCGTCGGTCAGAAGGTGGTAGGAGAAATAAATGCGGGGTGCGGGAGATGTGAACTGTGTGCTGCCGGTGACCCGCGTCACTGTGCCTCGCGCACCGTGCTGGGAATTGTGAAACGAGATGGCGCACATGCAGAATTCCTGCGCCTGCCAATGGAAAACCTTATTCCGATATCAAATCGAATCCCAGAAGAACACGCCGTGTTTACGGAACCGCTCGCCGCTGCCTGCGGAATTCTGGAACGAGTCAACATTGCCAACTCGGATCGCATCGCGGTCATCGGCGACGGCAAGCTTGGTTTACTTTGCGCACAGGTAATCGCTCTAACCGGAGCGCCGGTGTTGCTGATTGGTAAACATTCGGCAAAGTTGCGGATCGCTGAAAGACGCGGCATCGAGACAACAACAGCGAAACATGCCGCAAAAAGAAAGCGAGAGTTTGACATAGTTGTCGAAGCGTCGGGCGCCGCACCTGGTTTCAAGATGGCTCTCGATCTCCTGTCACCTAAAGGCCAACTAGTACTGAAATCCACCTTTCACGACACCACCGAAATTGATGCGTCCCGCGTGGTTGTTGACGAGATATCCATAGTTGGTTCGCGTTGTGGTCGATTCTCACCGGCCCTCGACCTGCTGGAGAAGGGCGCCATAGATGTTGACAGTTTGATAAGTGAAGAATATCCGCTTGCTGAGGGAGTCCATGCGATGAAACGCGCGGGCACGAAAGGAATACTTAAGGTTCTTCTGCGGCCGTAGCGACAGTTTGGGGAGGCGGAAGCTGGAAGGCGTGCCTGCGGAGAAAAGCAATCATTTTTCATTTATCATTCGCGGATTCCTTCTCTCCCATTTCCAACTTTCTGCTCCTGCTGGCTGCTCCGGCTTCCTGCTCCTGCCGGGTAGTGCCCTAACTTGAGATTGTCCCAGTGCATTCTCAGTGTTCTCCGTGCCTCCGTGGTGATAAGAGTGCCGAAAACCATTTCACCACTGAGACACGGAGAACACTGAGAACCCAGTGGGACGTGAAATTAGGACACCTGCTCCTGCCGTATGCTTTCCCCCAGCCGCTCCTTTTAGCTATACTCTAGACCTTTCCCTTGTGCTCCGATCGTCACCCGATCGCCTGGTGGCATTCCTTGAGCGCGTGGCTGCGGCAATCTCGAAGGTGGTGAATTATGTTCGATTTTTCTAATGATAATACTTCAGCTCAAGAGAGGACGCTTCTGAGAAAGTTGCGGGTCTGGATTGCAGCCCTTGGAGTGGCTTGTCTACTCGCCGGAATAGGCATCGGCGCCATGCTCTCAGGCAGACCCACGATTGCTCAAAATGAGGCGCAGATCGCGCGCGCACCCGAAGCGCTGTCAGCCTCCTTTGCAGAGATCGCCCGACGGGTCGAGCCGGCGGTGGTTAACATCGAAACGCTGCAAACAGCATCCGATGTTGTCGCTGATAAAGATGATGAGGATCAGAAGGAAGATCAATCTTCAAACAACCCCTTGCTTGATATGTTTCGGCGGCAACAACGCCAGCCCACGCGTGGGGTCGGAAGCGGTTTCATCGTGAACCCAAAAGGCTACATACTCACAAATAATCATGTCATCGAAGATGCAACCCGGATCATTGTTGGTTTGCAGTCCGGTGAGAAGTATCGCGGCAAAGTGGTCGGCGTTGATCAGGAAACAGATGTTGCAGTTATCAAGATCGAAGCGGCCCAGGATCTTCCGACGGTGACCTTGGGAGATTCGAATGCCGCGCAGGTAGGCGACTGGGTGCTTGCTATGGGTTCGCCGTTTGGACTGGACCAGACTGTGACTGCGGGAATCATATCCAAGAAAGAACGCGAGAGCCCGGCCTTCACAAATTTCCAGCGCTTCCTGCAAACCGACGCCGCTATCAATCGCGGTAATAGCGGTGGACCACTAGTGAACATGCGTGGCGAAGTGATCGGTATGAATTCGCAGATTGCCACATCCACGGGCGACTATAACGGTATCGGATTCGCACTACCCGCAAACGAAACCAGTTTTGTTTATAAACAACTCGTGTCCCAGGGCAAAGTAAAACGCGGCTATCTGGGTGTCAGGTTGGAATCTGTACACGAAGAGATTGCGAGAGTCTATGGCCTACCCGATGCGAGGGGTGCGATCGTTACTGAAGTTGAGCCAACGATGACTGGCCAGGTAACGCCGGCCGCCAAAGCAGGTATTCAAGCGAATGATATCATCGTGGACTTTAACGGGCAGCCAGTTGCCAGCGCACAGGATCTTATACAAAGAGTTGCCGGCACTCCCGTGGGCCAATCGGCCAGTCTTGTTTTCCTTCGAGATGTAGATGGCAAACTCGACAAACAAACAGCGACTGTCGTGCTGATTGAGAGACCGCCGGCAAACCTGAAGGATGCATCGGAACCGGCCAAGGCAAGTCCCAAAGATGCTGACCCAAAAGGCAATGGGCTACATTTGGGAATTACACTGGCGGAGCTAACGCCTCAGCTCGTCGCGGATAAGCATCTGACAGGCATTCGGGGACTCTACATCAAGGAGATCGATCCCAATGGTCTAGCCGCCGAAGTTCGCCTGCCTCAAACGGGTAGGTCGGCGCTGCTTGAAGGCGACGTTATTACACGCATCAATCGCCTGCCGGTAAATTCTCTCGCGGATTTCCAACGCGTGCTCAGTGGATTAAAGCAGGGCGATCCGATCGTGCTTAACGTGGTTACGTATCAGCGAGTGGTTGATCGTCTGGTGCCGCGAATTGTGCAGTTTACTTATCAATAAGAGACTCTATGGCTCAGGCAAAAAAGGCTGTTGCGAAAACCAGCAGGAAACAAACCACGCGTAGCGCAGTTCGCTCTGCAGTTAAAATCTACCAGAATTACATCGGCGGGAAATGGGTCCCCAGCGAGTCAGGCGAGATGTTTGAGGACCTCAATCCCGCGGACAATCGCGACATCATAGGCCGGTTTCCTCTCTCCACCAGCGACGACGTCAACCGAGCGGTCAATGCCGCACAGGAGGCATTCGATCGCTGGCGACATACTCCTGCGCCGCGACGTGCCGAATTGCTTTTCCGTCTCGGTGAGATCCTTATTGCCAACAAAGATCGATTCGCCGCCGACATGACCAGGGAAATGGGGAAAGTGCTGAAAGAAACCGGGGGCGACGTTCAGGAAGCAATCGATTGCACTTACTACACCGCCGGCGAAGGGCGGCGACTTCATGGTTTTACCACTCCCGCGGAAATGCCTGATAAGTTTGCCATGTGCGTTCGCCAGCCTGTGGGCCTCTGCGGTTTGATAACACCGTGGAATTTCCCCATGGCCATACCGTCATGGAAGCTGATTCCTGCCCTCGTTTGTGGCAATACAGTTGTCCTGAAACCTGCCGAAGATACTCCGCTGTCGACTTACAACCTTGTTATGGCTTGTGAAGAGGCCGGAATTCCGCCCGGAGTCGTCAATCTTGTAACCGGCTACGGCGAAACCGTTGGCGCGGCAATGACAAATCATCCTGCCTTGCGCTTGATCGCTTTCACGGGTTCAACCGAAACCGGCAGGATCGTGGCCTCGGCCTGCGCTGAGCGCAATGCGATTTGTTCGCTGGAAATGGGAGGCAAGAATGCCATCATCGTGATGGATGATGCTGATATTGATCTTGCAATCGAGGGAGCAGTTTGGGGCGCTTTTGGCACGTCGGGCCAGCGTTGCACGGCTTCGTCCCGATTGATCGTTCATAAGAGAGTATATAAGCAGTTTGTGAGCAAGCTGGTGGAACATGTCAAAACATTGCGTGTCGGCAATGGCGCTGATCCAAAGACCGATGTGGGTCCTGTTATCAACGCGGATGCCGTCGAGAAGATCATGGGCTATATTCAAATCGGACGTAACGAAGATGGCGCCAGACTCGCTTGCGGCGGCAAACGTCTGAGTCGAGGAGATTATGCGCATGGTTATTTTATCGAGCCCACCGTCTTCGCCGATGCGACGGCAGACATGAGGATAGCGCAGGAAGAAATCTTTGGTCCGGTAACTACCGTGCTTCCCACAAACTCACTCGAAGACGCAATCAGCATCGCCAACGGTGTGCGCTACGGGCTTTCAGCAGCCATCTATACACAGAACGTAAATCGCGCTTTTCGCGCTATGAATGAATTGTATACCGGCATTTTCTACGTTAACGCTTCAACCATCGGTGCTGAGGTGCACCTTCCCTTTGGTGGCACCAAGGCTACGGGTAACGGTCACCGCGAGGCAGGAACCCAGGTGTTGGATATTTTCTCGGAGTGGAAGTCTATTTATGTCGACTTTAGCGGTAAGCTACAGCGCGCGCAGATTGACATGATCGAAACACTCTAGTGGCTGGATGAAACTTCGCGGAGGACAAATTGTGATCGTCGGCCTGCCGAAAGAAATCAAAGACAACGAGTATAGAGTGGGTTTAACCCCTGCCGGCGTGCGCGCGCTTAAAGATGCCGGTCACGAGGTGCTGGTAGAGAAGAGCGCCGGCGAAGGTTCCGGTTTTGAAGACAGTCTCTACCAACGTGCCGGAGGCCGGATTGTTGACTCTGCTGAAGATGTCTGGACCACTGCGGAGCTGATCGTCAAAGTAAAGGAGCCGATCGCTCCTGAGTATCCGCGGATGCGTGAAGGGCAATTGCTTTTCACCTATCTGCATTTGGCCCCTGACACGGAGCTTACAAGGCAGTTGCTCGAACACAAAGTCACCGGCATAGCCTACGAGACAATTACTGATCACCGTGGAGGACTACCGCTGCTGACGCCAATGTCAGAAGTTGCCGGGCGCATGGCTATTCAGGTTGGCGCACACTACCTTGAAAAGATGAGCGGCGGACGCGGCATCCTGCTGGGTGGTGTTCCCGGCGTTCCGGCAGCGCGTGTGGTGATCATCGGTGGCGGCGTGGTCGGCACGAATGCTGCAAAGATTGCCGTCGGCATGGGCGCTCACGTAACGATGATAGACAATAACCTCGAACGATTGCGCGAACTCGACGATATATTTCTTTCCAAGATCTCGACTCTCGCTTCCAGCGCTTACATGATTCACGACGCAATCTCGCAAGCCGATCTTATCGTGGGCGCGGTTTTAGTGCCGGGCGCCGCCGCGCCCAAGCTCGTAACACGAAGTATGCTCAAGGATGTTCCCAACGGCGCTGTGATCGTCGATGTTGCCGTTGACCAGGGTGGCTGCATCGAGACAACCCATCCGACCACGCATTCAAATCCAACGTTTTACGTGGAAGGTGTTTTGCACTACTGCGTCGCGAACATGCCGGGCGCGGTTCCGCGCACGTCCACCTTCGCTCTTACAAACGCGACCCTTCCATACGCACTGAAGCTGGCCAACAAGGGATTCTTTGCGGCAATCGCGGCCGATGCGGGCTTAAAGGCAGGGGTCAATACGTTCGCAGGCCACTGCACGTATGAAGCAGTCGCCTCCGCACAAGGACTCGAATACACACCGCTCGATGCATTGGTTGGAAGCAAGATGGCGATCCCGGCTTAGGGCGAGGACGGTTTCCACCACTACCGTTTGTCGATAGTCAATTCTGCAATACAGTCCAAAAGAGTCTCTGGCGAAATCGGTTTCGAGAGAAAGGCATCAATCTGTTCCGCCTCGGGCACGGCGTCTTTCCGCTCGAGCGCGCTCAGCAATACGATGGGCAGTTGCGATAGATGCTTACTGTTTCTCACAAAGCGACACAACTCATAACCATTGAGATTTGGCATCATGGCGTCGGTAATGACGAGGTCAACAGTCGTGTTGAGCAAAAACTTCATTGCCTCTAGACCGTCAGCGGCCACGGTCACCCTATACCCAGCCCGTTGCAGCACAACCTCGAGGTATCGTCGCAAGGCGCGGTCGTCCTCTACGAGCAGCACGCGAACGCTTTTGCGAGGAGACTCAGCGCGGTGCACGCCCTTGGCTGCACTGTCCACAGTAATGTCTTCACGTCTGATCATTGGGGGAATAAGCGAGATTCTTCGAGGCCGTGAGGGCTTTGAAGGGGCGCCCACGAGTTCTGGGCTCGGGCATAAACAGAGTAGAACGCCCCTGACATGATTGTCAATGTTTTACACTGTTCGAGGGCTAGTTTTAGTGCATACGGCCTCTATCCATCAATAAACTGGCGCTGCCACAGTTCCAACCCGAGTAGTTGAAAAACCTGTAGATTGAAGTCCTCCCGGCCGGAAAAGTTAGCGTCGACCACACGCTTCACTTCTTTCGGTCGAAACAGACCTCGGCGTCGTACTGTTTCCTCCGACAGGAGATCGCCGACGAGCGGACGTAATGGTCCGCGTAGCCACGACCGGATAGGCGCACCAAATCCTGCCTTTTTCCGCCACACGACATCGTCCGGCAGTATCCCTTCAAGCGCTCGTTTGAGAACATACTTTCGTTTCAGACCTCGCAGCTTTAAATGGGCGGGCATGCGCGCAGTAAACTCGATCATCTCACGGTTCAGAAAGGGTACGCGCACCTCGAGATTGACGGCCATCGATGTCTTGTCGGTCGTCATTAAATTCAGACATGGCAAAAAAGTCTTCAGGTCCACGTAGAGGAGTCGGTTGAGTGGCGCCGCATGCTTAACCCTGGCGAAGTAGCCGCGATGCATCGCATAAGGATCATACCCGGCAGTGCGCGAGCGCCATTCGTCGGAATAGAGACGCTGCTTCGCATCATCTGTGAAGTAGGTGCCATAGCCCAGGTATCGATTTTCGAAATCCAATGCGGCGCTCCGAGCAAACTTCTTAGCATTGCGCAGTGGCGCCGTTAGCCGTCCCGGCAAGCCACCGGGAAAGGCATGGGCTACGGTTTTCATAAACGGGCGGCGAATGAGATTCGGAATGGGATCGAAAACGCCGGCGATCTTCATTGCCATTTGCCTTGGATATCCAGCAAAGACCTCGTCGCCTCCCATCCCTGACAACATCACAGTCAGGGTTTCACGCGCCGCTCTCGAAACGAGATAACTAGGAATGGCCATATCAATCGGCGGCTCTTCCATATGATAAACCAGCTTCGGCAGTAAGCCGGCCACCTCTGGCTGCAACATGATTTCATGATAGTCGGTTCGCAACTGGTCGTTGACGCGACGCGCCCACTTCACGTCGTCCGGAATGATGTCGTAACGCAAGTCTTCGCTTTCGATGCCAACCGTATATGTGCCAATGCGCCGTCCATTGCTATGTCGCTTCATCATCGCGACTATCCCCGAAGAATCAATCCCGCCAGAAAGAAAAGATCCCAAAGGCACATCCGCAACCATCTCCATCTTCACAACTCGATCGAGGATCTCAAGAACACGTTCCTGCCACCATGCGTCATTCCTTCCCTCTTCGATCTCATCGAAAGATACATCCCACCACTGATTGATTCTGACATCGTCATTGTGAAATCTGAGGACGTGCGCGGGTGGAAGAGTCTTAACTCCCTGGAACAGAGTATGGGGATCCGGGGCCCAGAGAAAAGTCAGAAATTGGTGGAGACTTTCCGGATCAAGGGCTCGTTCGATCAAACCTGTCGCCAGTATGGCTTTGATCTCGGAAGCAAAAATGAAAGCCCCAGGAGCGCCGTTTCGTCCCTGGCTGTGAACGTAATAAAGAGGCTTAATGCCAACGTGATCGCGTGCGAGAGTAAGTGTCCGGTCCAGGTTATCCCAAACGGCAAAAGCAAACATGCCATTTAGGCGACTAACACACTCGTGGTCCCACTGCGCAAAGGCCGCCAATAAAACTTCGGCGTCCGTCTCAGTCCTGAAGCGATGACCAAGAGATTTTAGTTGTTTACGAAGTTCTTTGTAGTTGTAGATTTCGCCGTTAAAGGTCAAGACGTAACGGCCATCAGAGGAGAGCATTGGCTCATGACCGGCCGGGCTGGGATCGATGATGGCCAGGCGACGATGGCCAAGACACACTTTGCGACCGTAGTCATCGATTGAATCGGAAGTCCAAACGCCCTGATCGTCACGCCCGCGATGCTCGAGACTCGCAAGCATCGGGCGAATGTGTTTCTCTGGCTCGAGATCGATGATGCCTGCAATGCCACACATAAGAAGGTAGGGGGGACATCCGCAGATTACGCAGATTACACAGATTCAATTAATAACAAGAATCAGTTCGTGCGGAGCGAAAGACACTTCCCTCTCAGGCTTTCCTGTCTGTGTAATCTGCGTAATCTGCGGATTGTTTTGTGTTCGCTTCGGAAGACAGACTAATACGCTCTCCAGTTCGCAGTGAATCCATGGCGCGAAAAGTCGCGCGGCTGGTGGCAACTAGTTCGTCCAAAGTGATCGGCGCACCCCCTCCTTCGAGCACACTCGCACACACGCTCTTGATCTGCTCGGCCTGGCCCTTGTCCTGACTGCGCAGGGACACTTGCTCTTCGCGCCCGTTTTTGTACGCGCTCGCACGACGGAAGTCATCGATTACAAAGGTTGCGCCTGCACCAAAGATCTCCACACGCTCTTTGGTTAAGCCACTATCACCCTCGCTCAGAAATGCTACGCAGCCATTTGAGCCATCCGCGAATCGCAGTGTGATAAAGACCGAGTCTGCCGAAACGATCTGCTCGCTCCGTGAGCCAACGGTTTCTGCAAATACTGACACAGGCCGAGCATCAGTCCAAAACTGCATCAGATCGATGAAGTGGCACACCTCGCCAATGATTCTTCCGCCACCTTCCTGCGCGTTCTGAACCCAGTGATCCTTTGGAAGCCGGCCGGCATTCACTCGATAGAGTATCGACAATGGTGTGGTTCTGCCTGCAAAGAAATCTTTAGCCTGGCGGGCGAGTGGAGAGAACCTTCGATTGAACCCCACCATTAGTTGTCCCGCGGAATTGGTCGCAGCTTCAACGACGCGTTCGAGTTCTTCATCAGTCAACGCCAGGGGCTTTTCAACGAAAACATGCTTGTCTCGTTCCAACGCACGCGTTGCCAGGCCGGCATGCAAATCGTGCCGCGTTCCGATCACCACGAGGTTCACTTCCGGATCGTCAATCACTTCATCGGCGCTGGAGACGGCGTAGGCGAAGCCAAATTTCTTCCCCACGTCGTGCGCGGAAATTCCGGAAGCAGTCGCGATTGCTCTGAAGTTAACGCGCGCGGTCTTGAAATGTGGCAGCAACATCGCCGGCACGTAACCTCCGGCGCCGATCAGTCCAAGGGTGATGGATTTGTCTGACCTGCGAACCTCCGCCGGCGTGTTCAGTTGGACACGGCGCGCAACTTCAGTTGCCGGATCATAACGAAGGACGACACCCAGGTATGGCTCCTCTCCCTCGCCTGAAATCAATTGATATGCACGTTGCGCTTCCTCAATGGTGAAGCTGTGTGTGATCAGTCTACGAACATCGACGCGTCCTGCAGCAACCAGATCCAGAAAGGCTTCTATGTTTCGTTGCTCGGTCCAACGCACATAAGCGAGCGGGTAGTCGTGGCCTCGCTCTTCATATTCAGGATCATAACGACCTGGACCATAAGACATCGAAATCGTTAGCTCCAGCTCACGCGTGTAGAATGGCTGCCGGGGAATATCCAACCCAGTCAGGCCAACTACCACCACACGACCTTTTGGACGCGAGACTTTTCCCGCCAGCTCCACCGGCTGATTGGATTCAGTTGCCGCGGTTATCAGCACGGCGTCAGCACCACGTCCACGAGTCCACTTTTCTATTGCTTTCGGAGTTTCTTCATTGGAAATCGCGCCATTATCAGCACCCAACTCGAGCGCGAGTGCTACTCGCGAAGGATCTAGATCGAGACCAAAAACACGGCAACCATTCGCTTTCAAAAGTTGCACCGTTAACTGACCAACCAAACCGAGACCGATAACTACCACTGACTCACCCAACGTAGGTTTAGCCAGACGCACACCCTGCAGAGCAATAGCTCCAAGCGTTCCGAAGGCGCCTGCTTCGAAATTCACCGTCTCGGGAAGATGCGCGCAAAGATTTTTGGGAACCGATAAAACTTCCGCGTGCGAAGCAAAACCTACTCCAGCACACGCAACCCGATCTCCGATCTGAAATTCCGAAATACCCTCACCGAGGTCCACCACAATCCCCGCGGCGCTATAGCCCAGCGCCTGTGAAGCAGCGAGTTTGTCGCGCACCGCACCGAGCGTATTAAGCAATCCTTCTGTTCTGGCCTTGACGACCACAGTTCTGACGAGATCGGGTCGCCGGCGTGCTTCATGGACCAGACCCTTGCTAACTGTTTCTACGGAGGCGCGCTCCGTTCCCGCACTTATCAAGGACGCAACAGTACGCACCAGGACACGACCTCGCTGCACCACCGGCACGGGTACCTCACCAACAAAGGGTCTTCCAGTTTTTCGGTTTTGCAAAACCTGTTTCACTAAATTGTCCGATAAACTTCGGTTTGTCGACGACCCAATGATTAAGCTTCCTTTGCCGTCAATGTTCTCTCAATCAACTCACTTACCCACTCGGCGCGAGCATCCCAGGTGCCCGAAGCAACTGCCGCCTGTCGTCTGGCTGGTGCCGTCAGGTCATTTTCTCGCAGCGCATCTTCAACAAGCTTCATGAAATCGTCTCGGGTTCGAGCGATTCTCAACACATCGCTCATTGGCTCATATTCCGGCAAAGGCGAGATTACTACAGGCTTTCCCGTCGCGAGATATTCACGCACCTTGATCGCCGAACCATAACTCGTAAAAGCCTGTTCAGTTTCCCACGGCAGCACACAAACGTCGAATCCCGCGGCGTAACGGGGCAGATCTTTGTAAGCGACAGGCGGCAGGAAATGTGTATTTGGCAAGCGTTCGATATCGAGTCCGCGTGAGCGATTGCCGATAAAGATCCATTGCCACTCGGGTCGTTCTCGCGCTGCGCGTTTTATAAGTTCCTGATCCACGAGCCACGGTTCGATGGCGCCAAAGTATCCCAAACGCGGCCGCGGAATGCTTGCAACTTCCGGCGCGACTTCAATCTCTCCACTGCCCACCCTGGACCAGTGATCATAATCTACACCCTGCTCGAGCAAGTAAGAGCGTTCGCGGCCGCGGGTAGCTTCGTCAAAGAGTTTGCGGCCGGAATAGAACACGAGATCGGCGGCATCGATTGCGTGCTCGTGTAGTTTGCGAATATGGACCGGGTCCGTGGCATGGTCCATCGTGTTCGCATCGTATTTGTCTGAGACATGATAGACGATGATCGATTCGTCAAACTGTCCGATCAACTCCGCGGCAGTTGGGATAGCGATCCATAAAATGGGTTTAGTAAGACCGCGGCTCTTTGCCAGGTTTCTAATCTGGGCTCCGATGACTCGACGATTCACCGCTCGCGCCGCAGCACTACCAAAGAACGGCAGACTGGCGGGCGAGACCACTGTGATGCCTTCGTGAGTTTCGCGTGCGAGTTTGGAATAACTCCGCAGTTTGCGCGCGATACGTGGAACGAGGTCTTTGTGGGCCATCCCGGGCAGACCCATGGAAATGGAGTTCACAAATATTACCTTGTTACCGGCACGCGCAAACTTCCGCATCAAGTGGGCTTTTGAATGCGGATGGTGATACCACCAGTCTTCGCCGCCAAAGCAGATCATGGATTGGTTTTGTAACACTTAGATAGATCCAGCTCCCGCCTTATCATAGCGCCTGGCGAGTTGTTATCGAGAATCTCCCGAATAAAGTATATTTGTGCGTCCAATGAGTCGCAGGGGCAACATCGAATCTGAGCATGCGATTCGATGAATGATGGGTTAGAACGGATCACAGCTTACGCAGTGCCGACATTCCATTTCAATGGGGATGTGTCCTAATTTCACGCCCTACTGGTTCTCAGTGTTCTCCGTATCTTCTGGTGAAATGGTTTTCTGCACTTTTTAACACCACGGAGGCACGGAGAACACTGAGAATGCACTAAGAAAATCTCAAATTGGAGCACTACCTTCAATCGAGTCTGCTTGGATTATTTCTTGATTTCGTTGTAATCTTTCGCCGAGCGGTGACGACCGATCCAAGTACCGGCATTTGAGGTTTTCGAGCCGGGGCGTCAGGATAAGGCTCATTGAGTCAATTAATCCTGTTATCAGGAGCGCCAACCTTCATTGTCGCGCCGCTCACTTGCTTTCTCTTCTCACGCCCAAGCTGGGCAGCCAACGGCAATTCTTAAGTATCTTAACAATGAGCACATCCAGCATAAAGGAAGAGGCGAGGCGCTTACTTGATAAGCTACCGGAGGACCTCACTTGGGACGATTTGATGCACAAGATCTATGTCCGTCAATCAATTGAAGCCGGGCTAGAAGATGCAAAGGACGGGAAAACCATTGAGGTTGGTGAAGTACGGGCGAGATTTGGGCTGGAGTCGTGAAGGTTCTGTGGACAGATTCGGCACTTGCTCAGCTTCAGGCCATCCCTGATTATCTGGCGCAGACCTCACCGGAATACGCGCTGCGGATTATTGATCGACTCACGAAACGCTCAATTCAAATCGCGCAGTTTCCTTTTTCTGGTATTTCGATCCCTGTCCAACAATTACTGAGTTAGAAGGGAGCTACAAAGTGGACTCGGCTTCGGAGAGAACGCGATTACTTCAGCGCGATGCCGAGTGGGCAGCCGCTGCTTCCGAGGGACGCGATCTTGAACGGGTGCTTTCATATTGGACGGATGATGCCATTGTCTTTGCACCGGGCCTGCCTGCTGTCGTCGGCAAGGATGCATTGTTTCCCTTTCTTCTTTCTGCCGCTCCCACTCCTGAGTGGGTCGCACTCTTTAATAGAGAATGGTCAATGAGGTCGGTTCCGCAGCGAGCGGCCAGCGTTCATGGAGATATTCTTGTACTCGAATGCGCCATTGAAGAATTGCACTTACTTGCAGAGAATTTAGAAGTTGATATGACAACTGCCAATCGACAGTACCGAGAACGCCTCCTACGGCAGGGAGTGCACGAACAGCAAGGCGGTTACGAGGAACAGCAGCGGGAGCGTACAGACGATGATACTGCAATAGGTGAAGCGCTGGGCAAGCTGAAGAAAAGATGAATCCGATAGTGGGGTAATTCTGTGGCGTTGGAGGCAGCTCCACACTTTTACCCCACTACCGAATCTTCCCTGATTGTTGACTGGTTGTGCGCACTGGAATAGCACGTTTAAGCAACCCTATCAAATACTCGATGAGATCGTTTCGACTTCCCATACTTACGTTCATTCTTCTTGGTGCGCTTGCGGCTTTCTACTATCGAGCTGAAGAATCCGTGCGCACAGAGACGGTCCAGTTCCAGAGCAAGCTTGTCGGCAAGACTTTACCCTATAGCATTGTGCTACCGCCGGGTTATGGTCTGTTTACGTCGTGGCGAAAGCATTACCCGGTACTCTATCTTTTGCACGGCTGGAGCGGCCAATTTAATTCATGGGTGGGGCATACGTCTCTCGCGCAATACGCCTCAGAACAACAACTAATCATCATCACGCCTGAAGGTAACAATGGTTGGTACACGGACAGTGCTACGGTTCCCTCAGATAAGTACGAGACTTACATTCTGGAAGAATTAATCCCTGATGTAGACAGCCGCTTGCGTACGATTAGGGATCGCCGCGGACGCGCTGTCGCTGGTTGCTCAATGGGAGGATATGGGGCTCTGAAATTTGGCCTTAAGCATCCTGAAGTGTTCGCCTTGGCGGCCTCCATGAGTGGAGCGTTAGACGCCACCTCCCGAATCGATGACGAGTCAATCATGCGGACCTTTGGTGAAACTAATAGCATCGAACGTAAGAGCAATGACGTCCAACAACTCGCTCAGGAGTTTCCATCGGAGCGAATTAAACTGCTACCATATTTCTATCTTGATTGTGGGCAAGACGACCCATGGCTGGCCATCAATCGCCGTTTCTCCGATGTCTTGTCGGAACA
>WNFR01004527.1_pt1 | contig 14549 bp, 10 predicted proteins | sample 5400221 | NCBI WGS metagenome assembly WNFR01 (sample SAMN13153357, study PRJNA577476) | soil metagenome | isolation source: 40 cm soil under Madrone tree | place: USA:California | collected 2016-06-14 | reverse complement strand
CCGAGACCATCGACACCATGCCGGAAAAGACGCTGTTGGCCTTTGCCGCGAACGGCACGCTCAAGTCCGCGATGGCAAAGGACGGCGGCGACGCGGAACAGGTGCTCGCACGCTTTGCAAACGCCGGTGTCGACGTCGATGCGCTCGCGGCGCGCTTGCAAGTGGAAGGAGCGGAGTCGTTCGTCAAGTCCTGGAGAGAGCTCATGGGCCGCATCGCCGAGAAAAGCTCGGCACTGGCGACCTCTTGACTCCGAAGATCAATCCGCTCGCAGGCCATGCGGCTCCGGCTGCGTCACTGGTGGATATCCCACGGCTCATCACCGCCTATTACAGCGAACGGCCGGATCCTGCGATTGCCGCGCAACGAGTTGCCTTCGGCACCTCCGGCCATCGCGGCAGTTCCTTCGACTCGAGTTTCAACGAATTTCATGTGCTCGCGATCAGTCAAGCCATCTGCGAGTATCGCCGGCGGCAGAACATCAACGGTCCGCTGTTCATGGGGTTCGACACTCACGCGCTCTCGGCACCGGCGTTCGCCAGCGCGCTCGAAGTGCTGGCCGCCAATGGCGTCGAGGTCATGATCTCGGCGGGCGATGAATACACCCCGACTCCGGCACTGTCGCACGCCATCCTGACCTATAACCGCGGCCGCGAGACGGGTCTTGCCGACGGCATCGTCATAACGCCCTCCCACAACCCTCCCGACAGCGGCGGCTTCAAGTACAACCCGCCGAACGGCGGACCCGCGGACACCGACGTGACCCAGTGGATCGAATCCCGGGCCAACGATCTGCTGCGATCCGGCGCCGGCGAGGTCAACCGAATGGGATTCGCCGCCGCGCGGCGTGCCGCGACCACCCGTACTCACGATTATCTGGAGAGCTACGTCGGCGATCTCGGTGCCGTTCTGGACATGGACGCGATACGCGGCTCGCGCATTCGAATGGGCGTCGACCCTCTCGGGGGCGCGGGTGTGCATTACTGGGCGCGCATCGCCGAGGCTTTCCGCCTCGATCTCACGGTGGTCAACGAAGACGTCGATCCCACCTTCCGTTTCATGACCCTGGATTGGGACGGGAAGATTCGCATGGATCCCTCCTCGCCCTACGCCATGCGGCGCCTCATCGGGCTCAAGGATCGATTCGACATCGCCTTCGCCTGCGACACCGACCACGATCGCCACGGCATAGTCGCCGCGAGCAGCGGCTTGATGCCGCCGAATCACTACCTGGCGGTTGCGATCGACTATTTGTTTCGTACTCGAACGCGCTGGCGCGCGGACGCGGCTGTCGGCAAGACTGCGGTGAGCAGCGCCATGATCGACCGGGTAGCCTCGAGGCTCGGCCGGACTTTGTACGAGGTCCCGGTGGGCTTCAAATGGTTCGTGAGCGGATTGATGGACGGCAGCCTGGGGTTCGGAGGCGAGGAAAGCGCCGGCGCCTCATTCAGCCGGCTCGACGGCAGCGTGTGGACCACCGACAAGGATGGCCTGGTGCCGGCGCTGCTGTCGGCGGAGATCACGGCGCGCACCGGACGGGATCCCGGCGACGCATATCGTGCCATGACCCAGGAATTGGGCGCGGTATACGCCAATCGCGTGGACGCCCCTGCAAACGCGGAGCAGAAGAAAAGGCTCGGCAAGCTCAACCGGCAACAGGTGCGGATCACGGAACTCGCCGGCGAGCCGGTCGATCAAGTCCTGACTCATGCTCCCGGGAATGATGCACCCATCGGCGGCGTCAAGGTCACCTCGCGCGGCGGTTGGTTCGCCGCGCGGCCGTCCGGAACCGAAGATATTTACAAGATCTACGCCGAGAGCTTTCATGACGCCGGGCATTTGGACGGACTGATCGCCGAGGCGCAGCGCATCGTCGATGCGGCGCTCACGGGCGGCTGAAGCCCGGCGTTCAACATCTTGCCGGCGCGCGACACCGTTACCCTGAGCCACACGGCAAAGCGCCTGCTGCCGTGGCTGGTGGCGGTCGGCTTTTTCATGGAATCGCTGGATACGACGATCTTGAATACTGCCGTGCCCGCCATTGCGCAAGCACTCAAGGTACCGCCGCTCAGCATGAAGGCCGTGCTCGCGACGTACACGCTGAGTCTCGCCGTATTCATCCCCATCAGCGGATGGATGGCCAATCGCTTCGGTACGCGGCGGGTATTCGCATCCGCGATCGGCATCTTCACCCTCGGCTCGTTTCTCTGCGGCATCTCGACCGACATCCACTGGCTCGTGGCCTGCCGTGTGCTGCAGGGCTTCGGCGGCGCGATGATGATGCCCGTCGGACGGCTCATCATGGTCCGCAGCTTTGCCAAATCCGAGCTCATCGGCGCCATGAGCTTCGTCGCCATGCCGGGCCTGATCGGACCCATGCTCGGGCCGGTCCTCGGCGGCCTGATCATCGGATATTTTCATTGGAGCGTCATATTCTTCGTCAACATACCCATCGGCCTGTGCGGCTTGGTGCTGGCCCAGCGGCATCTGCCCAATTACCGCGAGAAACGCAACTATCCGCTCGACATCGTCGGGATGGTGCTGTTCGGCTCCGGCATTTCACTGCTGTCCTACGTGCTGGAAGTGTTCGGCGAAACCACCTTGAGCGGACGCGAGATGCTGGGATTGCTCGCCATATCCGCCGCACTGCTCGGAGCCTATGGCCTCAATACGATGAACACCGCGCATCCCTTGTTGCGCCTGAGCGTGATGCGGATCCGGAGCTTCCGGGTTGCAGTGAACGGCAATCTGTTCACTCGGCTGGGGATCGGTGGAATTCCCTTCCTCTTGCCTCTTCTGTACCAAGTCGGCCTGGGCTATTCACCGATCCAATCCGGATTGCTCATCCTGCCGCAAGCCCTCGCCGCGATGTCTCTGAAGCTCACGATGCCGCCCATCTTGAAGAGATTCGGCTTCCGGCGGGTTTTGATCGTCAACACCATCGCCCTGGGATCGATGATCTTTCTGTTCTCGACCATCGATGCCGGCACGCCGGTATGGATGATCGTGCTGATGGCTTTCACGTACGGATTCCTCACGTCGCTGCAATACACCAGCATGAATTCCCTGGCGTATGCCGACGTGAACGAGCGGGAAGCCAGCGGCGCCAGCACCATCTCGAGCACCGTTCAGCAATTGGCGGTGAGCTTCGGCGTGGCCGCCGCCTCGTTGGCCGCCAACCTGTTCATCCCCGACCGCCTCCATGCTTCGGCACCTCAAATGATCCACGGCATTCATCTCGCGCTCTGGGTGCTCGGCGCATTGACCATCGTGTCGACCGCGGTCTTCAATGAGCTCAAGATCGGCGACGGCGATGCCGTGAGCCGACACAAGGCCGAGCTTCCGGCGGGTTGAGCAAGCCGGTCCCGGGCATGCTCGGCGGCATCAAGCCTTTGCTGCTCTGCGTAGCCACGCCGTGCGGTTCCGATCCGCCCGACGGCGCGTAGTATAATCCGCCATCCCCGCAACCCCCGGCTCTCGCCGGCGAGTGAACCCCATGCGCAAATACGATAAAACCCCCGAGGTCATCTCGAAGCTCTCTCCTGAGCAGTATCGCGTGACGCAGCAAAGCGGCACCGAGCGTCCCGGAACCGGCGAATATCTCGACAACAAAGAGCCGGGTATATATGTCGACATCGTGTCGGGCGAACCGCTGTTTGCCTCGACGGACAAATACGAGTCAGGGTGCGGCTGGCCGAGCTTCACCAAGCCCATCGAGCCGGCCAACGTCAGCGAATTGCGGGACAGCACGCACGGCATGATACGCACCGAGGTGCGCTCGACGCACGGCGACAGCCATCTCGGCCATGTGTTTCCCGACGGTCCGGCCGATCGCGGCGGATTACGCTATTGCATCAACTCGGCCTCGCTGCGGTTCATCCACCGCGACGACATGGAGGCCGACGGATACGGGGCCTATCTGAACCAAGTGGAGGATATCCGATGAAGACGGAACGAGCGGTTCTGGCCGGCGGTTGCTTCTGGGGCATGCAAGATCTGCTTCGCCGTTACGACGGCGTGGTGTCGACGCGAGTCGGGTATACGGGCGGTGACGTGCGCAACGCGACTTACCGCAATCACGGCACCCACGCCGAAGCGATCGAGATCATCTTCGATCCGGCCAAGGTTGGCTATCGGCGGATTCTCGAATTCTTCTTTCAAATTCACGACCCGAGCACGCGCAATCGTCAGGGGAACGACACCGGGACGAGCTATCGATCCGCCGTCTTTTATGCCGACCAGGAACAGAAGCGGATCGCCGAGGACACGATCGCCGATGTCGATGCATCCGGGATATGGCCGGGCAAAGTCGTCACAGAGATTGTCCGGGCGGGCGACTTTTGGGAGGCCGAACCTGAGCACCAGGATTACCTCGAACGCTATCCGGACGGCTACACCTGTCATTTCGCACGCCCCCACTGGAGGCTGCCCGTCAGAGAAAGCGCGCTCACTCCTCCTTGATCGCGTGCCCGCCGAATTGGTTGCGCATGGCCGACAAGAGTTTGTCGGTAAACGAATCGGCGTCGCGGGAACGCAGGCGCTCGAGCAATGACAACGTGATCACCGATGCGGGCACGCCCAATTCGATGGCCTCCGCCACGGTCCAGCGGCCCTCGCCCGAATCGGCCACGTAGGGAGCGATGCCGTGCAAGGCCGGGTTCTTTTCCAGCGCGTTGGAGGTCAGATCCAGCAGCCACGAGCGCACCACGCTGCCGTAGCGCCAAATCTCGGCGATCTGGTGCAGATCGAGCTTGAACTCGCTCTTGTGCTGCAGAATGGAAAAGCCCTCGGCGTAGGCCTGCATCAGGCCGTACTCGATGCCGTTGTGGATCATCTTGGTGTAGTGGCCGGAGCCGACGGCCCCGACTCGGCCCCACCCGCGATCCGGTGCCGGCGCGAGGGTCTCGAAGATCGGCCGCAAACGCTCGACCACGGCCTCGTCGCCGCCGATCATCAGGCTATAGCCCTCGGCGAGCCCCCACACGCCGCCGCTGGTGCCGGAATCGACATAGTGAATCTGGCGCTGCGCCACCGCCGCCGCACGGCGCTGAGTGTCGCGGTAGTTCGAATTGCCGCCATCGATGATGGTGTCGCCCGCCGCCAGCAAGGGGGTGAGGCTCGTGATCGTGGAGTCGGTGATCGCTCCGGCCGGCACCATCAGCCAGATGACGCGGGGAATCTGGAGTTTGCCGACCAGCTGTTCCAGCGAAGGAGCCGTCAGCGCACCTTTCCGTTCCAGGGCCACGCGCGACGCATCGGCGGGATCGTAACCGACCACCTTGTGACCGCCGCGAAGCAGCCGCTGCGCCATGTTGGCGCCCATGCGGCCCAGGCCGATCATTGCGATTTGCATAAATTTCAACTCCGTCCGTGCGAACGCATCGGAACTGAGTATAGATCTCGACCGGAGGAGAGGTACAGCGGGATCTTGGGACACAACGCGGCGCGGGATGAACGAGCCAAGCAACCACGGTGAACGCTGATGGCGTATCGACCAGGCGCGCATGTGAACGCCAATGGCACATCGACAAGGTGCGCATGGATCCCGGCGCCGCCGTCAGGAACGTTTCAGCATGACCATGACGGCGGGACTCCCCACCGGTTCGAAGCGGCCGGTGAATTGGAGGCTGCCGGTGGCGGGGCTGATTCGAAACGACGTGATCGAATCGCCCTTCTGGTTGCACGAATACAGGAACTCGCCGCCGGGATCGAGGGTCAGGGAGCGCGGATAGTCCGCATGTACCCAGACTTCCGAAATCATCCGCAGCTGGCCGTCATTCGCCGCCGCGAAAATCGCGACGGTATTGTGCAACCGGTTCGACACATAGACGAAGCGGCCGTCGGCGCTGACGAGAATTTCCGCCGACAGATTGCTGCCGCTGAACTTCGGCGGCAACGCCGACACGAGTTGCTTGGGTTTGAGGCCGCCCTTCGCGGCGTCGTAGTCGTAGACCGCAATCTTTGCATCGTGCTCATACAGGTTGTAGAAAATCCGTCCGTTCGGATGGAACGCAAAGTGGCGAGGCGCCGAGCCTGACGGTGCGGCGACCACGGGCACGTCGGCGGGCAGCAGCCTCCCGGCTTGCGCATCGAAGCGCCAGACCAACGTCAGATCGAGTCCCGCATCGTTCGCGATGACGAATTGCCCGCTCGGATCCGCCGCGACCATGTGCACGTGCGGACTGTCATGATCGCTGACCGCGAATTGCCCGGGCGGGTCGTCCACACCGCGTGCACGGTGGCGTGGGCCCACACTCGGTCGCACGTCCGAGGCCTCACCGAGCGCGCCGTCGGGACCCACGGGGAACACGGCGACGCTGCCGCCGCCGTAGTTGGCGGCGAATACGAACCGGTTGGACGGATGCACGCTGACGTAGGCGGGGGTGGTGCCGGCCGAGCTCACGGCACCCAATCGCCTGATCTGCAGACTCTCGCCGTCGATGGCATACGAGATCACGGCGCCGCCGCGTGTCCCCTGGAAACTGTCGATCTCGCTGACCGCGTACAGGCGTGTCTGCGCCGGGTTCAATGCAAGCCAGGATGGATTGCGAACGTCGTCGAACACGTGCAATTGCGTCAGCGCACCCGAGGCTTTGTCCATCCGGAACAGGTAGATTCCGCCGCCATTCGGCGTGTAGGTGCCGACGTATGCATACGCATAAGCCTGCGGCGCCGCGCGGACCGCCGGCGCCTTCGCCGCGTAGGGATAAGCCGCCGGCGCGGCGAGCAGCGACGCTGCCTTCAGAAAATCGCGGCGAGTGACTTTTGGGTCTGGCAACACGTCCCTATCGAGCGAGTGTTGTCACTTCGCGGACTTGGCGGGCACCGGCTCCGCGGGCAGGTCGGCAGCGTCGGCGGCCGGAGCGTCGGTGGGCACATGCGACCGGCGCTGTTGCTTCGCGTCCTGGCGTGCCTTCCTGGCGGCCTCCTTCTGCTTCTTCGCGTGACGATAATTCGGTTTGGCCAACGAGTTCTCCTGATAATTTGTGATTCGATCTTACTCTGCCTGCACCGAAACGCGAACCGATAAACGATGCCGTCCCCCGCCGACGATGACGCCGCGCAGCGGCGAGACATCGCCGAAGTCTCGGCCCCAGGCGACGACGATGTGGTCGGTACCGACACGCACGTCGTTGGTCGGATCGAAGTCGATCCAGCCGCAGGGCGGGCAAAACACCGAAACCCAGGCATGCGATGCATCCGTGCCGACCAGCAAGGCGGCATCGGATCCCGGCTGCGGCGTGGTCCGCAGATAGCCGCTGACATAGCGGGCCGGGAGGCCAAGCGAGCGCAGGCAGGCCAGCATGATGTGCGCGAAGTCCTGACAGACGCCGCGGCGCGCCATGAATGCCTCCGACACCTTGGTGCTGATGTTCGTGGTGCCCGGCGCGTAGCTGAATTCGCGATGAATCTTGTGCATCAGATCGCCGGCGGCGAGCAGCAGCGGGCGGCCCTGCACGAAGCAATCCGCGGCGTAGTCGCCGAACGTTTGCTTGATCCTGACGTAGCTCGACTCCATCCGGAATCGACAGGCCTCCAGATGATCGGCACTCAGCGGCCGGCCCGAATAATTCAACGCACCGCGAACCTCCTCCCAGGCCGGCGATTCCGTGTCCGTGTTGTCGCGGGCCGCGCTGATCTCGACCCCTACCTCGGCCAGCACCTCGAGACGATCGTGCGGCATATCGTATTCCAGGCGGGTGACGAAATTGCCGAACGCATCGATGTCTTCGCGGCGCGCGCTGGGTTCCGGATCGAGCGCAATCGATCGGAAATGGCAGATCTGATTCGGCAGATCGCGGGGGGTCAGATGCAGCAGCTGATGCGAGTGCGCGACGTCGCCGCCGTACTGATACACGGTCTGGTGGCGCACTCGATAACGCACGCCGGCGCTCACGCGGCCACCGTGCGAATCTCGGTGTCGATGAGCGAGAAGTACTTCAGAGACAAGCGGTCGGACAGCCGGCCGGCGGCCAGCCCGAGACCGCTCAGCTGTTCCGCGAGACCTTGCCGCGCCCGCAGCGCGCGAGGGCTGTCGCCCTCGATGTCGCTCAACTGCATTTCCTCGACGAGTCCCACCGCCTCGTCGAGCGTATCGTCCGGTGTGCCGCCGAGCGAAGCGGCCACCCGCACCAAGGAATACTCGATCGCATGCCATTGAAACGCCAGCGCCCGGGGATTGGTCTGATCGAACACCAGCACGTCGATGACCGGCCCCAAGCACGGCGCCGCCAGGTAACGCGTGCGATAGGTGATGGTGCTGTCGCCGATGTCGAGCAGCCACTCCAGTTCGCTCTGCGCGGGCGTCTTCCCGGACCGCAGCCGTTGCGCCAGCAGTTCGGCCAGGAACTGCAGACGCTCCAGACGCCGGCCGATCATCATCAGGCGCCAACCGTCGTCCTGGGTCATGTCATCCAGCGCGAAGCCGGCGAGCCCCGCCAAGGACAACAGCAGCGCATTCAAAGTCCCCCGCGCATCGCGCTTGGCGAGCGCAGCCTCTTGAAACTCGCGTTGCAGCACGCCGATGGCGCGCCAGTGCTCCGCCGACAAGCGGCTGCGTGCCTGTGCGGCGCACCAGGCCAGGCGTTGCAGGTCGGCGGCCAGGCCGAGCGGACTCACGTCGTCGAACAATGCGGGTGCGACGAAATGGCCGCAGGTCTCGAGAACCTGCGGCCACAGCAGCGCGTTGGGACGCACCCGCAGGGTTGCACGCAGCAGCCGCGCCTTGTCTTCGCATCGCTCGCTGTACCGGCCCAGCCAGAAGAGGTTTTCCGCCAGGCGCGACGGCAGGTCATCGTCGCGCGGCGCGGTGCGCGGAGCAGTGCGCGGAGCGGCGCCCGCGGCCGGGCTCTCGTCCCCCGATCGCCGATCCGGCGCGAGCACCCAGACGTCCTTGCTGCCGCCGCCTCGCTGCATGGACACGAGGTCCGCGGCGCCGGATGCAATGCGCGCGAGCCCTCCCGGCATCACACGATATCCCGACGGAGTCGCAATGGCATAGACGCGAATACCGAGCGCGCGTGCCGAAAATCCCCCGGGGCCGCCCGCCCCGACGCCGCGCCACACGGGAGCCTGCGAGAACGGCAGGCGCTCCTGCGCGACATAGGCGTGCGGCCGGGCGATCAGGCGCTTGGTCAGATTCTCGCGCCCGGCGACGTCCAGATCGCGGCCGAACACCGTGCGGAACTGTTGATTCGGATAGGTCGGCTTGATGACCAGGCGTTCGATGTTTTCCAGCACATAGTCGAGGGCGAGCCGCTCACCGCACCACCAGGTGGCGACCGACGGCAACCGCAAGGTCTCTCCCAACAGGCGCTCCGCGGCGGCCGGCATGAATCCCATCCACGCGGGCGATTCGAGCACACCGCTCCCGAGGCCATTGGCAATCACCACCCTGCCCGCGCGCACCACGCCGATGAGACCGGGCACACCCAGCGCCGAGTCGGCGCGAAGCTCCACCGGATCGCAAAAATCATCGTCCAGCCTGCGCAGGATGGCGTGCACCCGGCGCAGGCCGCCGAGCGTTTTCAAATAGACCGTGTCGCCGCGCACGGTGAGATCGTGGCCCTCGACCAAGGGCAGGCCCAATTGACGGGCGAGGTAGGCGTGTTCGAAATAGGTCTCGTTGAACGCGCCCGGAGTGAGGATGACCGCCAAGGGCACTTCCGCCTCCGGCGCGTGCCGCAGCAAATTCTCCCGCAGGGCCACGAACAGGCCGCCGAGCGAACTGACCCCGAGGTCGCCCAGCAAGTCCGGGAACACCCGAGAGACGATTTGTCGATTCTCCAGGGCGTAGCCGAGGCCGGAAGGCGTCTGGGTTCTATCATCGAGCGCCCACCAGCGGCCGTCCGCCGAGCGCGAAATGTCTACGGCATGCACGTGCAGCCAGTTTCCGCCCGCCGGCGCAATGCCATGGCATGGCCACAGAAAATTAGGATGCCCGAAGGGCAGTTCCGCCGGAACCGTGCCGTCCGCCAGCAATTGCTGCGGTCCATAGATATCCGCGAGCAGGGCGTCGAAAAGGCGCGCCCTCTGCGCGACGCCCAGTTCGATTTCGCGCCACTCTGCGGCGGTCAGCAAAATCGGCAAGGGATCGAGCACCCAGGGACGGTCGCGGCCCTGGGGATCGGCATAAACATTATAGGTCACGCCGTTTTCCAGGATGAGACGGCGCGCCAATTCGACGCCGCGCCGCACGGCATCGGCGCCGTCTCTCGCCAGGGCATCGATCAGCGGACGCCAATGAGTGCGCACTTCCCCTGCACCATCGAGCAGCTCGTCGTAGCGGCGCGTATCGCTCAGATAGGATTCAAGGCGAGCGTCGATCATCACTCAGACGCAAATCGAGCGTGAATGGAAATTCAGCATGGGTCCCTGCCGGCGGCGGCGCCATCGTTCCGGGGCTATGTCCCATGCGGAAAAACCGCGCCAAGCGGCGGCTCTCTGCCTCGAACGAGTTCACCGGAAATCGTTCGTGGCTCAAACCGCCCGGGTGAGTGACGTGATACTGACATCCGCCCAGGGAGCGGTTCATCCACGAGTCGAACAGATCGAAGGTCAGCGGTGAATGCACGCCGATGCCGGGGTGCAATGCGGAGTCGGGCTGCCATGCCCGGTAGCGTACCGCGCCCACGAACTCGCCCACCTTCCCGGTGGGCTGCAGCGGAACCGCGCGGCCGTTGCAGGTGACCAGATACCGATCCGGCGCGAGGCCGGATACCTTGACCTGCAGCCGCTCCACCGAAGAATCCACGTAGCGCACCGCGCCGCCCGCCGCACCCTCCTCGCCCATGACGTGCCATGGCTCGAGAGCCTGGCGCAGCTCGAGCTGAACGCCGCGCGCGGCGAAATCACCGTACTTGGGGAATCGGAATTCGAAGTGCGGCGCGAACCATCCGGGCTCCAGGCCGAATCCTTCCTGCCGCATTTCCGCGATCACATCGGCAAAGTCCTGTTCCACGAAATACGGCATCAGGAACCGGTCATGCAGCTCGGTGCCCCAGCGCACCAGCCTCGCGGGGCTGTACGGTTTGCGCCAGAACCGCGCCACCATGGCCCGCAACAGCAGTTGCTGCGTGAGGCTCATGCGCGGGTGCGGCGGCATTTCGAACGCGCGCATCTCGAGCAATCCCAGCCGTCCCGTGGGTCCGTCCGGCGAATACAGCTTGTCGATGCAGAATTCGGTCCGGTGGGTGTTTCCCGTGACATCGATCAGAAGATTGCGCAGCAGGCGGTCCGCCAGCCATGGCGGAACTCTCCCGCCGGAATCGGGGAACTGGCGGAAGGCGATTTCCAGCTCATACAGCGAATCGTTGCGCGCTTCATCCACGCGCGGCGCCTGGGAGGTGGGACCGACGAACAATCCGGAAAAGAGATAGGACAACGACGGATGATTGTGCCAGTAGCTGATGAGACTGCGCAGCAGGTCGGGGCGGCGCAGGAACGGCGAGTCCGGAGTGCTCGCACCGCCCAGCACGAAGTGATTTCCGCCGCCCGTGCCCGTATGGCGTCCGTCCAGCATGAATTTCTCGGCCGACAGGCGCGACTCCCGCGCAGCCTCGTACAGGAACGCGGTCCGCTCCGACAGCTGGTCCCAGTCGGCCGAGGGCTGGATATTGACTTCGATGACTCCGGGATCCGGCGTCACGCGAAAATTGGTGATGCGCGGATCGTTCGGCGGCTCATAGCCTTCCAGAATGATGGGCTGCGCCAGCGCTTCTGCCGCGGCCTCGACCGCCGCAACCAACTCGACGTAATGCTCGAGCTCGCGGGCGGGCGGCATGAAAATGTACAGCACGCCGTTGCGGGTCTCCGCGCACAGCGATGTACGCACGATGCCTGCGGCGGATTCCTTCGCCGGCGGCGGCTCGGTCTCGTATGCAAGCGGATCGACGGGCGGCGCGGCGGCGGCATCGTGTTCGCGGAACTGCCGGCGAATGTCGGCGTGCCCCGGCAGAGCCGGGAAGCTGCGCGACGGATCCGGCGCGTGGATGAAGGGATAGTCGCCGGCGGCGGCCCAGGGCTGCGAATCGAGCGGCAACCGATAGCCGATGGGTGAATCGCCGGGGATCAGGTAACAGCGTTCGCCGCGCAGGAACCACGATCCCGTCTGCCACCCCGTGCCGTCGTCGCTGCGCGCAATGGGCAGGACGTGGCCGATGGTCTCGCCCAAGCCTTGCTCGAAGATCTTCGCCAGACGCACGCGCTCCATCGGATCCTCGAGGCGCGAATCGAGCGGGTCGACATTCACCGGCAAGCGGCGCTCGCGCCACAGATAGTAGAAGGCATCTTCGTAGGCCGGAAAGACGAACTTCGGATCCAGTCCCAATTCCTCCGCGACGCGCATGAGGAAGCGCCGCGCCGTGTCCTCGGTCGCCGAATACCGGGTTCGCTCATCGGCAATCAATTGGGGATTCGCCCACAGGGGCTCTCCGTCCTTGCGCCAATAGCAGTTCAATGACCAGCGCGGCAGCTGCTCGCCCGGATACCACTTGCCCTGGCCAAAATGCGCCAGGCCCGTGGGGGCGTACCTACTCTTCAGGCGGTGATACAAATCGGCGGCAAGCCGGCGCTTGCCGGGACCCAGCGCCGCGGTGTTCCATTCGGCACCGTCCGGATCATCGATCGACACGAACGTGGGCTCTCCGCCCATCGTGAGGCGCACATCCTGGGCCTGAAGGTCCGCGTCGACCGCGCGGCCCAAAGTTTCGATGGCCGACCACTCGGCTTCGCCGTAGGGCTTGGTGACGCGAGGCGCCTCCCAGACTCTTTGCACGCTCATGCGATGCTCGAACGATGTCTCGCACTCATCGACCGCTCCGCTCACGGGCGCGGCCGCGGACGGCTCCGGCGTGCAGGCCAGCGGAATGTGACCTTCGCCTGCCAGCAATCCCGAAGTGGGGTCGAGCCCGATCCAACCGGCACCCGGCAGGTACACCTCGCACCAGGCATGGAGGTCGGTAAAGTCTTCTTTGGCTCCGACCGGTCCGTCGAGCGCCTTCACATCGGGCACCAGTTGGATGAGATAGCCGGAAACGAAACGCGCCGCGAGACCCATGTGGCGCATCAACTGCACCAGCAGCGCGGCGGAGTCCCGGCACGACCCCGAGCGGTTCGCCAGCGTTTCCTCGGGCAATTGCACACCGGGTTCGAGGCGAATCAGATAGCGAATGTCCTGGGCGAGACGCTGATTGACGCCCACCACGAAATCGATGGTGCGGCAGCGTTGACGGGAAATTCCGGCCAGATAGCCGGCGACGAGCGGTGTCGCCGGCGCCTTGACCAAGTAGGGCACCAATTCGCGGCGCTCGTTCGAATCGTATTTGAAGGGAAATGTTTCCGCGTACGGCGTGAGAAAGAAATCGAATGGATTGATGACCGACATCTCGGCCACCAAATCGACTTCGATTCGAAGCTCACGGGTCGGGTCCGGGAATACCAACCTCGCGAGGTAGTTTGCCTGAGGATCTTGCTGCCAATTGACGAAATGATCCGTCGGCTGCACCCTGAGCGAATGGCTCAAAATCCGGGTCCGGCAGTGCGGGGCGGGGCGAAGGCGGACCACCTGCGGGCTCAGGCCCACCAGTCGGTCATAGCGATAATGGGTGATGTGATTCAGGGCGATATGGATCGACATACATCTCCGTTACGCACCATGGCGGTGCATAACAAACCGCGGCAGGATTGCGCTGGCTTAATTGTATAACGCGCACGAGGCGCAGGGCCGGGAACCAGTGCCTTACGACGGCAAAGCCTCAGCCCGGTTGCTACTATACCCGGGCGTGAGTGATCAAACACAAAAGTCCTGGCTGCGCTCCGCGGGGTTTGGGCTCGCCGTTCTTTCCTTCATCAACTTGTTCAGCTATCTGGATCGCTACGTCGTATCCGCGCTGATCGAAAGCCTGAAGCATTCGGATCTGGGGCTCTCGGATGCGGATTTGGGATCTCTCATGTCCGGTTTCCTGGTGGTGTACACCCTGACGGCGCCGGTATTCGGCGCATTGGGCGATCGGCGTTCACGGCCTCGATTGATCGCTCTGGGCGTGGCCTGCTGGAGCTTCGCCTCACGATAGCACCGAGCCTGCTGGCGGATTATTTTCCGGTGCGTCAACGGGGCCGCGTGATGGCCATTTTCTTCTGCGCAATACCCGTGGGTTCTGCGCTGGGTTACGTCGTTGGGGGACTGGTCGACAAGCACTATGGCTGGCGCATGGCCTTCTTCGTCGCCGGCGTTCCCGGATTGCTCCTGGCGGCACTGTGCTTGCTGCTGCGCGATCCGCCGCGCGGCTCGCAGGACATGGGCACTGCGCAATCGAGCGCCGCGCGTTCGAGCACCGAGCCATCAACCTCCGCGCAAGCTAACTCCGCGCAAGCTAACTCCGCGCAAGCTAACTCCGTGCAAGCTAACTCCGCGCCGGTGCTCAACCCGGCATCGAACTCTCCGACCGCAAACTTGCGCCAGGCCACGTGGGCAACCTATGGCCACCTCCGGCGCAACAAGCCGTATGTGCTGACCATTCTGGGATACGCCGCCTACACCTTCGCCGTGGGC
>WNFR01004361.1_pt1 | contig 14549 bp, 15 predicted proteins | sample 5400221 | NCBI WGS metagenome assembly WNFR01 (sample SAMN13153357, study PRJNA577476) | soil metagenome | isolation source: 40 cm soil under Madrone tree | place: USA:California | collected 2016-06-14 | reverse complement strand
TTGCCTTCGATCATCGGCCTGAGCGCCGCGACGTACGCTTGCGTCTGTTCCGGAAGGGGCCGACCTGTTGCCAGGTGACGTTCGTAACGTGCAGGTCCTGCATTGTAGGCGGCGAGGAACCCTGGTGCACCATAGCGATCATGCAACTCGCGAATGTAAGCGGCGCCGGCCAGGATGTTGTCGTGGGGATCAAAGGGATCAGCGCCGAGACCGTAGCGAGCGCGCAAATCGGCCCAGGTCTTTGGCATGATTTGCATCAACCCCATGGCGCCTTTCGATGACCGCGCTCGCTGTTTGCCATCGCTTTCGACGCACATGACCGCGCGTATCCAACGTTCTGGTACCGTGAAACGCTTGGATGCTTCGGTGACAAAGGCAGCGAACGGATTGATAGATAGACCGCCCACTCGATGTGTGGCTGGTGACGCTCGTTCAGCATACGCTTCGCTGCTCACCAGCATCGATGACGCGAAGATCACCACAATGCACACCATCGTTCCGAGAGATCGCAAGCATGCCGTCGTGCTTGCGGCCATCAAGGGGGAAGGCGGCTATCTGCCGCGTGGCGTTCCGATGGTGAAGCGCGTGCTGGCACTTCACGGCCAGACCGTTTGTAGGGATCAACTCACCATCACGGTCGACAAGATTGAGGTAGGCGAGGCGCGCGAACGCGATAGCCGAGGCCGACCGCTGCCAATCTGGCAGGGCTGCCACGTCATCGCCGACGGCGAAGTCTTCCTCATGAACTGGCAGTCGGCGGATTCGCTCGACGGGCGATATTTCGGCGCGCTGCCGACAACCGCGATTGTCGGACGGGCTGAGCCTCGTTGGACGGACGAGGAGGGCTGACCTTGCCACCAGCTCGCGAACTTTCCGCCATTCCTTTGTTCGATCAGAACGCGGACCATTCCTTCGTCCCGACCAGAGTTCGCACCGCCGTCGCGCGCAGCGGCGGTCAAGGGCGGCCGTCAGGCCGGCGCGCAAGCGGGGTCTGGCGGTGGGCCGCACTAGGTAAAGACCGACGGGGACGCTCTCGGAGGCGTTCCAGATATAACGTGTGGCCGGTTGCGCCCCGATCGTTGACAGCATGACGGTCGCGGCCGCAAGCATCGTCAGAAGCGTCGTCACGCGGCCGTTCATGGCGCGATCCTTCGCCGATGAAGCCAGGCCTGATGGCGCGAGCGTGTGTACGACCGCGGCACTTCATTGACGGACAGACGGTTGTGGACGTGCTGCCAATAGTCGGGGGCTGCGTCTGCCGGATCGATGCCGAGCGGCTCGATGGCGTCGGCAATCTGCAACACGCGTTCGACCTTGGGCCAGCCAGAGAGCCGCAAGAGGATGTCACCGCCGGGCCGCACATAGGGCACGGTCGCGCAGCGCTGGCCGGGCGCGACCGCCCTGATGATATCGATGCGCGAGATGAGGGTGCCGAAATCGTTCGAGGTCCAGCGCACGAACGCAAAGATGCTGCCCGGCACAAACGACATGATCCGCCGTCGCTTATCGAGAACCTGCTCCTCGGCATGACGGCCGAAGCGAATCCAATTCTCGATGCGCTTCTCCAGCCACAGGAGCTCGACATGGGTGAGATCGCTCATGCAATTTCTCCTTCGCAGGACAATTGCTGAGCCGAGAAGCTTGCACGGTGCGGTGCGAGGGCCGCCTCACTGTGAGCACTCCTGGTGGGGAGCGCACCGATCCCGGCATTCCCTGCAACAGATCGCTGGTTATCCTCAACGGCGAAAAACGCGCGGTCCGTTAGAAAGAATCCGAAGGATTCAGAGTTAGAGAAGTTACGGGCCCGGCAAGTTGTTGAGCGCCAAATCGTTTCGCCCGATTCCGGTCCCCGATAGCACGAGGATCGGGGCCCCGATAGCACGTGAGTTGCGGTCCCTGATAGCACGAGATGATTCACAGCTTTTCCCCAGACGCAGTTGCGAGGCCACGACGCCGCAAAGCAGCCGCAAGCGGATCGACAGGAATGGGCGTGAAGTTGAGGCGCTCGGTGCCGTGCAAGCCGCGCTCGAGGACGAGGCGATAGCCGGGCAGCGTCTCGCGGCGGACGATCTCCCGCACGTCGTAAGCGAAGTGTTTTAGCGGCGATTGGCTGCCGGATTTGGCGTGAAGGTGTGTGAGGTCGAAGCTCCAACCGCCTGCCTGGCGGCCGCCGTGCTTGCGCACGAGCCGGTAGAGCCAGCGCTCCAGGCCGCCGGTCAGATCGAAATACGCCCGGTCGATGGTAAGCACGAGCGCTTCATCCAGCACGCCAGCGTAGAACCAGTCTGGCAGGATCAGCTCCAACCCAAGCGGCCGGCCATGCGGATCGGCGGTCTCTTTCCATTCGTTGATCCAGGAGAAACGATGCCGCCGACGTTCCGTCGGTTGGCGGATCGAGGTCATGACGGTCGTCGACTGCAGCCGGTCGAGCCCGGCTTTGAGCCGGTCGTAATCGCGGGCGCTGGTGCCGCGGCCAACGAAGGTGAGCATCTCGTAGGGGGTTGCCGCCATCAGGCGCGACGTCTTCAGACCGGCGTCGCGGGCCTCGACGATCTGCGAGGCCGCCCAGATCAGGACGTCCGCGTCCCAGATGGTCGCCATGCCGTGCTCGGGCACGGCTTCGACGCGAATGGTGATCTTGCCGGCACGGAAATCGATGGGAACGACGCGCTTTGACTTGGCAAGCGAGAAGAATGGATAGGCCATCAAGTCTTGCGCGTCGCGGGCTGCGAGATCGCCAGGAAGCGCACGAAACAGATCGAGCTGCTCGCGTTCTGAGGTGTGTCTGCGCCGCATCGACACTGCACTCCCGTGACGATCAGCGGCGCACTTGGCCGGCATAGGGTCGCAGACCGGCGGCATGCCGCTTGGCGGGCAACACCGTTCCAGCGCCGGAATCGGAGGTCGATTCGCGGGTCCCGCGTTTAGCCCAAGCTTCCAAATCGGCGATGGCATAGACAACGCGACCGCCAAGCTTTCGATAAATGGGACCGGTACCGTAGGTCCGGTGCTTCTCCAGCGTCCGGCCAGACAGGCTGAGGAATCGCGCGGCTTCGGGGGTGCGCAGGTATCGCGGCGGCAATCCGGCGTTCGGATCGGGCATCTTCGAGGCTCCGTGATCTCGTGGAGCGCCGGCGAGGTCGGCGGCGCGTCTGGGGTCACGATGGCGGAGTGAACATGCGAAAGGGGATGCCGAAGATGAGGGGGTAGGTTTTCGATACCCTTGGACTTGTCAGCTACTTCTTGCGACGCGATTGCCGCAGCAGCTCGCGATAGCCGCCGCGCATCAGGGCAAAACCGCTTTGCACAAGACGGATGGTCCGATTGCGCAGATCGTGGGTTTTCCAGGCACGTTCGGGAATCCGTTTGGCGCCGAACAGAACGTCGGCAATAACACGATAAGTATTGCCGTCCATTCGCGCATCGAGTGCGCGGAGAGCCAACGCCAGTCGTTGACGGCGTTGGGACGACAAAGCGTGGAATGGCGGACCGGGCGGCTTGCCATTGAGCTCGCGCCACAACCGGCGGGCGGCATGCGCCCGCATCTCGAAATCGCCGTCCAGCGGCAGCTCGACGGCGTAGGTCGAGGCAGTCAGCGGTGGCTCTTTCAGCCAAAGCCGATGCTCGGCACCGTGCATCCGCAGCAGCGCATGCCAGCCGTCCGGTGCGTGCCGGATCTCACCGCCAGAAAGAGCGTTCAGATCAAGGGGCAGCGACGTGCCGAGCGAAGACGGCAGTGCCTGGCTCACAGGCACAACCGTCGGCAAAGCCTCCGGCGCCCAAAACACGGTTTGTTCGTGGAAGGACCCTTCCGGGTCAGCCGCGAAAGCAGATGCCCCATCTCCTTCTGAAGTCGGCTGTTACATCGAGATCGTGGGCCACGATCTCATCGTGCTCGCGCTGATAGTGTGGATTGCGGCGCAGACATTCCCAGGCAAAGCCGGTGATCTCGGCACCTTGCGCACGTTCGTAGACTTCCGGCGACCGCCAATCAAAAACAGGCATTGCTTCCCTTTCCCGAAGAGCAAGGATTGCAATGCGATGATTCTGAAGATCGACGGTTGCGGGAAGTCCCCTTTCGCGCATCGCGCGGTGCGAAGGGGCGATCACGATATCAGGGAGATTGTTGTTGCTGGGAACAAGCCGATCCGCGGTGGATTCTTCTAACTGAGCGCGCCACCGCGCAGTAGATGTCTATAGCCGTGCTCAGTCATCCATTTGGCGCGGGCCAGATGACTATCGAAAGCACGTCGTGCACGATCAGGTTCATAATCCGGGTCAATATGTAGTACGATCCGGCTAACCTCTTGCCAATCGGCGCCGGCCGCATCTGCATCGAGCAGGCGCAAATATGTAATGATGTGTTGTTCGTCGTAAGTCGTCAGCGCCCTTTCATCTGGCGCACTATCGGCAACGTCAGGATCGAGGGGCGGCTTCTGCATGAGCATCCTGCGCAGCTTCAAATGGGTCTTCGAACAAAGAGCGGTACGCCAGACGACTGCCAAAATACTTTCAGGGGTTTGTCATATTCCGTCCGAACTTACCACGGCGCGATGCTGCGCGAGCACCGCCGGGGTTGCGGACCAACATCACCCCTTCGCCTCGTTCGGAGGCCAAGAATACGATTCCGGCCGTCTCGAGCGCGCGACGAACCTGATCACGGGTGTCTTCGCGCACCTCGAGCCCACTTTCGGACTCGAGGCGTTTGAGGGCCGTTAGAGCGACCAAGGCCTTGTCAGCGAGCATCTCTTGTGTCCAACCGAGAAGCGCGCGTGCGGCCCGCACCTGGCGGGAAGTGATCATGCATGATCACCTCCACCGGTAGCGGCCGGGACGCCACTAATACGACTATAATAGTCGTCTTGTGCGGTCAGGCCAGCGATTTTTCAACGCTCTCGTAGCTTCGAACGGTCGCTTAAGAGAAGCTGACTCGTTCGTTGCCCAATTAACCCATGTCGTCCGGACTGGATGGACGTCGAGTCAGGCCCTGCGAAGGCGCGGCTGGTTACGCGCTAATGAGTCCGCGTCCTGGCAAAATACTTGCGGCAAGAAAGTTGTGTCGCTGCTGCTTCTCTCAATCGGGCAGCGCCGTCCTCAACGCGCGAAAACGCCCCGCTCCGGAGAGCGAGGCGTCTTTGCTTCGGCTGGCTCAATCGCCGTTCGTCTTGCGGCTGCGGGACCAGATCAGGGTGTAGGTCTCGGCGTCTTCGTCGTCGAAGAGGTTGGCGTAGATCGGAGCGTTGAAGCTTGGGTCGTCCAGCTTGACCGAGAGATAATCGCGGCCTTCGCTGGACCGCTTCGGCCACGCGGCCCCAATCTCCGCGCGACCCACGTAGACCCGGTGACTCGGCGCGTTGTCGTTGGTCCGATCTGTCTCGGGGACGATGCGGACGCCCTTGGTCTGGACGCTCAAGGTAACGATCTCGCCCTGGAATTCCTGGCCGGACTTCTTGAATGAACCGATGTTAGCCATGTCACTTCTCCTTGCTGTTTTCGAGCCCGCGACCACCGCGGCCTCGATGGCGATCTGAAAGCCGAAGGCGATCGACGCCGCACCCGATCGGGCCGCAGCGCAGCGGAGGATGGCGGCGCTGAGACTTTCTTGCCTCGCGAGGAATGGGCAAAGCCCAGGGGAAGAAAGTCTCAGCGCCGCCATTGCGGTTCAGGCGATCGAGGCGCAGCCGGCCTTCGGCCAGATCAAGCCAATGAGAGGCCAGGTGCTCGCGGGTGCGCTGAACAGCGATTTCGAAAGGAGACGTGGCAGCTATCGATCGGTTTATTCAAGACGCCCCGTGTATCAGGCGAAGAATGAGAAAACCTGGCGCGCAGAAAGGCGGCCCCGCGTCGTTGAAACAGCCCGAACCCCGCGCTTGGGCGGGTCACCGTTGGATCTACGTGTGCCGTAGAGACCACCCGTCTCCCCCGAAGCGTTCGAAGGGGCCACGAGGTCCCCGTCATGCTGAAGAACGCGTACGCGCGCCGATCCCAAACAATTAGACAATGGAGCCTCCGAGTCACCTGCTTCTGGCCGCTGCCCCCATGGGCGGCTGAGGTGGGACCACCGCAACACCACTTCTCAGAGCGGGGTTCCTCACTATCGACATGCGCGCCCAAGCGGTGCCACCGACGGTGATAGCACCGACGACGGCAAACGCCTGGCGCCACCATTCAGAGGGAACACCGATATGGGCAAACGCGAGAGTCGCATCATAGCCGGCACGTGCTGCGGGAAGGGCAAATAGCAGCCCAATGACAAGGCGGACAATGGCAGAGCGCGCGACAGAGAAGGCATACTGCCCGACCACGAGCGTGAAACTAGCCGTGACAAACCCAATGAAGATGGCGCCGAACGGACCGGTTCCAGCTTGAAGTGAATAGATTCCCGCGGTGGTGCCAACAAAAAACGGCAGTGCGCAGACGGCGAGCCTGAACACTGCCCAGCAGAACATGCCGAGCCCAGCAATATTGAAAAGAATGCCTATGATGACCATGGTGATGGCTCGCGTGACAAAGGTTGCAGGGATCGCGCCTCCACCACCACCATGGCGCGACGTTGAGAGTAGTCGATCCTGTCCGTGTTTGGAATCCCCTGCGGCGTGGATGTCTTGCAGTCGCGTCACGCCAGGGGCGGGAAACGGGCGGGCCCCAACCGAGTGCCACGCTTGAGTTGCAGTCTCGCTCCATTTTGGCGCCGCCCGGATCGAAGTGGGGGGCGAGCGTCCAGCTAGTGTTGCGGCGCTTACGCGCCGCCGTTGCCGAACTTCCAGACGGGTATGCCGAGCTTCCGCGCCTTGTCGGCGAGGTTCTCCTGAATGCCCGTGCCGGGAAATACCAGGACGCCGATCGGCAACACGTCGAGCATCTGATCGTTGCGCTTGAAGGGGGCGGCCTTGGCGTGCTTGGTCCAGTCGGGCTTAAAGGCGATCTGCGGAACCTTGCGGTGATCGGCCCAGCGGGCAGCGATACGCTCTGCGCCCTTCGGCGAACCGCCGTGCAGCAGCACCATGTCCGGATGCTTGGTGTGGACCTGATCGAGCTTGTCCCAGATCATCCGGTGATCGTTGCAGTCGAGGCCACCGGTGAAGGCGATCTTCGGCCCGGCGGGCAATAATACCTCAGTCTCGGCCCGGCGCTTGGCAGCGAGGAAGTCGCGGCTGTCGATCATGGCCGAGGTCAAGGCGCGGTGGTTCACCATCGAGCCGCTGCGCGGATGCCAGTGCGATCCGGTATGGCGTGTGAAGTGGTCGGCCGCCTGGTCGCGGAAGTATTCCATCGTGTTGCGCCGCTCGATCAGCGTCATGCCCTCGGCGGTGAGGCGCTCCAGTTCAACTGAGCGGATCTCGGAGCCGTCCTGGTCGCGCTGGCTACGCTTCTGTGCCTGTTCGTTGTCGTCGAGTTCCCGTTCGATGCGCTCGTTGGCGCGGTGGAAGAGATTGACCGTCGACCACAAGAGGTCCTCAAGGTCGGGTTCGAGGCGGGTTTCGCTCAAGGTCGCGATGAGCGCATCGAAGATGTCGGCGACGGCGGTAGCAATGGCGCGCGCTTCAGGCAGCGGTCTCGGATCAGGTTCGTCCTGGAAGGGACGATAGCCGTGAAGTTGGAGCTCGGTGAAGACGTGGTCGGTCGGGGATGAGCCGTGCGGCGGTTCTAATTCGGTGTCGTCACGATCGGTCATGGGAAGTGGTCCTTCCGGATGGGCCGCGCCCATCGCGGCCTTCGTGGCGATCTTCCGACGGCGAGCGGACCGGACCAGAACCCGAAGCGAAGCGGAGGGCCGGAGCGGCAGCGGAGGATGGCGAAGCCCGGCTATTTTGCTTCGCGATGCAAAGGCGGTGTTCACCCGTGACGCTTGCTTGGTCAAGTGAACACCGCCGGCGGAAAATAGCCGGGCGCAGCCATTGCCGGTCCGCTCACGCTCGCCGTCCGATCGCCCTCTAGAAGGCCGGGCGCGGCTCCGTTCGGCTCAAGGACCTCGCCTCGACCGCGCTGCCGACCTCGAATTGAAAGCGCTGTGCGCTTATGCCGTGACGGAGGCTGTTAGGAACAAGAAGCGGATGACGTCCCGCGGCGCGAGCTGAATGCGCAAGGCTGCACGGAGGTGGTCGATGCCGAAGGTGCACAGGTCTTCGTTGAAGTCGCCGAGTTCCGGAGACAGTGTGATCACCTCAACACCGGCATCATGAGCGCGCTCGAACAGGGTCTTCGCTGCAGCGCCGCCAGCCGGGTCGTTGTCTCGCGCGATGTAAAGGCGGTGCACCGTGGGCCGGAGCAGAATTGCGGCTAGATGAGCAGCTGACAGCGCGGCGAGCATAGGCATCGTTGGCAACGCCATGCGAAGCGACAGTATCGTCTCTATTCCCTCGCCGGCAGCGATAACGTCATCGGCGAGGCCAAAGCGGACGGCGTTACCAAGGAGATAGCCCATTGCGCGCCGCGGCGTGTCGATGGGTGCTTTCCTGGCGTAGGTGGGATCAAGCCAGGTCCGGTGTACGCCGGTGATGACGCCACTGGGAGCCGTGACGGCAGCGATTAAGGCGGGCCAAGTTTCCGTCGGCAGATGGCGATCCGGTTGGTAATAGCACCTCGGATGAAAGCGAAGGCAGCTCTCATGCGAGGCCGTGATACCGCGCGCCCGAAGGTATCCTTCGGCGATCGTGCCTTGGATTGGCGTTGATATGGCGAATAGACGCCTGGCCGATTCCGGCGAGCCGACCGGAGCAGGCGCGATCGGGAATTTCGATTCGGGCTTACGCTCAGACCGCGGCAGGCTGAGAAAGCGACGAGCTTCGGCGAGGACATCGCCAAATTCACCGAGACCACAGCTTTCCCGGATCACGTCGAGTAGATCACCATGCTCGCCGGTCGCCGCATCCGTCCACTTGCCGGCGGCGCCTTTGCCTGAAACCGGACCCTTCAGGCGCACGAACATGGATCGTCCCGGTGTGTTGCGAACGTCGCCGACAATCCAGTAGCGGCCCGAACGGCGCCCGTTCGAGAGGTAATGCCGACAGACTGTTTCGGCCTGCTCGGCGAGCCGGCGTGCAAGGTCAGATGCTTGCATGGATAGGCTCCCATACAAAGAAGGCCCGCCGTCGCCGGCGGGCCCGAAGTTGAGGCGTACTCCTTTGGTTACTCGGCCGCGTCAGCGAGCGGCTCTGCCGCGACCGGTTCATCTTTTGCCGGCGGCTCAGGATCGGCCATAGCCGTTTCGTATCCGGCGGCCGCCGATTCTCGTCCGCTCGATTCGATTGGCGAATCCGCGGGAGTTTCGGGCGTGCGAGATGGCGCGGTGATCGCCCGGCCCAGGGTGCGCAACGGTTCCGGCAGCCAGCCGGAGCCAGCAATCAGTTCTTGCGCCCTCTCCGCCATCTCACCTTTCTTGAGATGACCGATGAGCTGCGCCGACTGTTCGCTCTTCGCCTCGCACACCGCATGCAGGATGCGGGCCTTGGTTACACGGCCGAGATAGTTCTCGACCGTCGGCGACCAGCCCGCCGCCGCAATATCGAGTCCGACTGCCTCCGCAAGGCGATCGGCGTGAGCGAGCGCACGCGGACGCCGATTCCAGGTCTCGTGGACGGCGTTGACGCTGAGAGCAACGCAGTGTGCAAACAGTGCGTGCCGGTTGTCTGGATCGAATATGAGAAGAGCGTCCCAAAGGTCGCCCGCCTCGCGTGGTAGCTGCTCGGACCACCTGCGATGCCGCTCATCGACTGCTTTTGCGATCGCGGTGTCGTTGAGGCCGGGCGCCTGGCTCCCGAAGACGACGCTCTTCACGTCGACCTCAAGGCAAGACTCGGTGGTATACCGGTAGAACAGTTTGAGACAGAGGGCGTGCAATGCCGCGAGATGCGCGACATCCGGGTCCTGGGCGAGCGCATCGCGCAACGCAAGCGTTCGGTAAGCCGTGAGCTCGGTCATCAGACGATCGGGGATCGCCCTTGGACCGTCGTCCTCCTCCGGGTCGTCGTCGGCGACCGAGTCGCTTCCAACCGCGTCGACGTGCTCCACGGTCCCGGCTTCGACGTTGTCCGAGTCCGCCCTATCCGGCGTCGGCTCGGATTGGGGAACAGCCGGCTCGTCCTCAGGCCGCACATAACCGCGCTCAACCCGCAACGCGCCCGAGCTGTCGATGCTGATGAACACGCCAGCCCGCGCGATCTCCTCCGGATCGTGCTTGACCGGCCGATCGTCGAGCGCAACGAGTGCTGTCTCGATCTCGCCGAGCCGGTCGTCAACCTCTTCGGGCAGCTCGTCGGCTTCGGCATGGGCTTGCTCCAGCCGCTCATACTCCGCACGCAGCGACTCCGCCGTTGCGACCTCCTCATCGCTCATCGCGACAGGCTCGCCAGCAATGTGGCGCAGTCCGTAGGTGTGCCCGTACGGAAAGTCGGTGGCTACCTCCACCCATTTCCAGCCCTCGGCCCGGACAGCTTCGGCTTCACGCTCGAGTTTCTCGGCGACGAGCCGGTCGAGAAGCACGGGATCCTGCAGCCAGCCACCATCGTCCTGCTGGAAGAGGTCCCGCATGACCGCGCCACCGCTAGCCTCATAGGCCTCGATTCCGACGAACTGCGCCCGCTTGTCGGAAGCGCGTACGGCACCCTCGGTGAGAAGGCGTCGAATGTAATATGCCTCTTTATTATGGGAACGCTGCAGAGCATCCCACACCTGCTCCTGACGTTCGTGGTCCGAATTGACGGTGAACGCCATGAGCTGATCGAGGGTCATGCCGTCTTCGGCGTAGGTCTCAAGCAGCTTCGGCGCGACGGAGGCTAGCTTCAGCCGCTGCTTCACGACCTGCACGCTGACGAAGAAAGCGGCCGCGATCTCCTCCTCGCTCATTCCCTTGTCGCGCAGGCTCAGAAACGCGCGAAACTGGTCGAGAGGATGGAGTGGCGCACGCTGGACGTTCTCGGCAAGCGAGTCCTCCTCGGCGAGACCATCGATGCGGACGACGCACGGGATCGGCGCGGTGCGGTTCAGGCGTTTCTGCTTCACGAGGAGCTCAAGCGCGCGATATCGCCGCCCGCCGGCCGGGATTTCAAACATGCCGGTCTCAGTGCCATCGTCGTCAAGAACGGGCCGGACGGTGAGACTCTGCAAGAGCGTGCGGCGGGCGATGTCTTCCGCGAGCTCCTCGATCGACACGCCCGCCTTGATGCGGCGCACGTTCGCCTAGCTCAACACGAGCTTGTTGAAGGGTATGTCGCGCGACTGGCTGAGCGTGATCTTTTGGGTGGATTTTGCCATTTCGGTTTCTCCGCGACGGGCGGCCGAGAGCCTCTCTCTCGACCTCCTCACCCGTCACGAAGGCAAGCGCCGCCCTCTTCCTTTGGAGGGCGGCGCCGAGAACCGGAAGGCAGGTAAGGCAGGCAGGCGCTCGAGAGCGCGGAAAGTGGCCCGGTGACCTCAGGCCACGCGGTCAAGCAGCTTCTTCGCCCTCGCCTCCAGATCGAGCCTGGCGTCCTGGTGGGGCTTATCGCGGGCAATTGCAGTGATGCCCTGTACAAAATCGAAGATGCTTTCGGGCTTGCGGCCTTCCTCGGCGAGCACTGTCTCTATGATCTTCGCTGTCTCCGACTTGCTGAACCCGCGCTTGCGCAGGAAATCGGTACGATCCTCATCGGTTCGGGCAACTATTCTCTCGCGCGCTGCCTTGATGCCGTTAACGAAGGGCATCGGCGAGGAATCGGCAAAGCGAGTTAGCGCCGGCGCTGCCTCGTGGGCGAAGCGTGAGGCGGCGTATTTCGAGTGGCGGATGGTGATCTCCTCGAAATCCTCGACACCCCAGAGGTTGCGATTCTGGCACACGGCCCGGAGATAGAAGCTCGCGATTCCCAGGGTCTTGGCGCCGACCTCGGAATTCCAGCAATAGAAGCCGCGGAAGTACAGGTCGGGCGAGCCGTCCGGCAGCCGCCCAGCCTCGATCGGATTTAGGTCGTCCACTAGGAAGAGGAAGACGTCGCGATCGGAAGCGTACAGCGTGGTCGTATCCCGAGTAATGTCGACCCGAGGATTGTAGATGCCGGTCGACCACTCGAGCACCCCGGGCACCTTCCAGCGCGTGTCACCGGTACCATTGCCGGCGATACGCTGCACGGCCGCGACCAGTTCATGGTCGTAGATCCGGCCATAGTCGGGGCCAGTGACTGCGCGCAGTTCAACGCGTCGATCCTCAACCTCGAGGGTTTTGATTAATTCGGCGCGATGTGAGGTCAGCCCATACTGAAGGTTGATAGCGGCGAGCGGCGCCGGAAGCTGGCGCAAATAGGTGGACGGTGCGCCAACCATAGTTGTGAGCTGACCGAAGCTCCAGTGGGTTGGCACAAGCGGCGCCTCCTCCCCTGGCAATATCAGCGCCAGCCGCTCCGCGTCGTGGTTGGCCTCAACCCTGATCGCCGCGCTCTCGGCAGTACGGGTCCTGCTTCGCTCGGCGCGGCCGCGCACCGCGGCGTGGAGCTCTGAGAGTGACAGGTACCGCTCGTCCGCCGGCCGGGAAAACCATTCCGAGGACACGCGGCCGACGCGTTCACCACGGCTCACATCCACCTTGTAGCCGCCATGCTCACCGCGGCCGGCGTCTAATACATTCAGCTGGGTCATGGGTTATCTCCATGACGGGCGCCGCGAGCGTCTCTCGCGACTTCCAACCCGTCACGGAAGATTCCGGCCACCCTCTGACTCTGCGGTGGCCGACTGATCGGTTCGAATGCCATGAGCGACCGGGCGTCGCTTCCCGTAAACCTCCCCGACTAGGAAAACCCACAAAGCGTCCATGTTTCATCTGGTTACGAGGGGAACATCGGTGTGTAATGGCAAGGCAGAGCAGAATCAGCTTGCCTAAAACCGATCGAACCGGCGTGGCTTTGCGTGAGAGACGAATTCACCCCAGCGACCAAGAAGCTGATGGCGAAGCGGGTTGGATACCTGTGCTCCAACCCGGATTGCCGCTGTTCGACGATTGGCGCGGCGGCGAGCCTCCCTTTACTACGCTAGGAAAGCCGAATACCGCCCTCAACGGAAAGGATCTGCCAAGGCGGAGAGTTTTCTAGTTTGATGCGGGCTACCGAGCGGCTGAGACCAACGTTCGATTGCCAGCGCACAAGACGTGAAAACTAGGAGCGCTGCTTGACCCTGGTCGATATGGAAAGTGGCTCAATGAACACCGCGTTCCTTTTAATGGCTCAGTATGGAGGTAAGGCCATTATCCCGATTGAGGACGTGTGTCGGGATTATTTCTCGCACCTCAATCCGACCAAGCTTGTGCAGAAGATCAGCGCAGGTGAAATAGCAATCCCTCTAGTCCGAATGGAAGCAAGCCAGAAATGTGCAAAAGGCGTCCATCTTCTGGATTTAGCCAAATATCTTGATGCGCGAGTTGAGGCCGCCAGAAAAGAGATGACAGCTCTGACGACCTAGGCGCCACTCCGGCTCCGCCCAGACAGAATTGCCACAAACATGCAGTGCGCTCTGGTCGAGGCGCACGCTATGGCTCCGAGCAAGATTGCTTCAGCTCCAAGCTGCTTGCCATTAGCGGCGTGGCTCCGTGTCAATCTCAGCGCGGATGTTTTCCAGCTGGGCAACAAGCCGTGTCCACGTATCGCGTCGACGCATCGTGAGAGAGGTTTGCGCACCCGCAACGCGCTACGGTGTGACCGCCGTTTACCTTCTTCGAAGCGCGCAGTATCAATTTTGCAATTGTGGTGTACTCTGTATTTATGCATGTCGAGGTCGACTTGCATTGAACCAACTTTGGGATCGCGGAGGGCAACATGGCTAAGAAAGCGAAGAAGGCAAAGAAGAAGACCGGCAAGAAGAAAAAGAAGTAGCCTTCGCCGACACACAGTACCTTTGCTGAGACACATCAAGGCGCGTGCGCGGCTTTGCCATCGCGAGCCGATATTGCCGCGGTTTGATGTGGTTCAGTGACGCCAAATCCAAGCCGGACCACGACGCGCATATGTGCTGACCGGTCCGGCTTTTCGTTCAGCGAGTGGCGGACCGTGATCGCTCGAAAGAGCGGTGAAAAACTGCGGAACGAATGAATCCCCTATTGCAGACCATTCAACATCATCGGTAGCACCTGTATCACCGCCGTGAGTGGAGGTGGTGCAGCGTGGCGGTCTGCGGCAATCGAGCAAAAACAGGGCGCACCGAAGCGCGCCAAGCAAAGACGAAAATGGAGGCGATAGCGCCGCCATGCTTTGCATGCGGCGACGCAACAGCAGCTGCCGCCCACGCGGATTGGATATTACACTGCATTACGCTGCAGCCGCCGAACAAACGCAGAAGCGCGAAACCGCTTACTCATCGAAGCTCCGAACTAGCGGAGGTACTTCATTTGGTACGACATGACCGATAGAGATATGGCTTAAATGCTGATCGCGCTTAGCTTTTTGAGATGTCCCGGTCCAGTCCATCATCGGGGCGACCGACAATCGTACATCTAACATATTGATGTTATGTCTCTTTCTGCCTCGCCCGACGTATGTCAGTCCGCAACAAGCATAGCAGAGTTAAAGCATTGGCAGTTCTTTTCAACTGCG
>WNFR01007722.1_pt1 | contig 14551 bp, 10 predicted proteins | sample 5400221 | NCBI WGS metagenome assembly WNFR01 (sample SAMN13153357, study PRJNA577476) | soil metagenome | isolation source: 40 cm soil under Madrone tree | place: USA:California | collected 2016-06-14 | reverse complement strand
TTTGCCACTCTGGCCCTGCTCCGCCACGATCCGCGGATCGATCCGGGGCGCATCGGCGTCATGGGCGTGTCCAAAGGCGGCGTGGCCACGCTCAACGCCGCCATCGCCGTGCGCCGGCGCTGGCGCGGCGACGCCGTGCCCCTGTTCGATCTCCATGTCGCCCTTTGCCCCGGCGCCACCGCCCAGCACCGCGACGCCACCACCTCGGGCCGGCCGATCTTCTTCATGCTGGCCGGCAAGGACGACTACACGCCGGCGGCGCTCGCGATCGAGTATGCCGAGCGCATGCGCGCCGCCGGCAACCAGCGGATCAAGGTCAAGGTCTACGGCAGCGCCCACCATGGCTGGGAGTCGATCGGGCCGGTCTTCGACATTCGCGATGCCGAGAACTGGTCGTGCTGCCGCAACCTGATCGAGGATGATGGACGTCATTTTGTCGCGCAAACCAGCCACGCGCTCGACGAACCGGCCTTCCAGGCCTGGGCGCGCGCCCATTGCGTGACCCGCGGCGCGCGGGCCGGTGGCGGGACGACCGAGCTAAAACGCAGGGCCACCGGTGACCTTCTGGCCTTTCTGCGCGAACACGATTTCGCAGCGCCATGGACGCCTGCACGCGCCGTGATATAAGCGAGGCGTGATTCGCTTTTTCCCGCGTACTGCTGCACTGGCCCTGGTTTTCGCCGTCCTGGGGTCGTTTTCCGCTCAAGCCCCCGATCACGGCCTCGAGCCGGCCTGGTACGGACTGGACGCGATCGACAAGGCGCTGGCACAACCCGATGGTCGCGACCGGGCCGAGCGGTTGGTAACCGAAGCCTTCGTGACATACGCCAGCGACGTCTCGACTGGCCGAGTGCGCGCCAACCGCGTCGACAAGGACATCTCGATCGACCAGCGCAAGGTCGACCGCGCCGATCTCCTGAACGCCGCGGCCGATTCCCCCGATTTTGCTGGCTGGCTGGCCGCGCTGCCGCCGCGCACGGCCGAATATGCCGCTTTGCAGAAGGCGCTGGCTTATTGGCGCGCCAAGCGCGCCACGGCGATATTCACCGCTTTGCCCGATGGCCCCGCCCTCAAACCCGGCATGAGCGATGAGCGCATACCTGCCCTGCGCAAACGACTGGCCGAACTCGACCTCGCCGTCCCCGAACCCGGCCCCGTCGCCAACCTTTATGAAGAGTCGCTCGCGGCCGTGGTCAAGGCCTACCAGGAGACCAAAGGCCTCACCGTCGATGGCGTGATCGGCACCAAGACCCTCCAGTCGCTCAACACCACACTCGACGACCGTATCGAACAGATCGTGGTCAATCTCGACCGCCGGCGCTGGCTGCCCGACGATCTCGGCAGCCGCTACGTGGTGGTCAATGCCGGCAACTACTCGATGGTGTTCGTCGACGGCGGCAAACCGGTCTTCCAGAGCCTGGTGATCGTCGGCACGCCCAAGGATCCGACGCCGGAGATTTCGAGCGTGATGCGCGGTTTCCAGACCAACCCCTACTGGACCGTCCCTACCTCAATCGCCGGCGAGGAATATCTGCCGCTGCTGCGCCGCGACCCCAACGTGTTGGCCGCCGGCGGCTTCCGCCTGTTCAGCAGCTGGAGCGAGGATGCCGAACTCGACCCCAGTACGGTCGACTGGAATAGCATTCACCCCAAAGCCTTTCCTTACCGCATCCGCCAAAATCCGGGCGCCGGCAATGCCCTGGGCTACATCTTCTTCCCGTTCGCCAATAACTACGGCATCTACATGCACGACACGGCGAACCGCTGGCTGTTCACCGAGGGCAGCCGCAACTTCAGCCATGGCTGCATCCGCCTGCAAAACCCGCTCGATTTCGTCGAGTTGGTGTTCAAGGGCCGCAACGGCTTCAGCAAGGAGCGGGTGCGCACCGCGATCGCCGCCAACGAGCAGAACCACTACTCCTTCCCGGAATCGGTGAACCTGCGTATCACTTACCAGACGGTGACGGCCGCCGACGACGGCACGGTCACCTTCCGCGACGACGTCTATGGCCGCGACCGCCGCGTCGCCCGGGCGATGGCGCCGCATACCTGATCCTTCAGCCGCGTTTGTCGCGCAGCTTCTTCCAGTATTCCAGGCGCTTCAGGATCTCGCGCTCGAAGCCCCGCTCGACCGGCGAATAGAATTCCTCGCGCTTCATGCCGTCGGGAAAATAGTTCTGCCCCGAGAAGCCGTCCTCGGCGTTGTGGTCGTACTCGTAGCCTTTGCCGTAGCCGATCTCCTTCATCAGCTTGGTCGGCGCGTTGAGGATATGCAGAGGCGGCGTGAGCGATCCATGGGTCTTGGCGGCGCGCTTGGCGGCCCCCATCGCCACATAGGCGGCGTTCGATTTGGGCGCAGTGCCGAGATAGATCACCGCTTGGGCGATGGCGAGTTCGCCCTCCGGTGAGCCCAGCCGATCATAGGTGTCCCAGGCCGCCAGGGTCTGCGGCAGCGCCTGCGGATCGGCCATGCCGATATCCTCGACGGCAAAGCGCACCAGCCGGCGGGCGATGTATTTGGGGTCCTCGCCGCCTTCGAGCATGCGGGCGAACCAGTAGAGCGCGGCATCGACATCCGACCCGCGCAGCGACTTGTGCAGCGCGCTGATCAGATTGTAGTGCGCCTCCTGCGCCTTGTCGTAGAGCGGTGCGCGCTTCTGCAGCAACGTCGCCAGACGCTCGAGCGAAATCGGCCCTTTTTCCTTGAGGTTGGCCAACTGTTCGGCAAGACCGATCAAATAGCGGCCATCGCCGTCGGCCATGGCGAACAATGCCTGTTTTCCCGCCTCGTCGAGCGGCAGCTTCCTGCCCAGCGCCTGCTCGACACGCGCCAGCAAGGTCGATAAGGCCGGCTCATCGAGCCGGCGCAGCACCAGCACCTGGCAGCGCGACAATAGCGCGCCGTTCAATTCGAATGAGGGGTTTTCCGTGGTCGCGCCGATCAGGGTGACCGTGCCGTCCTCCACATAGGGCAGAAAGCCGTCCTGCTGGGCGCGGTTGAAGCGGTGGATCTCGTCGACGAACAGCAGCGTGCCCTTGCCGTCCTTGCGGCGCTGGCGGGCGGCCTCGAAGATCCGCCGCAGATCGGCCACGCCCGAGAACACCGCCGACAGCGGCTCGAAATGCAGGTCGGTCTGCTCGGCGAGCAAGCGCGCGATCGTGGTCTTGCCGCAGCCCGGCGGTCCCCACAGGATCAGCGAACTGAGCTGATGCTGGGCCAGCATGCGGCCAAGCGGCCCTTCCAGCCCCAGCACATGATCCTGCCCCAGAATGTCGGCGAGCGCTTTGGGCCGCAGCCTCTCGGCAAGGGGCGTCGGGGCGAGGGCCGAGAAGAGTTCAGCCGGCACGGCGCCCGCCCACCCGCGTCAACGGAACTGAATGGTGGAAATCAGGCCCTCGCGCGAGATGCTGACGCTGCTGACGCCCTTGGCGATCTGATTGCGCAAATCGGCCACGCTTTTCACTTCTTGGCCGCTCACGCCCACGACCATGTCACCGAGACGCAGGAAGCGGGCGGCAAAGGAATTGGGCTGGACCTCGAGCACGGCCACGCCGGCACGCCAATCGACCAGGCCCAGTTCCTCGGCCAGGGCCGGCGACATGTTGCCGACCACAGCCCCCGCCAGCGGCAGCGACATCTCCTTGCCGCTGCGCATGATACGGACCGGCACGGTCGCCCCGACTGCCAGCGTGGCGAGGCGAAAGCGCATGCTCGCCTCATCGTCGATCGGTTGGTCGTTGATGCCGAGGATAACGTCGTTGCGCTTGAGTCCGGCGCGTTCGCCCGGCCCTTTGGCAAAGATCTCCTTCACCACCAGGCCGGCCGGCCGCGGCAGGCCAAGAGCGGTGGCGAGATCGGGCGTGACCCTCTGCATGCTGATGCCGAGCCAAGGCCGCACGATGCGCCCGCCATGCTCGCCGGTCGAGACGATGCGCGCCACGATGTTGGAGGGTGTGGCGAAGCCGATGCCGATAGAGCCGCCGGTCTGCGAATAGATCGCCGTGTTGATGCCGATCAGGCGACCGTCCATGGTAACCAGCGCACCACCGGAATTGCCGGGATTGATGGCAGCGTCGGTCTGGATGAAGAAGCTCGAATCGTTGACGCCGCCGGCACTGCGGGCAACCGCGGAGATGATTCCGCTGGTCACCGTCTGGTTGAGCCCGAACGGATTACCGATCGCTAGCACCACGTCGCCGACTTCGATCGAGTCCGAATCGCGCAGTTCAAGAAAGGGAAATTTCTCGCCGCTGTTTTCGATGTGCAGCAGCGCGATGTCATAACGCTCGTCTTGCGTCACCAGCTTGGCTTCGAACTCGCGACGGTCGGCCAGCACGACCCGGATCTGGTCGGCGCCGCGCACCACATGGGCGTTGGTCACGATCGTACCGTCGGGTTTGACGATGACGCCCGAGCCCAGTGCATTCTGCACCCGCTCGTTGGTACCCTGCGGGTTGCCCGGGATCGGGAAGGGGTAGCGGCGCTGCACGCGCGTCGTGGTGGCGGTGTAGATATTGACCACTGCCGGCGACACCTTCTTGACCAGCGGAGCGTACGAGAAGGCAAGCTCGCTGCGCGAAGTCGGAAGTTGCTGCGCCAAGGCCCCCGGCAGATACGCCCCTGCCAGACTTCCCGTGAGTGCCAGCGCGGCCACAATCGAACGCCAAGCCATTCTCCGCATCCTTCTCACTCAATACCTCACCCTGAGGAGGCGCGAAGCGCCGTCTCGAAGGGTAGGCCACAGACGCCGCGCTTGTTGCCCACCCTTCGAGACGCGGCCTGCGGCCGCTCCTCAGGGTGAGGCTTTTATGTAACTCCAACAGTCCAAACGACGAACAGGATTTGTCGTTTCCCTTCGCGCCAAGTCAAGGGCGATGGCTCAGCCGCAGCGCGAGTAACCGCACTCCAGGCAGACGTCACAGCCCTCCTGGTGGATGAGGGCCGCAGCGCCGCAATTGGGGCACTGGCCACGCGGCGCCGGGATATTTCCTCCATCGGACGGCTCGCGTGCTCCGGCCGCGACCCGCAGCCGCTGCTCGGCCACCTCGGCCAGGCGTGGCGCATCGTTCGACGACAGGAAACCGATATCGATGAGATGGCGCTCGATCACGCCACCGATCGCCGCCAGCAGCGACGGCACGTAGCGGCCCTCCATCCACTGGCCGCCGCGTGGGTCGAACACCGCCTTCAGCTCCTCGACCACGAAGGACACATCTCCGCCGCGGCGAAACACCGCCGAAATCATGCGCGTCAACGCCACGGTCCAGGCGTAATGCTCCATGTTCTTGGAGTTGATGAAGATCTCGAATGGTCGGCGCCGGCCGTCCTGCATCACGTCGTTGATGGTGATGTAGATGGCGTGATCGCTGCCAGGCCACTTGATCTTGTAGGTCTTTCCCGGCAAGTCCTCCGGCCGATCTAGCGGCTGGGCGATATAAACCACGCCTTCCCCACGCGCCACGGCCGGCACGAGTGCCGGTGCTTGGGATTTGACCTCGAGCACCGCGCCGGTGATGTCGTTCGGGCGGTAGGTCGTGCAGCCCTTGCAGCCCTGGATGTAGGCGCTCTCATAGACGCCCTTGAAGGCCTCGAAGGAGATGTCGCGCGGCAGGTTGATGGTCTTGGAGATCGAGCTGTCGACATAGTCCTGGGCTGCCGCCTGCATCGCCAGGTGGTCCTCCGGCGCCAGCGTCTGGGCGTCGACGAAGACGTCGGACGACGGCGCCGCCTCGCCTTTCGTCTCGTGCCACAGCCGCATGGCATAATCCTCGACACGCTCCTCGCGGCGGCTGCCATCGGGCTGAAGGACATGGCGCACATAGCTGAAGGCAAATACCGGCTCGATGCCGGATGACGCATTGTCGGCCAGCAGCGAAATCGTGCCGGTGGGCGCGACCGAGTTCAAAAGCGCGTTACGGATGCCATGGCGCGCAATCGCCGCGCGCGCGTCCTCCGGAAGTGCCTGCACCGTCTCGCCGGCCAAATACCTATCACGGTCGAACAATGGGAAGCTGCCCTTTTCCGCGGCAATCTCGGACGAAGCCAGATAGGACAGGCGCTGCACCGCACCGAGCCACTGGCGCGTCAGCGCCACCGCCTCGGGCGAGCCATAGCGCACACCGCAAAAGATCAGCGCATCGGCCAAGCCAGTGACGCCGAGGCCGATGCGGCGCTTGGCCTTGGCCTCACGCTCCTGCGCCGGCAGCGGAAAGCGCGAGACATCGACCACATTGTCGAGCATGCGCACGGCCAATGGCACGAGCTTCTCCAACGCGGCCATGTCGAACGCTGCGTCAGGCGTGAAGGGATCACGGACCAAGGCCGCCACATTGATCGAGCCCAGCAGGCAGGCGCCGTAAGGCGGCAATGGCTGCTCGCCACACGGATTCGTAGAGTGGATCGTTTCGCAATAGTAGAGGTTGTTGCGGGCGTTGACGCGATCGATGAAGATCACGCCTGGTTCGGCGTAGTCATAGGTCGCGCGCATAATGCGCTCCCATAGCGCCTTGGCTTTCAACGTACGGAAGACTTGGCCGTCGAACGCCAGCGACCAATCGGAATCCTCTTTCACGGCGCGCATGAAGGCGTCGGTAACGAGGACCGAGAGGTTGAAATTGCGCAGGCGCGCGGGGTCGCGCTTGGCGTCGACGAAAGCCTCGATATCGGGATGGTCGCAACGCAGGGTCGCCATCATGGCGCCGCGGCGCGAACCGGCGCTCATGATGGTGCGGCACATGGCATCCCATACGTCCATGAAGGACAGCGGCCCCGAGGCATCGGCGCCGACGCCCTTCACCGGCGCTCCCGCTGGCCGCAGGGTCGAGAAATCGTGACCGATGCCCCCGCCCTGCTGCATGGTCAGCGCTGCTTCCTTCAGGCCATCGAAGATGCCGGACATGCTGTCGGGGATTGCGCCCATGACGAAGCAGTTGAACAGCGTGACGGTCCGCCCGGTGCCGGCGCCGGCGACCACACGACCGGCCGGCAGGAACTTGAAGCCGGCCAGCGCCTCGTGAAACTTTCTGGCCCAAAGCTCGGAATCACGTTCGGGTGCCGCCAGGGCGCGCGCCACGCGCCACCAAGTGGCATCGAGATCGACGTCATGCGAGGCGCCGTCGGCCTCGCGAAAGCGATATTTCATGTCCCAGATGCGCTGGGAAACCGGTGCCCATTCCATATGTGAAACGTAAGCGTGGCACCGAGCTATATCAACCGGATTGTTCGACTTTTGTTCCTATCAGGAGTGGGGCTTTGGCTGCTCTTTCTTAGCCTCCTCTATTGGCGCCGCTCACCAACCTTGCCGTCGCTTGCTCGATCCGGTTACGAAGCGTGACCATGAACTCCTTGCGAGGGAGTCCGGGCGGGATGGCCGGCAGTACCTCGACCTCGATCACGCCGGGGCGTTTGATGAACTGTCGCCGTCCCCAGAAAACACCGGAATTCAACGCCACCGGCACGACCGCGATGCCGAGCTGGCGGTAGAGCGCGGCGATGCCGACCGGATAAGGTTGGTCGGCACCCACCGGCGTGCGGGTACCCTCGGGGAAGATCAGGATCGAGCGGTTGTTGGCGACGGCATTCTTGGCCCCGCGGACCAGGCTGCGCAAAGCCGCAGCGCCGTCGCCGCGCTCGATGGCGATGTTGCCGCCCATCAGCATGGCGAGGCCGACAATGGGGATGAACAGCAGCTCGCGCTTCATCACGATGGCGGCGTCGGGAAACAGGCGCACCACGGCAACGGTCTCCCACGACGACTGATGCTTGATGGCGATGATGGCGGGGCCCGGCGGCAAATTCTCGAGGCCGGAGATACGATGCGCGAGCCCGATGGTGAGCCGGAGCCACCACAGCGTATAATCCGTCCACACCACCGCCCATCTGCGGATGTAGCGACGCGGCGTCAGCAGCAGCGGCGCGCCGACAAGGGCGATCACTACGGTGCCGAGATACCAGCCCGTCGTGAACAACGCCGAGCGCAGCCAGCACCCAATCCACAATAAACCCGTCATATCACGCCCGCGAGATAGGCGTCGGTAGCGGCGGCGAGGTCGTCATAGACCGCGACCGGCAGCAAATCGTGTGGCAGGCCGGCGGCTTGCGTGGCGCGGCCTTTGCCGGTGCCCACAAGGACGCGTTTGCAGCCCGCGCGGAGCGCCGCCTGCAGATCGCCTAGCGAATCGCCGATCATCGGCGTTGCCGCCGGCTCGGCGCCGAAGTGACGCAGCGCCTCGATCAGCATGCCGGGCTCAGGCTTGCGCCGCGGCGAGGGAGGCCCCGGCGGATCGGTGCAGTCGAGCAGCAAGTCGAGGTGGGCGCCCTGGGCGCCGAGGCGTCCGCACAGCTCCTGGTGAATACGCTCCAGTTGATCGCGTCCGATCACGCCACGGCCGACGACCGATTGGTTGGTAACGACGGCCACCAGCACATGTGCAGCGTTTAGTCGGGCGATGGCCTTGGCCGCCCCGTCGATCAGCTCTAGTTCGCCAATATGCTTCACGGAATCGACACGATCGGCATTGAGAACGCCGTCGCGATCGAGCAGGACGAGTCGGGGCATAAGCTCTGCATTCTGCGAGAATAAGCGGTGTTGCTTGCAAGGCTCGTTTTAGTGCTAATGTCGGCCTGTAACCACATCTAGTGCGGAAGTTCCCCGCGTCATGCAAGTCGCCTGTCCAAATTGCGGGGCTCGCTATCTCGTCGATCCTGCGGCCATCGGTCCAACGGGGCGCACAGTTCAGTGCTCCCGGTGTAGCCATCGTTGGTTCGAGACGATCGATCCGCCATCCGCCCCGCCCAAGGAATTCGCGCCACAAGAGCGCCCGGCGCCCGATTTCGTGATCCGGCCCCAGATCTACGGCGGCGGCTTGCCCGCCATTGCGAGCCCGCGCGGATTTCCCCGCTGGCCCAAGGTGGTGATCGGCATCGCGGTCCTGCTCGTGTTGTTTGGCGGGATGGCTTTCGCCTTCAAGGACGAGTTGTTGCCGCTGTTGCCGCCCGAAGCGCGTCAGGCGTTGGGCCTCGAGTTGCCCGCCGCCTCAGCACCGCCCGCTTCAGGGCCTGCCGTTGCGGCGGCCGTCGCGCCGCCCCAGCCCAGTCGCCCGGCCAGCCCTTCTCCGAGCCTGGCCTCGACGCCGCCCGCCACACCGCCCGCCGAGCCCGCGACCATCGGTCTCGAGGTCGATCTTGCCGCCAGCAAGGTCGATCTCGTCGACGGCCACTACGTCGTGCGCGGCGAGATCGTCAACAAAGGCAAGATGGAGGCGTCGATCCATGCCCTGAAGCTGCTCTTCAAGAAGGATGCCGTAGTGTTGGGCGAGCGCTTCTATCCGCTGTTCGCGGGGCCGATCCAGCCGGGTGCACGACAACCCTTCAGTCAGATTCTCGATGATCCTCCCGCGGGCACGACCGACATCGTCCCGACCGTCGAATAGAGCAGCCACCATGGTCAACCGTCCTGTCGTCAGCATCCGTTTCTCCGCCGCCGAGATCGCCAGCCGCGTCGACGAAATGGCGACCGAGCTGGCTGAAAAGCTGCCGCCCGACACGCTGGTCGTGTCGGTACTCAAGGGCAGCTTTGTCTTCGCCGCCGACCTGATCCGCTCGCTCAACCGCGCCGGCGCCGACTGGGCGATGGATTTCCTCACCTTGTCGAGCTACGGCACCGGCACCGAGACCAGCGGTAGCGTGCGCATCGTGCGCGACATCGTCGACGAGGTGCGTGGGCGCGACGTGCTGCTGGTCGACGATATCCTCGAATCGGGCCTCACTCTGGAATTCGCCAAAAAGCTGATCCTCCAGCGCGGCGCCAGCCATGCCTGGATCTGCACGCTGCTCGACAAGCCGGTCAAACGCCGCGCCAAGATCGAAGCCGATTTCATCGGATTCGAAGCGGGCGACGAGTTCCTGGTTGGCTATGGCCTCGACTGGGCTCACCGCTTCCGCGGTCTGCCCTATATCGGCGTGGTCGAGAAGCCGGCGGGCGAATAGCGCGGCTCCAGTCTCAGTGTTTCCATACCCCTAAGGGCGTGAGACGCTGAGACACATCTTCGCTAATACGTCTTGAGCAGCCGGTCGATATAGTCGAGTTCGTTCTTCGGGCGGTCGTTTTCGCCGGCGCGGCGGCGCAGTTCGTCGAGGATCTCGCGGCTCCTCTGACGTTCGAGTTCGAGCGGAACCTTGTCGGTGCCGCTGTCGACCGAGTCGCCGTAATTGCCGTCGGAGCGGCCGAGCGGGTCACGATCCTCGCCGCGGCGCTGATTCTCTTCTATCTCGGCGGCGTCCTGGCCGTTGCCCGGTGCGCCGTTGCGCTGGCGCATCTGCTCGGCCATGTCGCCCATGCCCTGCTGCAAATTATCAAGCGCGCGGCGTTGGGCGCGCGACGCCTCGCGTGGATCGCCGCGGCGTAGCGCCTCCTCGGCGTCGCGCATCGAGCGCTCGGCGCGGCCCAGCGACTCGGGCATCGGCATGCCGTTCTCGTCGAGCTTTTTCATCAGGTCGCCGAGCTGGCGGCGCACGCCTTCCTGCTGGCCGCGCTGCTGGTCGCCCCACTCGCCGTCGCCACCCGGCTGACCTTGACCTCGCTGGCCCTGTTGCCCCTGCTGGCCCTGTTGCCCCTGCTGGCCCTGTTGCCCCTGCTGGCCTTGCTGCCCCTGCTGACCCTGGCGCCCCTGCTGCTGGCGGCCCTGGCGCTCGGATTCGCCTAAAAGCTGGTTCTCGCGGCGCGTCAGGCGGTCGAGCTGGTTCATCATCTCGCGGCCTTGCTGGCCCTGCTGGCCTTGCTGACCCTGTTGCCCCTGCTGGCCGCGCTGCTGGCGCTGCTGATTGGGATTGGCCATCATCGGCGTGGCATTTTCCATCATCTTGCGCAGTTCCTCGAGCAGGCGCTTGGCCTCCTCGCGCTGGCCGTTTTTCGCCATCTCGCGGATCTTGTCGAGCATGCGCTGCAGGTCGTCGCTCGTCATGGTGTTGTTGGGATCCATCTTCTCCGCCTGCTCCATCATGCGGCGGCGCTCCTCGGGATCCTGCATCTTCTCGGCGAGTTCCTTCTGCCAGCGGTCCATGGCGCTGTAGAGCTGCTGGATGAGCTTTTCGATCTCCTCGTCGCCGGCCTGGCGCTGCAGCGCGTCGCGCAACTGCTGGCGGGCATCCTCGAGCGCGCGCTCCGCATCGACCGCGGCGCCGCCCTCGATGCGCATCGCCAGGTCCCACAACAGTTTCTGCGTCTCGGTAATGTTCTCCTTGGCTCCGTCGGCGGCCAGCCGGGCGGCGCCAATGCGCAGGCCCAGCGTCACCACGGGGTCGCTGCGGTAGCTGTCGGGCTTGGCGTGGATCATGCGCATGCCGTCGGCGACATCGAGGCGGAAGCGCTTGGGATCGCGGGTCAGCGCCTTGCGCAGCACGATCAGCGCCCGCGCCGTCGGATCGTTGAAGACGCGCTCGGGCAGCAGGAAGGTCTCCACGCCGCTGCGGCCCTTCTGGCCGAGCGCATCGGTGGCGAACAGCATCACCGTGACCTTGAGCCCCGCCCAGGGATGACCGGTAAGGTCGCGCACGAAAGTGTCGGAAAGCTTCTTGGCGTTACCTCCGACCGGCAGGTCGATGCGCAAGACCTCGGGCTCCTCGCCCTCGACGAACATGTCGTCGCCCAGCACGCTGCCATGCAGGCGGATCTGCAGCTGCACGCCAGTGACGCCGAAATCGTCGCCGGCGATATAGTCGATCTTGGTCGACCATTTATCGACGCCGATCGGCCGGGCAAAATCGATGGTCGGCACCAGGTCGGGGATGACATGCAGCTTCCACCGCGCCTGTTCGTGGCCACGCGCCTGCAGGGCGATCTGCTTGCCGCCGGTGATCAGCGTTTCGATCTGGTACTTCCCGGTGCCGACAGCGGTGAAGGGCGTATCCTTGCCGTCGATCACAAGCTGCGGCGCGGCGCGGCCGCGCACATCGTCGACGAAGCCCGCGAGCTTGCTGCCGACCGGCACGCGCAAAAGTTTCTCATGATCGTTGATGTCGAGATAGATCGGCGCCATCCCCGTATAGGCCGGCGGCGCGATCCAGAGGTTGGCCACGACCGGGGGCGGCGGCGGGAAGGCCGGCACGAAAGCCGCCCCCATCAGATCGCCCCGCCAGCCGCCGGCCTGGGTGAGTGCGGCAATCAGCAGCAGGATGGGCACCAGCCGCAGCGCCCAGCGGTCGAGCCCGGCCATGCCCGGACGCGCCGGCCTGTTGTGCAGAGCCGCCAGCCGGTCGGCTTCGCGTTGGCGATGGGTCTGCCAAAGGGCGCTGGCCATCGGGTCGGTCGCGCCGGCGGCCAGGCTGTCCTGCACAGCGACCAACGGCCGGTGAGGCACGCCGCTGTCGATTTCGAGGCGGCGGATGGCGGCCTGCCTGGTAGGCCATGCGAAGCTGCGGAAGGCGCCATAGCCGATTCCGCCGATTACAAGCATCAAAGCGGCCAGGATACCGGTGTGGATCCAGGGCGTGAGACCGGAGAAGAGGTCGAAATGCGCAGCCGCCACGAACAAAGTGGCGATCACCAGCAACGGCAACAGACGCGGCCACAGCCCTTCCCAAGCCAGGGCCGCCCACGCCAAACCGATCTTGCGTCCCAATCCTGGTGTCGCGACCGTCGTTTGGCTGTCCAACGCCATACTACCCTTTCGCTGGCTCCATCCACGGCGGAAACCGTTCCGCCGCGATCATTTCATCGAGCGACGTTCTTGGCCGCGTAACCGCAAATCGCGTGCCATCGACCATGACTTCGGGGGCAAGCGGCCGACTGTTGTAGGTCGAACCCATGACCGCCCCATAGGCGCCCGCCGATCTTACCATGATGAGATCACCGGCTGCCAAGGACGGCAAATCACGATTCTGAGCCAAATAATCCCCCGATTCGCAAATCGGCCCAACAACGTCGCAGCGGATCGTGGCGGCATCGGGGCGAGGCTGCCTCACCGGCGCGATGTCGTGCCAGGCGTCATAGAGCGTGGGACGGATGAGATCGTTCATCGCCGCATCGACAATAACGAAATTCTTTTCCACGCCGGGCTTCAACAAAATGACTTCGCTCACCAGCACGCCCGCCTCGCCCACCAACCGCCGGCCGGGCTCGAAAGTAAGCTCGCAGTCGAGGCCTGCGGTTTCACGTCGCACCATGGCGAGGAAGTCGGCGATCGAAGGCGGCTTCTCGTCTTCATAGACGATGCCGAGGCCGCCGCCGATATCGAAGCGGCCGATGCCGTGGCCGTCGGCGCGCAATTGCTGCACCAGCTCGCGCACGCGGGCGATGGCGGTGCGGTAGGGATCGAGCGAGGTGAGTTGCGAGCCGATATGCATGGCGACGCCGACCACGCGCAGGTTGGGCAGCTTGCCCGCCTGTGCGAAGGCCTCGCGCGCGAGATCGATGTCGATGCCGAACTTGTTCTCCTTGCGGCCGGTGGTGATCTTCGCATGCGTGCCGGCATCGACATCGGGATTGACCCGGATGGTGATGTCGGCACGCAGGCTAAGCTGGCCTGCCACGGCGTTCAGCGTCTCGAGTTCGGCCGAGCTCTCGACATTGATCTGGCCGACACCCGCCTGCAGCGCCGCCATCAGCTCGGTGGCCTTCTTGCCGACACCCGAATAGACGATGCGCCGAGCCGGGATGCCAGCCGCCAGCGCCCGCTTCATCTCGCCTTCCGAGACGATGTCGGCGCCGGCGCCCAGGTCGCCGAACAGACGAACCACGGCGAGGTTGCTGTTGGCCTTCATGGCGTAGCAGAGGCTGGCGTTCATGCCCTTCATGCCGTCGGCGAAGTCCCGCCAGGCGGCGCGCAGGGCGCCAGCCGAGTAACAGTAGAACGGCGTGCCGACCTGCTTGGCGATCGTGGCTAGTGCCACGCCCTCGGCATGCATCTCGCCGTTGCGGTATTCGAAGAAGCTCATCGTGCCCGTCCCACGAAGCGCCGGCGCGCTTCCTTCACCGCCCGCGCGACATTGGCCGGCGCGGTTCCGCCCAGGCTCTTGCGCGCCTTCACCGAGGCCTCGACCGTGAGCACGCCGAAGACCCCGCGGGTGATCCGCGGCTCGACCGCCTGCATGTCGGCTAGGGTCAGTTCGTTGAGCCCGACGCTCTTGTCGGAAGCCTTGCCGACCAGCGCGCCGGTGACGTGATGGGCCTGGCGGAACGGGAGGCCAACTTCGCGCACCAGCCAGTCGGCGAGATCGGTCGCCACGGAATAATCGGCGGCGGCGACGGCGCGCATGCGCTCGGGATTGGCTTTCAGGTCGCGCACCATGCCGGCCATCGCCGCGATACCGAGCTCGAGAGAATCGGCGGCGTCGAACAGCGGCTCCTTGTCCTCCTGCATGTCCTTGCCATAGGTGAGCGGCAGGCCCTTCAGCACCATGCAGAGCGCCACGAAGGCGCCGACGATGCGGCCGGTCTTGCCGCGCGTCAGCTCGGCGGCGTCCGGATTGCGCTTCTGCGGCATGATCGAGCTGCCGGTGGTGAAGGCGTCGGACAGCGCGATGAAGCGGAACGGCGCTGAGCACCAGATGACG
>WNFR01004359.1_pt1 | contig 14553 bp, 12 predicted proteins | sample 5400221 | NCBI WGS metagenome assembly WNFR01 (sample SAMN13153357, study PRJNA577476) | soil metagenome | isolation source: 40 cm soil under Madrone tree | place: USA:California | collected 2016-06-14 | reverse complement strand
AGGCGCCGGCTTTCCTCAGTGTAAATTTGCAGAACCAGGTTGCCCGCCTCGTTCTGCGACTCCTCGATTTGCACGACGAAACCGAGATAGCCGAGGATGGTGTCGAGTAATTCCTTCGGTGTCATCGATTTTTTCGTTTCGCGGCGACCGAACGCTTTTCGAGCGTCGGCTCGGGTTGCCTTTTGTTCTGATAAAATTGCAAGATGCTGAAAAGATTCTGCGTCGTGTAATACAATGCCAGAGCAGCGGCAAAATTGTAGCAGATAAATAAAAAGATGAGCGGGGTGAACATCATTACCCGGCGTTGGGTCGCGTCACCGGTCTTGGGCGTCATGGCCATCAGCCAGATCTGAGTTGCGGCCATGCAGAGCGGAATGATGTTGACCGGCCAACCAAGCACCGGCAGGTGCGCGATGGTGTCGGGCTGCGAAAGATCTTTCACCCACCAGAATCTCTGGCCCCGCAATTCCACGGCCTGGCCGAGCATTTTAAATAGGCCGAAAAAGATCGGGATTTGAATCACCATCGGCAAACAGCCGCCGACCGGATTGATGCCGTACTCCTTGTAAAGCTTCATCACCTCCTGGTTCATGCGGGTTGGATCATCTTTGTATTTCTGGCGCAGCTCCTGCATTTTCGGCGAGAGGGCGGCCATCTGGCGCATGGAACGGTTCGCTTTGTTTTGGATCGGCCAGAGCACAAGCTTAATGATGGTCGTAAGAGCGAGAATGGCGGCCGCGTAATTTCCGAGCAGGCCGTGCAACAAGTTCATGAAATTAAGCAGAAACTGGCAGACGATCTTGAACATGCCGAAATCCATGATATCCGCTTCGTTGTGCTCGAGTTGCGCGAGCCGATGGTAAAGCTTCGGACCAGCGTAAATCTCAAACCGCGCGTTGTAAGTTTGTCCGGGCTGTAATTGAAAGCCGGGCATGCCGAGCGCGCCTTCAACGCCAAAGATCTTTTGATCCGGCCAGCGCGCGACGTCGAAACGGCGGGCCCAAGTGTTGCTTGCTTTGGCGGTGAGCGGCGCGATCAGCGTAGTGAAAAATTGATTGCTCACCGCAACCCATTCCGCGCCTGCAACATTTTGCTGGTAGAAAGGTTGCGCGGCACGCTGACCCACACCAAGAAACCCGCTGCCGCCTGCGAACCAGCTGACATCGATGCCTTTTGCCTTTCCATCAATGCACCAGACGAGTCGCGTGTAGGAAGGATAGTCTTTCGGATGAATTGAAGCAGCCCCTCCAAGCGCGACAAAGTAGCCGGGGTTCGCGTAGGGCGCTGCGCCGCCATTCTCAAGATCGACATCGAGCTCAGTGACGAAGTTGTCTTTTGTTTCTGCGGACTTTTGGAAGAAAAACTTTTTTCGAATTGTTACGCCGTCGGCCATCGTGCGCTCGAATCGTATAGCATTCCCCTTTCGCGCACTTTTGTATTCCGGCAAGAGCGGTACAGCGGGATTGTCGATGATCGCGCCGATAGGCAAACGGTCTGGCGAATTTAAGGTGACGCGCGCACTCTGTTCCGCCTTGTGATGGAGCAAAATCGCCTCGGCGATGCCGCCGCCCCGATTTGTAAAACGGAGCTCGACGTCGGAATTGCGAAGCGTCTCAATCGTTTCCTGAAACGGTGGGATTGTTTCCGCCGACGCTGACGTCGCGTCACGCGCAGGAGAGACCGATGGCGCCGCTGCGCTAGGTGCGATTACTGGAGTCGAAGAAGCCGGCGCGGCATTTGTTCCGGGTGCGGCAAGCGGTTTCGGCCGGATCTGCTTCGCGAGATAAACTTCCCACAACACCAGACCGGCGACGCAAAGTATGACGGCAATCCACGCGGTTCGATCCATAAAATTTGTTGCCCTGGCTATTCACAAACGAGCGGATCAATCGTGTGATTGCCGGGAATGCGAGGCGGAACCGGATCGTGCCCGCAACCGCCCCAGGGTTGACATCGCGCGATCCGTTTTAATCCCAGCCAGCTCCCCCGCCAAAAGCCGTGGGTTTCCACAGCTTCCAGAAAATAGGCCGAACACGTCGGTTCGAATCGACAACCGGAACCAGGCCCGCCGATTAAAGACAAGAACGGTGAAAGCGTAGATTGATAAATGCGAATAGAAACGCGAACCAGCCGGAGCATCAGGACGCTAGGATAAAAGCGCGCTTTGCCAGACGCAACCATTCATCTTCCAACTGGCGATAACTTGCGCGCGCTGCCTTCGCTCGCGCAATCGTCACAATCCACTGTGCGTCGATAATTTCCTCCTGGTGTCTGCGCACGATCTCGCGCAGGCGACGACGCACCCTGTTACGCACAACCGCGCCACCGAGCCGACGTGCCGTAACGAAGCCGGCGCGGAAACCGTGAATTTCTTTCGCCGCGAGCACGCCAAGAATCAGCAGTCCGCCATGATGGGCGCGGCCTTCTCGACGGACGCACTCGAATTCCGACGCGCGGGTCAACCGCCGGCTTTTTGGAAACGAAAGCGGACGGCGCGCCGGCATATCAAATTGTCGATCTTGCGATGATGCCGCAGTTACGCCAATGCGTGAAGATCGTAGTACAGCAAAAGTCTTCCCTCGAATACATTCGAGGAAAGACTTTGCGAGAACTGGGGCCTGCTCCGGAAAAATTACGGAGCAGGTGTCGAAGTTGTGGTGCTCGATTCAGTCTTTGTCTCGGTGCCAGGCGAAGACGTGGTATTGATTGTCGTGTTCGACTCCGTCTTGCTTGAAGTGGCGGGAGAAGGGTTGACGATCGTAGTGTTGCTTTCCTTTTTTTCCGCTGGCGGAGTCACCGTAGTTTCTTTTTGTTCGCAGGCCACGAGAAGCGCCGCACCGGCGAGAACACAGATGTATTTTTTCATAAATTGTAGAAATCGAATTGGTCTTGCGGAGTTAAAGTTAATTTACGGTGTCGGCGAAGGCGACGATTCCAGCGGAGACGTTGTCGTTGTTGTCGTCGACTCCGTCGGACTGGTGGCCAGGGTCGCTTCGGGTGAAGCTGCCGGGCTCGCGGCCGGTGCAGTGGTTTCGGTTTTTTGCTCGCAGGCCGCGAGCAGCGCGGCGCCAGTCAGAATGCAGATGTATTTCTTCATAGGTTTTGGATTGCGAAGCCAATATTGGGTTAATGATGAATCGGAGCAAGTTTCCTTTTCGGCCTTACATCAAATCAAAACGGCGGTTCGAATGGCAATCCATGCGCATCGGCCACCGCACGGCAGGTCAGCTTCCCGCCACGTGTGTTGATTCCGCCCGCCAAGGCGGGTTGCTTTTTACAGGCGCCTTCTAAACCGAAATCGGCCAGCAACTCAACATACCGATAGGTCACGTTGGTGAGCGCTTGGGTGGCAGTGCGTGCGTAGGCGGCCGGCATGTTCGCCACGCAATAATGAGTGACGCCTTCTTCAACATAAACTGGATCCAGATGCGTGGTCGCCCGCGAAGTCTCCGCGCACCCACCTTGATCGATGGAAATATCAACCAGCACGCTGCCGCGTTTCATTTTTCGCAACATCGCGCGCGTGATCAGTTTCGGCGCTTTCGCCCCAGGCAGCAGAACCGCGCCGATGAGTAAATCGCAATCCGGCATCAATTCCTGCAGGTTCGCTTCGCTCGAATAAAGCGTGTTCGCAACGCTCATCGCGAGATCGAGAAGACGCAGTCGTTCAAGATCGACATCGAGGATCGTCACGTCGGCGCCGAGACCGGTGGCCATGCGAGCCGCGTTTATACCGGAAGTTCCACCGCCGACCACCACGACACGACCGGGCAAAACGCCCGGGACACCGCCGAGCAGCACGCCGCTGCCGCCGTTATATTTCGCCAGGAAATTCGCGCCCATCACTACCGACATGCGCCCTGCGATCTCGCTCATCGGTTCGAGCAACGGCAAACGATTTCCGACCTGGATCGTTTCGTAAGCGACGCTGGTCACGCCAGATTTCAACAACGCCTTGGTGAGCGCTTTGCTCGCGGCCAAATGCAAATAAGTGAAAAGAATCTGGTCTTTTCGCAGAAGTGAAAATTCAGATTCCAGCGGTTCCTTCACTTTCACGATCATGTCGGAGCGCGCGAAAACGTCTTTCGCAAGATCGACAATCTCCGCGCCTGCTTTGGCGTATTCTTCATCACGATATCCGGAGCCAACACCCGCGCTTTTTTCGACGAGCACAGAATGCTCGCGCCGAACCAATTGTCCGGCGGCCGAGGGTAGCAGCGCAACGCGCTGTTCCTGCTCCTTAATTTCTTTCGGAACGCCGATGATCATTGATCACTGATAAGTGACCAGTGACGAGTGACAAGCTAAAATAGATCGAAGTGAATACGACTCGTCACTAATTGAGTGACGGGTCATCCGGAGCAACCGCCAGCATCTTATACCAGGGCCCGAGACGGCGCATGATGTCGAACCAAAGTTTCGGTAAACGATCGGGTTTCAGGGCGGAGCGGCTGGGTTTTTGCAGCAGCCACGCTTTTTGCTTTAGCTCGGCCTCGAGCTGTCCCGCTTCCCAGCCGGCATAACCCACAAATGCACAGATAGACGCGACTGCGTCTTCCTTCGCTTCCTTCAAGCCGACATTGTGATTCAGCTTAAGTCCCTTGCCTTTTTGCCACTCGAATGCGGCAAACATCAGTTGATTCTTCCCAACCGGTCCGCCCAGAAAGACCGGCACGTTCGCGAGGCCGTTAGGCGGCGCCTCGCTCACCAAATCGCCCACCTGTTTATCGAGCGGCCGATTGATGATCACCCCCAGCGCACCGTCGTTTGGATCGTGCGCAGAAATAAAAAGCACCGCACGCCGAAAATTGGGGTCGAGCATGTTAGGGTGAGCGACGAGCAACGAGCCGGCCAGGCTCCGCGACGTTTCGCCGTGCAGATTACGCATACAAAACTAGAACGCTCGAAGCAGCTTTATGCAAGCTTGCCGCAGTACTGCTCTCATCGTTTCGCTCAAATGCCGCACAGATTCTTTTCTTTATCATCGACTGCCAATCGCCAGTTGCGCTCAAAGGAATTGCCCGATGATGCCGGGTTTGGCGACAAGTTCCTTGCCAGGCTAATGATCCTTTGCAAAAGTTCGCGCAAAATTCTGTTGCGACGGCCAGTAAGCTCGATTACTAGCACCAAAGTTTTTGAAGATTGTTCTGGGGGGAACAGCCGCCCTTCACGTCCATCGGGCGTGGGGGGCGGTACTTTTTTGGGGTGAAAAGAAAACGCCCAACGTTCAGTGTTCAACCCGCAATGTCGAGGTCAGCACAGTCCGGACGATTTTCGTGGCCGATCGCGTTCACACTTCTCGCGCTCATCATCGCCGCTGTTGTCATCATCGTTTTCTTACGTCTGGAGAGCTGGCCGGCGCGAACGGCGGCGCAAGGCACGACCGAACTGGAAAGACTTGGCCGGGATCTGCGTTCCGCTTTTATCGACGTCGCACATTTGCAACCGCGTATCACGATCAACAATCGTGTTTACCTTGAGCAAAGCATCCCTACGAGCGAACTCGTAATTCTTTCCCGCCGAATCGAAGTGGAGCATGAGTTATTGCACTCCTGGGTCGGAAGCGAAAAGCGCGTAAAACTTCACGGCACTTTTACGGTCAAGGCCGGCTTTGATTTGCGGCAGGATTTGGCTGTCGACATCCGTGCGGACGAAATTGTCGTGCAGCTGCCGCACGCTCAATTGCTCGGCGTAGAGCAGGAGCGGGTGGATGTGCTCGCTTTTGAAAATGGTTTTTGGAACCGCATTTCGGGGAACGATGTCAAAAACGAATTGTCGATCTTGCCGCAACTGGCCCGGGAAAAAGCGACCGAAAGCAATTTGCCATCGGAGGCTGAAGAAGCATTACAGAAGCAGCTCCACGAGCGCATTCGCACGCGCCAACCGCTGAAACTGGTTTTCACGAGCCCGAGCAAAACCGATTAGTGCCACCGCACGATGACGTGTTCTTTGTGCCTTTGTCCAACCGAGAGGATCTTCCGCACGGGAATTGACTTGTAGGGCGGCCATTTTGGCCGCCACCATCTCAATCATGGCGCGACCGCCGCGTATTCCCGTTTGGCTGCAATGGGACCAACGCGTCATGTATTTTGTCACAATGTGTGTGAGACGTCGGAAACATGTGCTCGCTGAACCAAACATTTTTGCCGCGATTAAGCGATTCTGCTGCGACAATTCAAATTGGAACACGATAGCTGCCGTGATTATGCCCGATCACATCCACTCGATCATATCGCCAAAAATCGATCGCAGCCAGCGAGTCACGCAATTCTCCGCTGGTCTGAAGCGATTCGTCCGGTGCGAAACGGCGGCTCTCTGGCAATCGCAGCATGGTGTATTCGACAGGCTGCTGCGTTGTGAAGAATCCGCTGAGTCCAAATGGATCTACATACGTGAGAATCCGGTGCGCGACGGATTCGTAACGCGATGGGAAGACTGGCCGTATTTTATCGGATTCGACGAATCGGGCACTAACTTGCGCGCGGCGTAGAACGCCGCCCTACTATGTGACTCCGACGCCCCTCAATAATCGAGCCTTATTGGCCATATTGCTGAGCGTTCTCGCGCTGCTCTTTGCCATTTGGTTTACGCCATCGGCGGTTTCAAATGGTCTTCGCCTCTGGATCTGGTGGAGAGCGCGGCAGCAAGGGCTCACGGTCAAAATCGACGAGGTCGACGCGCCCTTCCTGCGCCCGGTGGTGCTGCGCGGATTTCACATGGTCAGCGCCCACCAAGCGACATTTCACATCGACGTGAGCGCAGCGCGAGCAACAGTCGGGTTGAGTCTAAAAGCCATCGTGCTGCACATGGGCAGACGTGCGATCCGAAGTCTCTCGACTGAAGGATTGCATCTGGTCATCCACCGCACGGAACCGGCTGGAACATCGTTGACCGAGAGCGGCTGGGCGACATTGCAAAAGTTGCTCCCAGGTAATCTCGATCTCGGACGCTTCGATTTGCGCGTGGAAGATGGAGCCGCTGTCATCCTCTTGCGCAGCGTTTCCCTTTCCGCGAGCGAAATAGAAGCCGGGCGCTTCAGCGCAGACGAGGTTACGATTGCGTCGCCGTGGTTTCGCCAGACTTTTTCGCATCTGCGCGGGGCAACAAAATGGGAAGATAATCGCCTGACGCTGGCCGGCCTCAGCCTGACGCGCGGCCTCGACCTGCCCTCGGTCACCACGGATTTGTCGCGCCTCGACAAACAAAACATCCGAGTGGATTTCGATGCTGAAGTGTTCGGCGGGAAAATTCGCGCCAGTATTTCAAATGAATGGCGGTCTCAGGTTTCAAATTGGAATTTGATGGGATCGGCCGCGGATATTTCTCTCGCTCAAACCGCAGAAGCGATCGGATTTACCGATCGCATGGGCGGTTTGCTCCATGCTTGTAACTTTACCTTTCGCGGCGATGCGCGCGACGTGACGCACGCGACCGCTTCATTATGGACGGAGATAACCGGGCTAAGTTGGCGGAGTCGTGCGGCCGAGGTGATTATGATCGGCGCCGCCCTCTACAATCGACAGGTCGAGCTCGAGCAGCTCTACATAAAGCAAAAGAAAAATCAACTCACCCTGCGCGGTGAAGCATCATTTCCCACCAACTCATCCGATTGGCTCAAGCCGGATTTTCGCGGCGACATCTCGGCATCGATCAGTAATCTCGGCGATTTCGCCGGTCTCTTTGGCGCCAATCCGGGCGATTTCGCGGGAGAGATCACGATCGAGGGAACTATAAACGCCCGCGAACGTAAAATCGGCGGCCACCTTGCCGCCACTGGCTCCGCGCTCACGCTCTTCAAAACTCCGATCGACCTTTTGACGGCCAGGATAAATGTGAAGCCGACGCAGCTCGAAGTCGAAGAATTGAAATTGGAACGCGGCAAGGATTTTCTGAACATGCAGGGAAAGGTCGACATGTCGCCCGAGCACGCTTCTCGTGGAACGCTCGCAGTCTCCGTCCGCAACCTTTCCGATTATGCCTCAAATACGCTGCTCTCGTCTTCACTCGGCTTGCGGCTAGTTTTCCAGGGCCGCACTGCTTCCATCGATTCACTGCAACTGCACGATGGGCCAAGCGAGATCGCGTTCAAAGGCACCATCGACTTTACCGATCTCCAAAACGTCGGGATTACCCTCGTTCCAAGCCAGGCGCTGTTCGATCTCAGTTGGCTGCCCGCAGCCGGTTGTATAAACGCGCTGCAATTCCTTCCGGCCGGGAACGCGGTGGAGGCTTTGTCCGAAATTGAAAAGATCGATTTGCGCGGCGATGCGCGTTCCGGCCGGTGGAGCATCGCATTAAAGAAAGATGCGGGCGGAAATGAAGAAGATGCAATTTGCGTCGCACCGGCCGGCCGCTCGTTAAAGATTGGAGTTCGCGACAGAAGTGCGCTTGAGTTCGGCCAGGCCGTGCTTCGAGCTTTCCACTATGGCGATCGGCAATCGCTCACCTTTTCGCTGGATCGACCATAACATTGCGGGACTCTGCCTTCGTCGAGACGAGCCAGCGCGAAAGCTCTTCTTCAAGGTCGTGGTTGAGATTCACTCGCAAATCTGCGCCGGCATCGACCCGCAATGAATTTCCGGTCGGTCTATCGAACAGCAATTGCACCCGACGCTGACCTGGAAAACGGGCCAGAATTTCACGGACTTCGCGCAATTCTTCATTCGTCGCCGCCGGCGAAAACTGCAAGAGCACAGCCGGCTCTTCAAATACAGTTGTCGATCTTTCATTTGCACTGGCCGCGCCGTTTGTTTTTTCCGCGCCAAGCACTTTCACTTTTTGCGCGGTGGCGCGAACGGAATCGCCGCGCGTATCGAGAGCGCCTTGAATTTCAACAACACGTCCAAGCGCGAGCGTGTCCGAGACTTTCACGTAGACATCATTCCAAATCACGACTTCGATCGTGCCGCCCAGGTCTTCGATCCAAATAACTGCAAATGGCTTGCCTTCTTTGCGCGTGAATTTTTTGTCGAACTGCACGATGGCGCCGGCAGTTCTGAATTGCGATCGGTCGGCGAGCTCGCCCAACGAAGCAATCGGTTGATAATTTTTCGCCGCGAAAAGATCGACATAAGCATCGAGCGGATGCCCGCTGACATAAAAGCCGAGCAGTTCTTTTTCGTAAGAGAGCTTCTCGTGGTCGCCCCACGGCGCGATCGATCTTTTTCTTGTCGACGTTGCCGCCGTTATCGCTTCATCGAACAGCGAAACTTGCCCGGCGGTACGATCGCGATGTGCGGCGGCCGACGACGTAAGCGCGTGGTCGATACAAGCGAACAGTTCCGCACGATCACGCCCGAGGAAATCGAACGCGCCCGCCTTGATCAAACTCTCGAGCATCTTCCGATTGGCGACGCGAGTTCCGAGTCGTCCACAAAAATCTTCCAACGAAGCGAACGCTCCTCCCCGCTCCCGTTCCTGGATCGACATTTCCATCGCGCTTTCACCAACATGCTTGATCGCTGCGAGGCCGAAGCGGATCGCGTTCTCCTGTAGCGGCGCTCTACGATCGGCGGATTCTTCATTTCGGCGGTCATGGACTGCCGTCGCAGTTTCCGGGATGAATTTCAAGCCGCTGCGATTGATGTCTGGCGGCAAAATGGAGATCCCCATGCGTTTACATTCGCCGACGAAGACAGAAATTTTCTCGGTGTTGTTGATTTCGTTGCTCAACAAGCCGGCCATAAATTCAACCGGATAATGCGCTTTGAGATAGGCCGTCTGATAACTGACCACGCCGTAGGCCGCGCTGTGGCTTTTGTTGAATCCGTAGCCGGCAAATTTTTCGAGCAAATCGAAGATCGCGTTTGCTTTTTTCTCCGGGATTTTGTTTGTCCTGGTGCAGCCTTCGATAAAGTTCTCGCGCTCCTTCGCCATCGTCTTCTTGTCCTTTTTGCCCATGGCGCGGCGGAGAAGATCGGCTTGCGCGAGTGAGTAACCGGCGAGCTTGCTCGCCGCCGCCATCACTTGCTCCTGGTAAATCATAACCCCGTAAGTGTCGGCACAAATTTCTTCGAGCAGCGGATGGAGGTATTTTATCGGCGTAATTCCTTTCTTCGCTTTTACGAATTCCGGGATGAGTTCCATCGGGCCGGGCCGATAGAGCGCGATCAATGCGATGATGTCGTCCAGCTTTTTCACATCGAGTTGCTTCGACAAACTGGTCATTCCGCCGGATTCCATCTGGAAAAGGCCGATCGTCTCGCCCCGGTTGTAGAGAGCAAGTGTGGCCGGATCATCGAGCGGAATCTTCTCCAGAGAAAAATCCGGCTCGCGTTTATGAATAAGCGCAAGCGTGTCTTCGATCACGGTTAGCGTCTTCAGTCCGAGAAAATCCATTTTCAGAAGCCCGAGGTCGTTCAGCGGCCCCATCGGATACTGGCTGATGACGTCGTTGCCTTTCACATCGCGACAGAGCGGGATGTATTCGGTCAGGTCACGATCGGCGATGACGACTCCGGCCGCGTGCACGCCGGCGTTACGGGACAAGCCTTCAAGAATCTTGCCGTACTCAAAGAGTTGCCTCGTTTCCTTCTCAGTCGCGATGGCGCGTTTCAGTTCGGCATTTTTCTCCGCGGCTGAATCGAGCGTGATGTTCAATTCATTCGGAATCATCTTCGCGATGCGATCGGCCGCGGCGTAGGACAGCCCCATCACACGTCCGACGTCGCGGACTACGCTCTTCGCTTTGAGTTTTCCAAACGTGATAATCTGAGCAACGCGGCGCTCGCCATATTTCTGGCGAACATATTCAAGAACTTCGCCGCGACGCGCTTCGCAAAAATCGACGTCGATATCCGGTGGCGAGATGCGGTCCGGATTGAGAAAGCGTTCGAAGATCAATCCATATTGCAGAGGGTCGATGTCGGTGATGCCGAGAACGTAAGCGACGATCGAACCCGCGGCCGAGCCGCGGCCGGGACCAACTGGAATTTTGCGCTCTTTGGCGAAATGGATGAAATCCCAGACGATCAGAATGTAGCTGACAAACCCGGTTTTCTCGAGAACGCCCAATTCATAGTCGAGGCGCTGCGAAAGCTGTTTGTCGATCCTGGCGCGGTCGCCGTAACGCTGTTGCAAGCCTTTGGCGCAAAGCTGACGCAGGTAATCTTCGCGCGAAACTCCTTCCGGCGCCGGATACTCCGGGTATTTTGATTTCCCGAATTCGATCTTCAAATCGCAGCGCTCCGCGATTTTCAGGGTATTTGTAATCGCTTCCGGAAAATCTTTGAACAACTCGCGCATTTCCTGCGGCGATTTGAAATAGAGTTCGGGCGCATAGCGCATACGGTTTTCGTCCTGCACCATTTTTCCGGTGCCGATGCAAAGCATGACGTCATGCGCGTCATGATCGCTGCGCCTCAAAAAATGAACGTCGTTGGCCGCCACCAGACCGACGCCCAGGTCTTTCGCGATTTGCGGCAGGACTTGATTGCATTGCCGTTGCTCTTCCATGCCGTGGTCGTGCAATTCCATGAAGAAATTCTCTGCGCCGAGAATGTCGCGATATTCCGCCGCCGCTTGTTTTGCATTATCGATCTTGTTTGCCTGGATCGACGAATTCACTTCGCTGGCCAGACACCCGCTCAGACCGATCAATCCGCTGGAATGCGCGGCCAAAAGTTCTTTGTCGATCCTCGGCCGATAGTGAAAACCGTCGAGATGCGCGGTTGAGATTAATTTGATGAGATTGTGGTAACCGGTTTCATTCCGCGCCAGCAGGGTAAAGTGATATGCCGCCTCGCGCATCGAACTCGATCGGTCTTTGTGCGAACGCGGGGCGATGTAGGCCTCGCAGCCGATGATCGGTTTGACCCCGGCCTTCTCCGCTTCCTGGTAAAATTCGATCGCGCCAAAAAGATTGCCGTGATCGGTCATCGCCACCGCCGGCATTTTAAATTCTGCCGCTTTTTTCATTAACTCTTTCATCCGCACCGCGCCATCGAGCAGGGAATATTCGGTGTGCAGATGGAGATGAACGAAAGAGTCCCGGGGCATTAACTTTCAGTATAGACCGCGCGCACGTTTGGCAAAAAATTTTCGCGCCTGAGCGCAGAAAAATCGTGATTGCATCGGCGGCGTTGTGTTGTTAAGAGAGCGCGTGCCGCGTTTAGCTTTCGATTGCAAAAGACCGCGCGTCGCGAAGTTTACATCGACATGAAAAAACTCGAAGCGATCATCAAGCCGTTCAAACTCGAGGAGGTCAAGGAAGCGCTGGCCGAGCTCGGCATCGAAGGGATGACCGTCACCGAAGTAAAAGGCTTCGGCCGGCAAAAAGGTCACACCGAGATTTATCGCGGCAGCGAATACACGGTCGATTTCTTGCCGAAGGTGAAAGTGGAAGTCGTCCTCGCGGACGAAATGGTGGAGAAAGCGGTCAGCGTTGTGGTGGCGGCGGCCAAGACCGGCAAGATCGGTGACGGAAAGGTTTTTGTGCTTCCGGTGGAACACGCGGTGCGCATCCGCACGGAAGAGATCGGCGAGAAAGCGGTGTGATGGTACACGACCCGGCAACCGACCAGTGGCCGGGTCGCGCGTCCCCTGCATTTGTCAGAGTCGCCAGCATTTGCGCGCTGCTCACCGCGCTGACCACGCTGGCTGTGCACTGGCTGCCCGAACTGTGGAAAGACGCGACCAGTTTTGAAGCGCAACTGCAATTGCGGCATAACCCGATCTATTTCGGCCGGCTTTGGATTGTGCTTCTTCATTGCGTCCTGGTCGCGATTTCCATGGCCGCGATTCCGCTGCTGCTGAGCGGCAGATCAAGGCTGGTCGCAATGTTTGGATTCGGCAGCTACGTCATGTTCGCCGTCGTCGAGATGTTGCGAACATCGCTGTCGATCTTCGCGGTCAATCGGGCATGGCGCTCCGGCTACGAGTTGACCAGTGACGAGGGACGGCGAACAGCATTTCGCGGTGCTCTCGAATCATTCTCCGGCGTGGACGACGCGTTGTTCTTTCTCTTTTTTCTCGCGTTCACGATCGGCCTGTTTTGTTATGGCTTCGCGCTCCTCCGGACTGAAGGGATTGATCGACGCGTCGCGTGGCTTTTCCTCATTTGGGGATTTCTCAGTCTTCCCGGTCTGATCGGAACCATTTTAGGAAATGAATCATTGGCGGCGCCGTTTGGTTGGGTTGGCCCTTATTTTCAACCGCCTGCCCGTTTGTTAATCGGCATTTGGTTGTGGAGCGTCAGCAACCGATTAAGTGTTCAGGGGAATTGCGCATGAAGGCACGTTGCCACGTCGACGAATCAATGATTTAGCGATTTAGCTTTCCGGGCTCTCAACCTCAACTACCAACTCAAAAAATGGCTAAAGAAAAAACTCCATCCGACGTCAACAAAATGATCAAGGACAGCAACGTGAAAATGGTGGACTTCAAGTTCACCGACCTGCCCGGCACCTGGCAGCATTTCACGACTACGCTCACTGAATACAACGAAGACATTTTCACAGACGGCATCGGCTTCGACGGTTCGAGCATCCGCGGGTGGAAGGTAATTAACGCGTCCGACATGCTCGTCATCCCCGATCCGACGACTGCCTGGATCGACATCTTCAATGCCGAACCGACGCTCAGCCTCATTTGCACGATCGTCGATCCAATTACGCGTGAGCCGTACGATCGCGATCCTCGCGGCGTGGCCGAAAAAGCGGAAGCCTACTTGAAGAGCACCGGAATCGGCGACACGGCGTTCTTCGGGCCGGAAGCCGAGTTTTTTATCTTTGACGACGTTCGGTTCAGTTACGGGCCCAACTCCTCGTTTCATCTGGTCGATAGCGTGGAGGGACATTGGAACAGTGCGCGCGAGGAATTTCCTAACCTCGGCTACAAAATTCGCCCGAAAGAAGGTTACTTCCCAGTCTCACCGGCCGACACTTTGCAGGACATCCGCAATGAAATGTGCATCGAGCTCGAGAAAGCGGGCGTCCCGATCGAAAAACAACACCACGAAGTAGCGACCGCTGGACAAGCCGAGATCGATGTCCGGTTCGCGCCGCTCAAAGTGATGGGCGACTCGATGCAGTATTACAAATACATCATTCGCAACGTCGCCCGGAAGCACAACAAATCGGTCACGTTCATGCCGAAGCCGCTCTTCGCGGACAACGGCTCGGGCATGCACACGCACATATCGCTGTGGAAAGACGATAAACCGTTGTTTGCCGGCAATGGCTATGCCGGCTTGAGCGACATGGCGCTCTTTTTCATCGGTGGAATTTTGCGGCACGCGCCCGCCCTCACCTGCATCACCAACCCGACGACCAACAGTTATAAGCGGCTCGTGCCCGGATTCGAAGCGCCGGTTAATCTCGCCTACTCGGCGCGCAACCGTTCCGCCGCGATTCGCATTCCGACTTACTCAGCCAGTCCAAAGGCGAAGCGAATCGAATTTCGCACACCGGATGCCTCGGCGAATCCGTACATTGCATTCTCCGCGCTATTGCTGGCGGGGCTCGATGGAATCCAGAACCGCATCGACCCCGGCGATCCGCTCGATAAAAATCTTTACGAGCTGCCGCCGGAAGAACTCGCCCAAATCGCCAGCGT
>WNFR01005283.1_pt1 | contig 14554 bp, 13 predicted proteins | sample 5400221 | NCBI WGS metagenome assembly WNFR01 (sample SAMN13153357, study PRJNA577476) | soil metagenome | isolation source: 40 cm soil under Madrone tree | place: USA:California | collected 2016-06-14 | reverse complement strand
GCGGTGGCCGGATAGACAGGCCGGGAGCCCGCGTGGTATAAAGATGCGTTCTCGTTACGGGCTCGTGGTGCAGCCTGGTTAGCACACTGGACTGTCAATCCAGAGGTCGCGGGTTCAATTCCCGTCGAGCCCGCCAATTCCAGCAATGACTTACGAGGGGCGGCCGCGCGCCGCCCCTCTCGTTTTTCGGCGATTGTCCGGGTTTTGTCCGGGTTCTCACAACGCGGCGCCGTCCACGCGCTTCATCGGGACCACAGTCGCCGTCGTCGACTGTCGCAGATGAACGGACGCCCGTGCGGGCGGCGAGACTGAGCAGCGGATCTATGCCCTGAGCGCCTGGCGGGAGACGCCGTTCTTCAGCGATCACGAGCTAGCTGCCCTCGCTTGGGTGGAGGCTCTCACGCACATCGGGAGCGGGGTGCCCGACGACGTCTGCGCGGAGACGAGGAAGGAGTTCTCCGAGAAAGAGGTGGTCGACCTGACCTGGGCGGCGGCCGCGAAGGGACAGCATGCGCAAGCCACGGGAGGAAGGGTTGTTTAGAGCGGCGACGGTGGCAAGCGCTGCCGGCCACGCAGTCGCTCTGAAGTTCCCTGCCCGCTTGCGTTCATGGTCGATTCGGCAGGTGCCTACGCCGCACATTTCGGAACACGTTCGATGAGAAGCTAGGAGAACTCCTGCCCGCGGTCACCACCGCTGACCTTCACGTCTAGATTCGCCGTGAACTGGATCCGGTCCCTCCCCTCCGGGAAACCCCGTCCGATTCCCACATTCCCACGGTGTTCCCAGACGATTCCCAGCGAAGCGAGGCGGACGGCGGCCATCACGGCGCGGTCCCTCGTTTTTGCAACCCAATTTATCCACAGTAATCCACCGTACTAAATGGCCGTGAATCCAATCACCTGCGATTACTGTGCAAGAAATTCACTTGACAGGTGATTCGGCCCTGCATAGGTTCGTCGCACCCTTGCTCAGCGGCTGAGCAGACTTCCGGGAAGTCCCGGACCGCGGCGACGGACACGGTCTGCCGCCCTTCGTCGGGCAGGTTCCGCGGGTTCCTCACGTGCGGGGTGTTGAGCCGTGGCGCTGCACGCGGCTTCGGTGTACCAACTGCACCTTGGACACCTTGGAGCGCCTGGCGCCCTTCTCCTGCAAGCGACGCGGTTTCTGTCCCAGCTGCAGGGGACGGCGCATGGCCGAATGCGCCGCCTCGCTCGTCGACACGGTGCGGATGGAGCAATGTCAGCCTCGTTGTTTCGGGCTCGAGTGCAGTGGCGTTGGTCGGCGCGGATCGATAACGACCAGAAGTCCGGGAGAGAGGCCGAGTAGGCGCGGCCGGTCTCGTCCTCTCGATAGGCGCAGGTCGTCGGAACGGCCCCGCGGATCGGCGCTGGATGAGACGCCAGGAGGAGGGAGAGCAGTGCTACACGGCGTGTTCGAGCAAGGAGAGTTCCTGCCTCACGGGGTGTGTCTGCTGTGGGACCAGTGGCTGGTGCTGACGCGGGTCGTGGCCGATTCCGTCATTGCCCTCGCCTATTACTCGATTCCCGTCGCCCTCGTCTATTTCATCTGCAAGCGTAGGGACCTGGCCTTCCGGTGGATGTTCTTGTTGTTCGGCGTGTTCATCTTCCTGTGTGGCACGACCCATGTGATGGAGGTGTGGACGCTGTGGCATCCGCACTACTGGCTCGAGGCCAACGTCAAGGCGATGACCGCGGTCGCCTCTGCGATGACGGCCGTCCTGCTGTGGCCCATGATTCCCGCGGCGCTCGCCCTGCCCAGGCCCGCGGATCTGACCGCCAAGAATCGCGAGCTCACCACGGAGATCGGCACGCGCAAGGAAGCCGAGGCCGCTTTGTGGGCGGCCCAGGCGGAGCTGGAAAGGCGAGTCCAAGAGCGCACGAGCGACCTCTCGCGCGCCAACGTGGCCCTCCAGCAAGAGATAGTCGAGCGGAAGCGGATCGAAGAGTTGCTGCGGGCCAGCGAGGCACGGCTGGCGGGAATGCTCGACACTGCGGAGGACGCGGTGATCTCCATGAAGCTGCATTTGGAAGCTGGGATCCGAAGCGACCGAAACTTCGAGGACATCGTCGGCAAGAGCGCGGCCCTGCGGCGTGTCTTGAAGCAAGTGGAAACCGTGGCGCCGACCGAGGCCACCGTGTTGATCTACGGAGAGACCGGGACCGGAAAAGACCTGATCGCGCGCGCGATCCACAATCTCAGCCCTCGACGCCCGCAGGCATTCGTGAAGCTGAACTGTGCGGCCATTCCAACGGGACTCCTGGAAAGCGAGCTCTTCGGTCACGAGCGCGGGGCCTTTACCGGCGCGATCGCGCAACGCATCGGTCGCTTTGAGCTGGCCAATCACGGCACGGTATTTCTGGACGAGATCGGCGACCTCCCGCTGGAGCTGCAGCCGAAGCTGCTACGCGTGCTCCAGGAGCGGGAGTTCGAGCGGCTCGGAAACAGCCGGACCCTTCGGTCTGACGCGCGCCTGGTCGCGGCCACCAATGCCGACCTGGGGGCACTGGTGGAGGCGCAGAAGTTCCGGGCCGATCTGTTTTACCGGTTGAACGTGTTTCCCATTCATGTCCCGCCGCTTCGGGAGCGCGCGGAGGACATTCCACTGCTGGTGTGGCATTTCGTCCAGCATTTCGCGCGGCAGATGAATCGTAAGATCGAGACGATCAGTTCGGACGCGATGGAGCGCCTGACTCGATACCCATGGCCGGGTAACATCCGCGAGCTGGAAAATCTCATTGAGCGCGCGGCGGTCCTGTCGGCGGGGCCGGTCCTGCGGGTCCCGCTGGAGGACCTGCCGGTCTGCGTTGCCCCCAACCACGTGAATGCGAATGGGAAGTCTCGCACGCTGGAAGAGGCCGAACGTGAGCACATCCTGGCGACGCTCAAGGAGACGAGGTGGGTGCTCTCGGGGCCGCGCGGCGCGGCGACGCGGCTCGGAATGAACCGGTCGACCCTCCACTTTCGAATGAAGAAGCTCGGGATCGTGCGGCCCGGCTCGTGAGCGATCGGGGACTCTCCAGACCATAGAGCTACCCTCGAGCTGCTACTTCTCGCCAAGTAGTGCCTTCTTCGCCGCGGCGATCGCCTTCAGCTTCTCCGGACCCACCTCGGGATAGGTGAGCCCCAGCGAGGCCAGAGCCCCGACGATCGCGGCCCCGACGATGACACGGGTGAACCACTTGTTGTCGGCGGGCACGACGTACCACGGGGCGTGCCTGGTCGCGGTGGCGCGGATCAGCTCCTCGTAGGCCTGCATGTAGTCGTCCCAGAACTCACGCTCCTTGATGTCGTTGGCCGAGAACTTCCAGTTCTTCTCCGGAGTTTGGAGTCGCTCGAGGAAACGCTTCCGTTGCTCCTTCCTCGAGACGTGGAGAAAGAACTTGCGGATGACGACGCCGTTCCGCGCCAGGTATCGCTCGAAGTGTCGTATGTCCTTGTAGCGATCCTTCCAGATGTTCTTGGTGACGAGCTCCTGCGGCAGCCTCTGCCGATCGAGGATGTCGCGATGAACGCGGACGACCAGCGTCTCCTCATAGTAGCTACGATTGAAGATTCCGATGCGCCCCCGCTCGGGGAGCGACGTCATGCACCGCCACAGGTAGTCGTGGTTGAGATCCTGGGCCGATGGCGACTTGAACGAGAAGACCTGACAGCCCTGGGGGTTGACCCCGGACATGACGTGCTTGATGGTGCCGTCTTTGCCGGCCGCGTCCATGGCCTGGAAGATGAGCAGCACCGCCCAGCGGCTCTGGGCGTAGAGAATCTCCTGCAACTCGGCCAGCGCGTCGATACCCATGGCGAGAGCTTCCTTGGACCGGGGCTTGTCCTCCGAGTCGAACCCGAGCGTGTCCGCGGGGTCGATGTCCTTAAGGTGGAACCTCTCACCGTCGACGACCCGGAAGGGCTTCGCGAGCTTGTCGGCGCGCCTGATGAGTTCTTTGGTCTTCATGGGTATGGTTACCTCGCTCCCCCGATCCCCAGGCGTCTCATGGCTCCTCAGACTTGGCGGCGTCGCTTGACGCGCAATTGGACCAACGAGCGAGCGAGCGACGCGTTGACGGAAGCGACTTCCTCGCTCGAGAGCTTTTCGCGGAGACGGGCTTCGGCACGCTGCCGAGCTTCTTCGGCTTTTGCTTCGTCAATGCGGTCGGCCGGAACCGCGAGGTCCGTCAAGATGGCGACGCGGCGGGCGGTGATTTCGATGAGTCCCTCGCCCGTCGCGATGAACAGTTCACGACCGTCCTTGCGCACGATCATTTCCCCCGGCACCATCTGGGTGATCAGCGGGACGTGTTGTGGATAAATCCCCATCTGACCTGCCACGCCCGGCAGGGTGACCATCTCCACGTCTTCGGAGTACACGGTGCCCGCCGGCGTGACGATCTCCAATTTCACCGTGTCGGTCATGTTGAGCGCGATCCCTCAGCTCGGCTTGACTTCATCGATCCCGCCCTTCATGTAGAAGTCGCCTTCCGCCACGGCGTCGTGCTTGCCGGCGAGGATCTCCTTGAAGCCGCGCACCGTTTCGGCCACCGGGACTTGCTTGCCCTCGTGCCCGGTGAACACTTGGGCCACGCTGAATGGCTGGCTCAAGAAGCGTTGAATCTTGCGGGCGCGGAACACCGTGAGCTTGTCCTCCGGCGAAAGCTCGTCCATGCCGAGAATCGAAATGATGTCCTGCAGGTCTTTGAGTCGCTGCAGCACCCTCTGCACTCCACGCGCGACGTCGTAGTGCTCCTGGCCGACGATTTCTGGCGCGAGGGCACGGGAGGTCGAGGCGAGAGGATCCACCGCCGGATAGATCCCCAATTCGGCGATCGCCCGCTCCAACACGATGGTTGCGTCCAAGTGTGCGAAGGTCGTGGCGGGTGCCGGGTCGGTCAGGTCGTCGGCCGGCACGTACACGGCCTGGAACGAAGTGATCGAGCCGTTCTTGGTCGAGGTGATGCGTTCCTGGAGCGCGCCCATTTCCGAGGCGAGGGTCGGCTGGTACCCCACGGCGCTGGCGGTGCGGCCGAGCAACGCGGACACCTCGGAACCGGCCTGCGAGAACCGGAAGATGTTGTCGATGAATAGGAGGACGTCCTGCTTCTTCTCGTCCCGGAAGAATTCGGTGATGGCGAGGCCGGCCAGGGCCACGCGCAGGCGAGCGCCGGGTGGTTCATTCATCTGGCCGTACACGAGGGCAATTTTCGACGCGGCGAGGTTGTCCTGATTGATGACCCCCGCCGCGGACATTTCCTTGTAGAAATCGGCGCCTTCCCGCGTACGCTCGCCGACCCCGGCGAACACCGACACCCCGCCGTGGAGCTTGGCGATGTTGTTGATCAGTTCCATGATGACGACGGTCTTGCCCACGCCGGCCCCCCCAAAGGCGCCGACCTTGCCGCCCTTCAGGAAGGGGCAGATCAAATCAATGACCTTGATGCCGGTGGGGAGCACCTCGGGAGAAGTCGATTGGTCTACGAGTCGGGGTGCCGGGCGGTGGATGGGATAGTATTTCTCCGCGTTGACCGGCCCACGCTCATCCACCGCGTTGCCGCACACATCGAAGATGCGCCCCATCACCCCCTCCCCGACGGGCACGGAAATGGGCGCGCCGGTGTCGACGACCTCGTAACCGCGTTTGAGACCATCGGTCCCGGACATGGAGACGGTCCGGACCCAGTTGTCGGCGAGATGTTGCTGCACTTCGAGGGTCGCTTGGACGGGCCGGTCCTGAACTTTGTATTCGACGGTCAGCGCGTGATAGATGGCGGGCAGTGTGTCCGCGAATTCGACGTCTACCACCGGACCGACGACTTGAACAATCCTGCCTTTATTCATCTTTGCCCCTGGCCTCGTTCTCGGGTTACTCGTTGTCCAGTTGCCCGCCGGCAATTTCCAAGAGTTCCTTGGTGATATTGCCCTGGCGCAGATGGTTGTAATGGAGGGTCAGGTCCCGGATCAGCCCGGTAGCGTTGTCGGTGGCGTTCTTCATCGCCACCATGCGGGCGCTTTGCTCGCTGGCCTTGGCCTCCAGCATGACCCGGTAGACGTAGATGTTGAGGTAGTGTCCGAAGAGATATCCGAGCACCTCCTCGGCACTGAATTCAAAGAGGAACTCGGTCACGTCGGCGGCGGGGTCCGCTTCGGAGTCCGCGCCCGGAACCTTCAGCCCTTTGATCTCGCCGATCGGCAAATACTCGACCACGACGGGCTGCTGAGCCAATGTGTTGATGAACCGCGTCGCGAGAACCTGGACCTGATCCACGTCGCCTTTCAAAAACAAGTCGCGGGCAAGAGCGGCAATCGGACGCGCCTCGTCGAACCGCGGCGAGTCGGTGAAGGTGAACTCCGCGGCCAACGCTCGGCCGGTACGCGCGATGAACTGTGCCGCCTGCTTGCCCGCGGTGATGAAAACGGTCGTCGCGGGATCAAATTCTAGGGCCAATCGAAACAGGTTGCTGTTGAGCGTCCCACACAAGCCTTTATCCGTCCCGACCAGGATCACGGCCCGTTTGCGGACTTCGCGCGCCTCCAGCAGCGGATGGGTGAAGTCGCCCGCGTGAGTCGTCGCGCGGCGCTGGATGCGATAGATCAGTTGCGCGAAGGGCCGCGTGGTCAGCGCGGCTTGTTGCGCCTTGCGCATCTTCGAAGCCGCCACCATCTGCATCGCTCTGGTGATCTGCGCGGTGTTGGTGATGGACCTGATCCGCCGCCGCATATCACGAAGGCTGGGCATAACCCACCGAGTCGGTGTTCATTTCCACGTCTGCTTGAATTCGTCGGCGACCGCCTTCAGCGTGGCCCTCAACGGATCGTCGAGCGCTTTTTCCGCCTCGATCTTGCCGAGCAACTCGCCTTTCCGCGTGGTCAGGAATTCCGTGAACCTGGTTTGAAACTCCTTGACCCGCTCCACCGGCACCTGATCCACGTACCCGTTTTGCACCGCCCATATCACGGCCACCTGGACCTCGACGGGAATGGGGTCGTGCTGCGGCTGCTTGAAGATCTCCATGATGCGCTTGCCGCGGTCGATCTGCGCCCGCGTCTTCGCGTCGAGGTCCGAGCCGAATTGCGCGAACACCGCCAGTTCCCGGAACTGCGCGAGTTCGCCCTTGAGTTGTCCGGCCACCTGCTTCATGGCTTTGAGCTGCGCGGTCGAACCGATGCGCGAGACCGACAGGCCGACCGAGATCGCGGGGCGCACGCCCTGGTAAAACAGATCCGTTTCCAGGTAAAGCTGCCCATCCGTGATCGAGATGATGTTGGTCGGGATGTACGCCGAAACGTCGCCCGCCTGCGTTTCGACGATGGGCAAGGCTGTGAGCGAGCCGTTGCCGTACTTCTCGCCCACCCGCGCGGCTCGTTCGAGCAACCGGCTGTGCAGATAGAACACGTCGCCGGGATAGGCTTCACGCCCCGAAGGCCGCTTCAGCACGAGCGACACCTGACGGTAGGCCACGGCGTGCTTGGACAGGTCGTCATAGACGATCAGCGCGTCCATGCCGTGGTCCATGAACCACTCGCCCATCGCGGCGCCGGCAAACGGCACGAGATACTGGTTGGCGGCCGAGTCCGAGGCTGGGGAGTCCAGGATGACGGTGTACGGCATGGCGCCGGCTTCTTCGAGAACCCCGATCACCCGGGCAACGGTGGACTGCTTCTGAGCGATCGCCACGTAGATGCAGTAGAGGGGCCGGTACCCCTTGTCGCCGGCCGCCTCAGCCGCCTTGTTGAGTCGGGCCTGGCTGATGATCGTGTCGATGCAGATGGTTGTCTTTCCGGTCGCGCGGTCGCCGATGATCAATTCGCGCTGTCCGCGGCCGATCGGAATCATCGCGTCGATCGCCATGATGCCCGTCTGCACCGGTTGGTCAACCGGCTGGCGGCGGATGATGCCGGGCGCGATCTTCTCCACGGGATAGGTCGTGTCGCTCTTGATCGGCCCCTTGCCATCAACGGGTTCGCCCAGCACGTTCACGACGCGTCCCAGGAGGCCCTTGCCCACCGGCACTTGCAGGAGGTTGCCGGTGGTGCGCACCTCGCCACCTTCTTTGAGTTTGGTGTAATCGCCAAGAATGACCACGCCGACTTCGGTCTCTTCGAGATTCAACACCAGGCCGGTAACGCCGTTGCCCAGGTCGATCATCTCGTTGAGCATGGCGTCGGTCAGGCCCTCGATCCTGGCCACGCCGTCGCCAAGCTCGCGGATGATGCCCACGTTCTGCTTGGCGGCCGCCGTCTTTGCGCCGGCGATTTGCGCTTCGATCTCCCTTAGCAGGTCGCCCATGGATCCCTCGCTCTAAAAGCTTCTCTCCAGCGCCGCCAGTCCGGCCCGTACGCTGCCGTCAAACACATCGCTGCCCACCTGGATGCGCATTCCGCCGATCAACGCCGGGCGCTCGATGAAGGTGGTGGTGAGTCCCGGGCCGTACCGGCGCGTCAGGCCGGCCTCGATCGCAGCCCGCAGATCCGGCGGCACGAGCGTGGCGCTCTCGATGGTGGCCGTGTGCCGGGCGAGCTCGAGTTTCAGCAACCGCCCGAACTGCGAAAGGATGGCCCGGCAATCACGGTGATCGGCCGCGACAACGCGTCGCACCACTTGCCGGACATGGTTCTCATCGAGCAAGCCGTTCACCAGACATAGGCGGAACAGCTGCTTGGCCTCGCGTTGCGCCCGTTTGTTGATTTTCATGACTACGCCGCTACTTGCTTCGCGGTCTCCGCGGCCAGGCGGTGCTGATCTTCCGACGTCAGAATCTTGCCGGTCACCGTGGTGGTGGCCTGCACCACCAAGCGGCCGACCTCACGTTTGAGTTCGGCGAGCATGCGGTCGTGTTCTTCGCCGGCGGCTTCGCGGGCCTTGATCATGATCTGTTCCCCGGCCGCGATGGCCTTCTGGGTTTCCTGCGCCCGCACCCGGGCGGCCGCAGCTCGGGCTTCCTCGATGAACTTGCTCGCCTGAGCATTCGCCTGCGCCAGCACTTCCTGGCGCATGGCTTCGGTCCGGGCCAGTTCGGCCTCTATTCGCTCGGCATTGGCCTTACCCAGAGCGATTTGTTGCCGCCGCACTTCCAGCATCTTGAGCACCGGGCGATAGGCGAACCGGTAGAGGATGAGGCACACGATGCAGAAGCTGGCGACCTGGGCGAGCAGATGAGACCAATCGACGCCGAAAGTCGTGACAATCCGCTCGAGAGGTCCGCTATCAATTGCTTGTGCTTGCGTCATCGCTATGTCGGCCCTATCTCACCAGGAACAGGGCATAGAACACGATCGCTTCAGCGAAGGCAATGGCCAGAATCGACTGGACCAGAATCTGCGTTGCGGCGCCGGGATTACGTCCCACTGCTTCCGACGCTTTCATGCCGATCAAACCGACCCCAATGGCCGCGCCAAGCGCGGCCAGACCAATATGAAGGCTCCCGGTCATGTGATCCCCCTTTCTTTCCCGCGGACTCCCGCGATTTCCTCATGCGGACACACCAGCAGCGTGAAGACCGCGCACAACAACATGAACACCAGCGCCTGCACCAAGCCCACCAGCAATTCCATGAAATAAAACGGAATCGGCAGCAGCCACCCGAGGCCGGGGACCAGCCGAGACATGGTCTCCAACATGTTTTCTCCGGCGAAGATGTTGCCGTAGAGGCGAAAACTCAGTGATATCGGCCGAAAGAGAATGGAGACGATTTCCAGACAGCCCGCGGCAAAGAACACCACGATCATCAACACTTTCAGGAACCCAGTGCTCGCGCCCTTGGGGGCAAATAACTCCTTTAGGAATCCACCCGGCCCCACTTCCTGCAGCGCCCAAATGATCCAACAGGCGAAGAACACGAGGGCCATGGCGAGGGTCAGGTTGAGATCGGCATTCGCCCCGCGAAAGAGCGGTTGATCGACCACGAAGCCGGTGGGCGTCTGGTGTCCCCATCCGATCGTGCCAGCCCCGGGGACGAGACCCAGCCAATTGGCGGACAGGATGAAAATGAAGACGGTCGCGAGAAACCAGAACGTCCGCTTGACCAGATGCGGGCCGATGATGCGTTCCAGAAAATCGTAGAGGCCCCCGACGAGCCATTCCAGGAGATTCTGGGCTCCGGCGGGAACACCTTTCATGTCCCGTGTTGCGACCCGGGCAAAGATGATCAACCCCACCGCCACGACCCAGCTCACGACCATGGAATTGGTGATAGGGAAGCCGAAGGGGCGGGCGATTTCGACCGCCTTTTGAGGCAGGCCGTGCTCCGCCGGTTCAGCGATCGCGGCAGGCAAGCTGGCGCCTGGGCTGATGAACAAGGCGGCAAGGAGCAATAGTGCCAACGCAAGGATTCTCGGAATCACGGTCAGCACCGCGACGGGATCGATGCATCTCCGTGCCTTGAAGCTCAGTGCCCTCATGCGTCCTCTGGAGCGATCTGACTCGTTTGCTTCGGCTGTCCCGCACCCGCGGTCCCACCAGGGCAACGGTCATGCCAAACGCTGCGACCCACCGGTCACTGCGGATTCGCTGCGGAGACAGTCACTTTGCCGCGAGTACTGGGCCGGAGGGAACCCAGGTGCCACGCCACCCTGATAGCCGGCCACCACGTGTCCACCGGTTGGCATTCGTCAGCGCAGGGACTCGCCCAGGGCTGTGTCGACCGCGGGCTAGGATCCGCGGTGACCCGAGGGCGTCCCGGGGTTGCCCCGGTGGTCCGCGCGAGCAGGTGCCAAGCGGCTGGCGACCGATAGCCCGTTAGCAGCCCAGCGTTGGCGCGGTGGATCCGCATAGCTCCGTTCAATCAGCCACTTGGGATGTCGGGGCGCCTTCCGCGAGACTGGCACACCAGTTGCTGCCTCGATGACGGCGGACAACAGCAATGCGCAGATCCAACGACGCGATCCTTGTCCTCAATGCCGGCTCGTCGAGCATCAAGCTCTCTGTCTTCTCCGAGCGAGCCGGCGAGCTCGCGCTCCAGATGCGAGGGACGGTGGAGGGTCTCTACACCGCACCGCGCTTCGTCGCGCAGGATCCGTCCGGGCGCGTCGTTGCGGAGAAGTCATGGCCCGGAGCGAAATTCGGTCACGATGATGCGATGGAGTATCTCAGAGACTTCCTGAAGCACCAGCTCGCGAACGACCGGCTGGTCGGCGTAGGCCACCGGATCGTGCACGGGGGTCTGGCATACACCACTCCCGTGCGGGTCCTGCCCGAGACGCTCAAGTCGCTCGAGCGCTTCATCCCGCTCGCGCCCCTGCACCAGCCGCACAACTTGTCGCCCATCGCCCTGCTGCTCGAGCGCGCGCCAGAACTCCCGCAGGTCGCGTGCTTCGACACGTCGTTCCATCGGACGAATCCGGCCGTCGCGCAGCGATTCGCGCTGCCGGCCGAGCTCCACGACGCCGGCGTGCAGCGTTACGGCTTCCACGGCTTGTCCTACGAGTACATTGCCTCCGCGCTTCCGCGCTTGGATGCGAAGGTGGCCAAGGCGATCGTGCTGCACCTTGGCAACGGGTCGAGCATGTGCGCCATGGAGGCGGGACGGAGCATCGCGACGACGATGAGCTTCACCCCGGCCGACGGGCTGCCGATGGGCACGCGCTGCGGCGCGCTCGATCCGGGCGTGATCGTGTATCTGATGGACGAGCGCAAGATGGATGCGCGCGCCATCGAGCGACTCGTCTACCACGAGTCGGGACTCCTCGGGGTATCGGGCATTTCCAGCGACATGCGGACGCTCCTGGCGAGCGCCGACCCGTCAGCGAGGCTCGCGATCGACCTCTACGTGTACGGCATTGGGCGCGAGCTCGGCTCGCTCGCCGCCGCCCTCGGCGGACTGGACACGATCGTGTTCACCGGCGGAATCGGCGAGAACGCGCCCGCGATCCGCGAGCGGGTGTGCCGCGACGCGGCATGGCTTGGGATCGAGCCCGACGCGGCGGCCAACGCCCGGGGCGGACCCCGCATCAGCGCGGCCGGTAGTCGGGTCAGCGCGTGGGTGGTGCCGACCAATGAGGAGCTCATGATCGCGCGCCACACGCAACGGGTGCTGGAAGGAAAGTGAGGGAGCCCATGGGCAGCGATGCGATCTCGGTCGTCTCCGCGCTCCTCGAGGCCGGGAACGTGGACACGGTCTATCGCGACATATATCTCGAACGCGCCCGGACCCTCTTGAGCCCGACGCTGTCGCTCGAGGACTTTCATCGCATCGAGCGGGAGCGTGCCGCGCTCGCGGAGCTGCCGCTCGCGATAGCGCGCGCGCTGGAGAAGGCGGACTGGCCCCTGGTCAAAGAGCTGAGCCAGCGCACGGAGGCGCTCAAGCAGGCGGTGGAGGGTAAGAGCAAGCTCATCGAGACCGCCCGCGGAGTCTACGCCGTCACGGACGTCAGGCTCGATCCCTTTTGCCACAGCTTGCAGCGGTTCACCGGGGTCGCCGCGACGGACCTGCCCAGGCTCCGGACCCGCGTGATCGAACGGCTGACCACGCTCGAGCAGTCGGATGTTTCGTGGAGGGAGTTCTACGCGGGGCGGCGGGCCGCCTTCGAAACGCGCGCGCCGACCACCTCCAAGCAGGTGTCGGACGACGCGGCCGACGGTAGCTCGCCCGAGGACACTCGGGAGGCGGCCGCGCAGGCGCTGAAGAGCGGCGATATGAGGCGACTGGGGCGACTCGCCGACCTGATGGCGACGGTCACATCCCGGACGAGTGAGTCGGCGCATGGAGCGACCGCCAGGGCGATTCCGACGTCGGAGCGGGCCAGCCAGGATCTCGTCGCCTCCTGGTCCAGCGATACCCTGACGCGGGCTCGGCAGCTTGGGCTGGGCCCTCGGCACCTGGAACCTCGAGGCGAGCTCGCCTCGCTCCGCCAGTACGCGTGGAATCCTCTCTCGGACGACTCGGGGCACATCAAGATCAAGCAAGTGCCCCTGCCGGCGGGTTCCCCTGAGGGCCTCCGGGACCGGCTGGAAGTGCTCATGATCCACCCGCTCGCGAACTCGGGCGGGGCACGGCACCTCCCGACACTCGTCGCCGAGGACGTGCTCGTCGAGGACTTCCCCGATCCCGCGGAAGGGGAACAGCCGTCGGTGTCGCAATTACTCGCGACGTTGGAACTCCCGGGCCGGCGAGGTCTTTCGCGCGTCGCGATCGAGAGGGCGTTGCTCGTGCACGGGGCGCGCGTGCTCGAGAAGGAGCTCGGCCTCGACCCACGAGTCTTCCGTCTCGTTTGCATCCCTTCGGATGTCCACTTTCGGCTCGGCGAGGCGGAGGGCTGGGGGAGACGGCCGTTCTGGACTCATTTCGATGGCTACCTCATCAGAACCGACGAGGGGCGGCTACGGCTGCTGGCGCTCGCGGGCGGAGACGTGCGGTTCGGCGGTCTGTACGATCTCCTCGGGGTCGGCCGCGAGTACGATTCCGACCGCTTGGTCGCGCGGTTCGCGGTGGTGCACCGGGAACGCATGGTGGCATGGTGAGCGTGATTACCTTGATCGTGGCTCGTGCAACGGAGGAGAACTCATGGCACGTCTAGTGACGCAGGCGAAGCGGACGTTGGCAGACGGCCCGGATGTCGTGACGGCCGAGCGGCTATCGAAGGAAGAGCTTCAGAAGATGAATGCCTACTGGCGGGCCTGCACATACCTGGCGGCCGGCATGATCTACCTGCGCAGCAATCCTCTGCTCCGGGAGCCGTTGAAGCCGGAGCACATCAAGCAGCGTCTCCTGGGGCACTGGGGTACGAGTCCCGGCCTGAGCTTCATGTACGTCCACCTCAACCGCCTGATCAACAAGTACGACCTCGACGCGATCTTCCTCGCCGGCCCCGGCCACGGCGCGCCGGGTGTCCTGGCGCCGACCTATCTCGAGGGCACGTACTCGGAGGTGTACCCGACCAAGGCCGAGGACGAAAACGGGATGCGCGAGTTCTTCAAAGAATTCTCGTTCCCCGGCGGCATCGGCAGCCACTGCACGCCCGAGACTCCGGGCTCCATCCACGAAGGCGGCGAGCTCGGCTACAGCATCTCGCACGCCTTCGGCGCCGCCTTCGACAATCCCGATCTGCTGGTCACGGTAGCGGTGGGCGATGGGGAATCGGAGACGGGCCCGCTCGCCACCTCGTGGCATGCCAACAAGTTCCTGAATCCCGTCCGCGACGGCGCGGTCCTGCCGATCCTGCACCTCAACGGCTACAAGATCAACAACCCCACGCTGCTTTCGCGAATTCCCCGCGAGGAGCTCGCGGATCTGTTCAAGGGCTACGGCTGGACGCCCTACTTCGTCGAGGGCGACGATCCCGAGTACATGCACCAGAAGATGGCCGCGACTCTGGAGGACTGCGTGCTGGAGATCCGGCGGATCCAGGGAGAGGCGCGCGCGAGCGGCACGGCCCGGCGCGCCCACTGGCCGATGATCGTGCTGCGCTCGCCCAAGGGCTGGACGGGCCCCAAGGACGTGGACGGTCACAAGGTGGAAGGTTTCTGGCGCGCCCACCAGGTGCCGCTCGCGGGGGTGCACGAGAATCCGGCTCACTTCAAGCAGCTCGAAGGTTGGCTGCGCAGCTATC
>WNFR01015931.1_pt1 | contig 14555 bp, 20 predicted proteins | sample 5400221 | NCBI WGS metagenome assembly WNFR01 (sample SAMN13153357, study PRJNA577476) | soil metagenome | isolation source: 40 cm soil under Madrone tree | place: USA:California | collected 2016-06-14 | reverse complement strand
CATCACAAGGCGCAGAGATCATCTTTGGCTATATGCGTGATGAACTTACTGGACAGGATTTGATTATCTTAGTTCCTGATGCATTCAAAGGAGTTCATCCGAGCCACGTTAAAGGCTTTAATCAGGAGCCAAGTGACCGTTCTATGGGCAAACGTGACAAGTTTTTATTTGGTCGCCAGCGTGACGGTACAGAGTTTCCCGCCGAGATTGGGTTATTTCCGAGAAAGTGGAAAAGTCGGCGCTTGTGTTTAGCGAATGTGGTTCGATTACAGAAGACAGATTAGTATGATAGAATTGAATCTCAGGCGCTTGGAAATCACCTTGTAGGAGTTTTTACTATGTCATTTCTATTACTACTCGTAGCCTCTGGCTTTCCAGCGTGGTCAGTTATCTTTTGCATCGTAGGTTTCGGCTTTCTCTTATTCAGCATCATCTACGGCGTGGTTTACCGGGCGAATCCGCCCAGCTATTGGTCACGATTGGATTTGGGGCTGGCGCTGATAATCGTTGGGATTGCCCTAAAAGTGGTATTCAATGTCTAAGCCTCACGTTCGCCTCTTCTACTACTTCAAAAGGCTATGCGCGGCAGTTCTGGATAAGAAGATAGCCTAGAAAAAGGAGAATCAAAAGAAAATGCAAAATATCCTCAATGTATTTAGACTCGCAATGGCTCTTGTGCCTCTGATCGTGGAAACCGTAAAGGCTGTAGAGATTCCAGGCAATGGAGCCGACAAAAGCGCAGCAGTCCTTCAGATCGTCTTGGCAGGGCTAGATGGAATCGCTCCAGACCTTGCACAGCTTTTTGGAATTGACAAGCTCACAAGCTTTATCAATAAGGTGATAAACATCGTTGTTGCTTTGTTGAATAAAGCAGGGATTTTCAATACCTCGACCCCAAAGCCTTAGAGAAGAAAATGGAATGCAATCACAATCATGCGGCTGATACTGAAATGTTAGCTGCTATCCTGAAACACATCAAACAACTAGAAAGGAAGATAGATAAAATGGCAGCAACCCTTGATGAAGTTCTTGTAGATGTAGCAGCAGAAGCCACGCTGATTGACGGACTTTCTACCCTTATTAGTTCTCTGAAGCAACAAGTGATTGATGCAAAAGGAGATCAAGCAAAGATCGAGCAAATCTTTGCGGATGCAGAGGCAAATAAGGCAGCTTTGCAGAAAGCACTTACAGATAATACACCAGTGCCTCCACAGGAGCCTGCTTAGTAGGTGGCTTAGAAGAAGGGGATTTAGATTCTGTTGCTTGATCTAAATCCCTTTTCAACCTTGCCTTCTTCTCCACGCTTCTGGTACATCCTCAAATGGATTTCCCACTTCTGTAATTCCTGCATATATAATTAGTGGAATGTAGGCAATAACGATGATAGGAACAAGGTATATTAGCTTCAATCTGCGAATAAGTAGAGAGTCATTATCTTGCACTCGAAAGCTCATAATTTTAGATTCCTTTCATTCCTTCAGGATTTTCTGTCTCATTAAAAGGCGCGAAGTTCTTTCCAATCTTAAACTCTACATCGCACCAGAAAGGTTCAAACTCTTTATCATCTCCAGCTTCAGGAATTAAGATATTTGATCTTCTTGTCATGATTCTTTCTATTTCCATTGTGGCTTCAAGAACTAATTCATCCTTGCAAAGAAACCAAAAATCATCGTGAACTGTGTTGATAAGTCCATATCGTTCATCTAGTCCTTGATCTCTCAAGAGATTCATAGAACCTCTCATATGACCAAAAGAATTAACTTGTGGAAGCATTGAAGCAGCTTTTTCTGCATCTTCGCCTTTTTTCATTTCAAGAATTTCTTTACCTGATGAAGTATATTTGAAGTCCATAACACAAGAAAACTCTCGCCTAGCTCCAAAAGGAGATTGTAAGAAACCTTGCTTATGAGCAAGCTGTAGGATTTCTTGCTGCCACTTAAAAACCTTTGGAAAGAGCTTTTTCAATAGCGCATAAAGAGATTGAACAGCTTTCTTGCCTTGCCGAATAACTTCTTTTTGCAGACGATCTCCTTCAAGCTTCTTTCTTTTGATTGAATTAACTTGATCTGCTGTTGGATTGAAATCATCCCTGAAGCGTTCATAGCAACCATTTTCACTTAATCCATAAGGGATTCCAAGAATGACTCGCTTGGCTTGATTTCTAATGTAATCATTTTCCTTTTTGATCTTCGATAAAAAGGGTTTGATCTCAAAGTCTAATTGACTAAGAAGATCAACCGGGCAGACCTTCAAGATATTTGCTGCTACATAAGAATGAATATCTAACCTGCAAAGTCTTATATAATCTAAATCTCTTGCAAGCCATCCTACCATCGTTGCATGAAATGATTTCATATCAGCTTTGATAAAAGTATAGCCTGGAGATGCTTCAAGGGTTCGCTGGAATTTAATAGCTAAAGCAGAATGAGTTGGAGATTGCTGGATATTTGGGTTTCGCGCAGAAAGTTGTAAGGTCGCAGGGCGAAAAGTAAATTCTCCATGAACCTTTTGATCTTCAAGAGAAGGTTTCCATCCTTCAATAAAAGCTCCTTGCATCTTCGTTAAGCCTTTATATTCTAATATATGTTTGTAGACAATGTTTCCTGTTTCAACATAAAGCCTTTTTAGGACTTCAGCAGAGGTTTTTACGTTATCTTTTTTTGCCCTACTATTATTTCCATTATTATTGAAATGATCCTCAGAGCTTGATGATTTTTCTCGGCTGATCTTAGTGATTGCTTTTTTTGCTCTTGCTTCATCTCCAATATGCTTAATGTAATTGGAAATTTGATCTGGTGAGTTTGGATTGAATGGAAGGATTTTGCACCAGCGATTTACTTCTATTAGATTATCTTTGTCTAGTTCTGAAAGTTGTTCTGCAAAAGTAAGCATAGAGATTTCTTGAGATTTTTTAGTCTTTCGAGGTTTTGGAGGAGCTACTTTGAATTTATGTTGGGATAAACCTGTTCTACGTAGGATAAAGTCAGCCCTTTCTCCTTGTCTAATTCCATCAGATAGATAGCTCTCATAGAGAGATTCAGCAGCTTGAATTTCTTTCGGCTCCCTAACATATCCTTCTTTCGGCAACACCTTCAACAACTCATCAGGGATCAAAGGCTCTAGCTCCTTCTCAATCCTTAGTTTTTCGTTATCAATTTCTATCGAAAATTCCTGTTGCTTTTCCACATTAATAGGAATTCCTCTAGCCGATATTCGTTCAAGTATTGGATTGATAGCATAAACCAAGCCCTCGTAACCTGTGTAGATTTCATTTTCTTTATCATACTTTCCATAAAGATTCCTCTTCTTTAGTTCATCAGGAAGCTTTTGCATTATTCTTATTACAGAATCAACATCAGCGATTCCATAAAAGGGTAAGTTAGCTTGTGCCATGTGCTTCCAGGCAAATGGAAAATTAAAGTATTGTGCAACGGGTTGAAGGCCGGCTGGAAGGTCTGCTTTGAAGTGATGAAACATCCACATTGTATCATCTAGTCTTCCGTTAATACTAAAACCACTCCGGCGAAGAATAGGATTATCGAAGCGCCAAATGTTATGACCTGCTTTGGGGTTAGCTGATTCAAGTACCTGTCTAATGATAGGCACAAAAGCATCATTGAAAGGCAGAGCAATACCACTGCCCACTCCAATCGAGAATTGCACTTGTGTAATCCTCGAACCATATTCTTCAAGCTCATCTTCTGATTCTCCTGCACTTTTTTCTGTTTCAATATCGTAAGTGATTAAAAGGTTTGGGTAATGTTGTATAGTTGCTAACAGAGATTCAGCATCTCCCAAAGAAGGGCTAGTATTGTAACGAATCCTAGTAGGAAGATCATCCACAATTTGTGAATAGTTTTCTGTTAATGGATCAAGAATAAAATCTATGCCTTCTTTAAGTTTTTCTTGTGCAATTAAAGTCGCTTTATGTAAATCTCTCAATAATAGCTGGAGATATTTCATGTTTCCACGACGTACAAAAGCTGGATGTAAGGTTGGAACAACAAGAACTTCTGGATAAGCAGAAGACCTAAACACAAAGCCTCTACATTGTTGGATTCCTAAGCCTTTTCCTTCGAGTCCTACCAGATGTTTGAATGCTAAAGCTCCAAGAGCAAGAATAACTTTTGGCTTTCGTTGTTCAACTGCTTTATCGAGGTATTGCCGGCATTTGTTTATAGCAGAGTATTCATAAGATTGACCTAAAAGCTTGTCTTGTGGAGGATGACAACGAACAAGATTGGTTATAGAAAATTGTGAGCGATTAAACTTTGTCATGTTTATCGCACGTTGCAGGCAAGAGCCTGCTTGGGCAGAAGGTCTGAAAGGCAGAGATTCTAATGCTTCATTATAGCCTGATGATTCACCAACGAGCATAAGTGGAAGAGAACCTATGCCTTCAATTTGCGTAAAGCCTTTGCCGAGAGTTGCGAGAGAGCAATTTGAGCAGGTTTGGGGCTTGGTTGCGATTGACATTTTATCTCCTTCTATCTCCTTCTTCCTTTGTCTTTTGAATACATTTTCGTTTGCCTGTATTCTTTGAAACAAGCTCTACACCAGTGCATGAATCCAAACACTCCACCTTTTTTAGTCTTAAAGAAAAACTCAGTAGTTGCAGGCCACATATCTTTGCACTTGGAGCATTGAATCTCTAAGCCAATATCAGAGATAATAAATAATCTTTTGCTGATTGCAGACATTCTTTTATTATTTCTCTTAATTTTCTTGCTTCGCCTGTGTTGCTTGTTTTTCTAATCTTTCAATCTCTCGATTCAAATACCATTGAGCTTTTTTCAAGTCTTCTAACTTACTTCCTTTATGATCTGCTCTAGATATGTACTTGACTACGTTTCCTAAGTGAACGCCTAGATTCTTGTCTTCGATGAAGTCTATGGTTTCGATAGAGCCTGTTGTGTAATGAGGAGGATGATTTATTTTGTCTATTGGCATTCTTTAGGCTCCTTTATATATTCTATATCCTTTGAAATTCTCTAGCTCCACAAGTAGGACAAGTTTCTTTTTGTTCTTGATAGATATTTAGGCAATAAGAGCATTTATAAGCTCTATTACTTTCTTTAGGGGCGTCTCCGAAGCATCTTCCCTTGACATAAGAACCACCTAATAGTGGAGTTTCTTTTTGTAGGTATTTTAAGTCAGGTGTTCCAAGTTTCTGCCTACTTCGTTCTTCTAGGACTTCTAACAAGCCTATATAGAATCCAGAAAGAAATGATGCTGACATTTTTCATTGCTCCTTCAAATAAATCTCTTAACTTTAGAATCAATCTTACATCTTCTTGCCATCAACTCTTGATTGCCTACGATCTTCATTCCTTCAACTGTTCTGCATCTACTCATCGCTACATAGCTCATTCCAGCCATTGAAAAGAAATGATTTCTCATATCAATCTGCACAAGGTCTAAAGAAAGTCCTTGAGAGTTGTGACTAACTACTCCCCCCACAATAAATTCATTAGGCTCTTCTACTTCAAGATCAATCATAGGTAAATCAATCCCTAAATCTTCGATCTCAATTATATAATCCCATACACCTTTAACTGCATAATCAAGATTAGTTTTATTTGAGTTCATCTGCCTTTCTAATGCAACTTGAAGTTTTTGACTCTTACACTTCTTATAAAAACCAACGTCCACAAAATTTCTTAGTGATATTCCAGAGAATTCTACTCTATGATTTCTAGCTCCTATTTCAAATCTTCCTGAGATTACCCCAACTGAGTGTAGTAGTAGGTGAACTTCCCTACAAAGTTGTTTGGATGCAGTTGTAAAACTTACTCTGCCTTGTTTTTGATTTACTGATCCGTCTGTATCAAACAAACCCCTAAGAAACATCCTTCTTATGGCCAGAGAAGCAGTAAGAATACAAGCCGGAATAGACTTTCTTTCGGCTGTTGTATATTCTAATCCTACTGCATGGAGCCAGTTTCTAAATTGCTTAGATGTGGTATAGACCTTAGAGTTACCTTCTCTCTCATATCTTCCTATATTTAGGCCAAATGAAGTCCAAGCTTCAGTCATCAATTCTTGTAGAAATTCATCAGAGTTATTGAATTCTATTGTTCCATCCCGTTGATCTGTATAACATCCATCCCCAATCAAAGCTCCAATCATCCATGCAGTTTGTTCATCTAATTTGGCAGGAGTAATAATTTCTGTTCCTCTGCTAGTTTTATAAGAAGTAGGAAGATCAACTGGAAACCCCTGAACAATTACTTCAGGAATAAATAACTTATCTCCATTTCCCTTCCTTTTGGTATTAGCTAATTTTCTGTCTGATTTAGTTAGCATTTCAATAGGCTTAAAACCTTCTTTGGTCAATAAGCGATGATCCCAAGAACAAATTAAAGAATGTCCTAACTTTGTTTCTACTCGAAAAGCTCTCTTATGGGATTTAGCTTTTCCTGTAATTTTTACTGCTACTCCATTTCTATCTCTTGTCCAAGAGCCTATAGAAACATCTTTGAGTTTCCTTAATCCATCAGAGAGAAGAATATATTCATCTTCCCATAAGCATTTATGAACAGTCGAAGCCCAAGCAAGGCTCATAGGCATATATTCTACCTGACCTATAGAATACAAAGTCTGCCCGCCTATTTTTACTTGCTGGACATCATAATTATATCTGGCTTTGATCTCTTCGCGTTCTTGTTTGTCAGGATTCAAAAGCCTTGTGTTATGCCGGATTATTCTTTCCACTAAGACTTCTTCTTTGTTCCTAACAAGCTCCACGATATAACCATTATCTTGTTTCTCTTTTATCAAGCCTGTGTCGCCATTGGCAAAGATCATCTCTGGAGGCATTTCTAAGTAATCATATTTATTCGCAAGCAACATTACATAAGCGCCAACCTTATATCGCTGTTCATCTGGAATTTGCTTTTCCCATTCGCTTAGAGAGATTCCTTTTATAATCTTTCTTTCAATAAGCTCTGGAGAATTGATTTTCATGAGTCTAAGTTGGTTGAATCTTCTGACTTCATCATTTTTTGATAAGATCGTCGTTCCCTTGAATCCATCATCAAGAGAAAGTGAAAAACTAAACTTGCAGTCATTAATAATAGGAGCTTGCCTGAAGTATAAGCATCTGTCATTGATTTGAGATCAAAGAATCGAAGCAAAGAATGAATGGTTATGGTGTTGAGGTTGATAGCTGCGATTCCTGTAGATGCACAGAGAATGGAATCTTTTGGATTCTTTTCTATTCTCTGTTTGATTAAAGTCGTTTTTCCTGTTCCCGCATTTCCGGTTACGAATTCAGTTCTCATCTTGATTCCTCCAGCTTCTCCATAATTATCTGCTTAGGCAAAAAATTCCAGCAATAATAACTACTAGAAAAAGTTATTTTGTCATTTGGTCTTCCATCCAGGCTGTTAAACTTTATTCGCTTGTCGAACATCAAAAGCTGCAAATCCTTTTCCATAAACAATTGTTTTGGGGCCGCGTCATTGAGCCAAGTATTTGACATTAATAAAGCAAAAGGCTTGTTAAATGATAAAGCTCTCTCAAATATCTTTCGCTTGTTTGTGTATGGAGGATTAGATATTAGAATGTCCCATGCATAAGGCGGTTCATATAAATAGAAATCCTGTCCATCATCTATGTGGGAATATATTACAGTATTGTGATTTAGCGTTATCTGCCGGACAAATTCACTTTTTTTACTGTCAAATGGACACCATACAGTAGCTCCCATAGGAATATACTTCAAAATTGGCTCAACTGCATAAGCAGGGGTAAAGCATTCATCATTTTGGCCTGCTGAATAAAGAATGTCCTGGCTAGTTAGAAGTTCTGACATTAGATGGATTCCTTTTCATAGTAAAACCATTTGCAATAATAACAGCCAACTACAAAGAAATTGAGAGTTCGCACCCAATGCTTATAGCCAGAATTTCGGCCACAACTACTGCACATCAGATTCTCTATTTCTTTTTCCTTCTGCGCCTTCATGCTTTTGATTCTCTCTTCTTCCGCTTGAGCAAGAAGCTCTATTCTTCGATCATAATGATCATCGGAAAATTCAAGTTCTTTTTCTGTATAGTACATTTTTCTTGTGTCCTTTATAACCATTCAATAGTAGGCTTTCCCGTATAACCTACTTCCCACACATACCAAGCATATTCAAGAAGTCCATTATCTTTGTTTTTGGTCAAGGCTCTATCAAAACTAACTCGCTTGGATATGATATATATTCTTGTTGGAGGATATTCTATGAATAATCCTACTTTTCTTTTTTGGCCTGCAAGGAAATTTAACTTCAGCAACATAATAACTTTGCACGTCACTGTTTTTATTGAGTGCCTAATAAATTCTTCTGCTAGAAGATAAGGAGGATTAGTAATTATATTATCACATTTCCATGATGTTTCCAGAAAATCTATATTTCCAGTACCATATCCCCTTTCAATTAAATCAGTCGCTATACAGCCTGGAATTAAGTTACTAATAGCTCCTAGTCCACAGGCAGGCTCCCTAGTAATCCCTTTAAGTTCTTCTCTAGCCAAGATTAGTTTCGTAGTCCACTCAGGAGTCATATAAAAATCGTCATTAGCTCTAGCTAGATTACTAGAACCTGTTAAATGTAATGCTTCCATTTTTCTTTTCTTTGCTCCTTTATTTTAGTCTTTCTGCTATTTCATATAACTTACTGAAAATTATTATTCCCCAAACTGTAATAAGAAGAACAAAAAGAGCCGCCCATCCTGCAATCCATTCTTTGTCTTCTTTGGTCATTTTTTTTATTCCTTTTTCTTCTTTTTCTCTCTAATTTCTCCAACTTCTTTTAGATGCTCTACAGCTAGATCATAAGCTTCATAAAACGCCTCACCGCATCTAAACAATCCTGTGTAGAGAGTTTTATCTGTAGCTACAAGCAAAGCTCTGGAGCATTCAAAACAAAAAGGCTTGCCACTTCGCTTTGAGGAACCACAGGCGCAGGTTGAAGATAAAACTGCTGAGTCTGTAATGCCATTGGCTGATTTGGGATGATTCATTTTTTAACCTCCTCAATTCTCATCCTTTCTGATTCAATCTTCTCAATCTTACTCGCTTCAACCTCTGCTTCTTCTTCTTTTTCTTCTAAATATCCAACTCCAGCTTTTAAGCTTTCTATGCCTTCTTTCAAGTAATAATCTGCTGATTTAACTTCCATCATAAACTGATTGATGAGAGCTATAGCAGATTTGATTTCTGAGTAGTCAGAAATGATTCGGTTGCGTAAGAAGGTTATTTTGCGAAGTTGGTCTTTGATTTTGGCTGAGTTAGATGAAGCAGGCAAAGCCTCTGCTGAAGTTGCTGGAGATGAGATTATTGAAGGATCAAGAACGAGTTTAACTATCTCATGATCCTTTGCAGCTTCGCTTAATGAAACTGGCTGAATGATTTCTTTTTTGGTTTCTTTTTGCTTTTTGGTCATTTCAATAAGCCTTCCTTCCATGCTTAAATGGTCTAGAGTAATTATAATCAATCTTAGCTATAATCGCTTCAGAAAGCCTCCAACCTCTTTCTCTAGCCAAGTCCATGCACCTGATAACCACATCAGCAAGTTCTGCTTCAGTTCCCAAAAACTCAGGGATTTTATCATCAGGTGGATTGCCATTTCTTATTGCCTCAAGAGCTTCTGAAAGTTCAGAATGCAGCAGGGCAATCTTTTCACCGTTAGAGCATCCTTCACCTTCCCAGAAGCCTTTGGAATGTGCCCATTCGTTGACTTCTAAGGCTAAGTTATCGAAAGAGTCTATGAAGATTTCATTTCTTTTTTGTCTATCCATTTTCTAATTCCTCTCTTGAATTTCTACTTTCTTTGCCTCACTCCTGGATGTCCATACTTACATCGAACTGATGCAAGCTGTTCAGGATTCAAATCTCCAGTCATGGAGATATAATTCTTCTCTTGCCAGTAAGCGATTCGATGCTTATCCGAGCAAAATCTTGCGTGTTTTCGCTTTGCCTCAAATCCTTGATGGCAATAATCACAGACCTTAATATAGACCTTAGAATAGCGTTTCTGCTTGTTGGACATCTATAATTCCGTTTCAAACCCGTTATAACGCATCCAGGCTTCATCATAGCATATTTTAGAAGTGAGTCAACAAGTATTTTTCATGGAATTTTGGTGGAATATAAAAGCCTCCAAATCTCCTTCCCCTTTTCATTCCGATAAAGTGCCGCTTTGATCTGAGATGAAAAGGTCAACACTTTTGCCTTAGCTCAAGGCGTTGAGCGTTAGCAGAAATCCAAAATCCTCTTCCCTTTAGCATTCAAAGCAGTGAATGGAGGAAGCGAAACCTGCATTGAATGACAAGATGATTTAGCTCTCCTGAAGTTATTGGTTTAGGAAGAAGAATTTGGAGGCTTTCTTGGTAGCTCCACTCAGCAACTCTATACGAAGAAATTGATCCTGCTAGACCGCCTCTTAGAAGCTACAAGATCAGATTGTTTCTTGCTAAGTGGAGCATAACTCTTTATGACTTTTCAAAGATCAAAAAAGAAGCAGGAGAGGACTCGAACCTCTATCCCGTAACCTTAGTCTCAGTGTGGCTTCTGCTGCTAAGGTTATTGCTCTGCCAATTGAGCTATCTCAAATTGAGCTACCTGCTCCCATTTGCCTATCTACCCTGCAACTATCCCCTAGACAGGCAAAACTTCATCTCCAGCCTTTACTTCAACCTTATGAACTTCTGTAAGGCTTCTTTCAAAGCTTTCAAGGCTATCCAACCTACCTTTGAAAGCTGTCTTTTCTTCAAGAGCTTTTTTCAAAGCTTTCAATGTCTCAACATCTAATCTATAAAGACTATGTTGAAATCCTCCAGCATTCAAGGAAGGCTCAAGCAAGCCAATAGCAACTACTAGATCAGCTTTACTTATCTCTTGCATTCCTAAGCTCCTCCTTTACTCGAAGCTGCTTTCTTTGAACCTCCTTTGCTTGATCCTTCTTCCTTTGCCTTCTTCGGAGTTCCAGTTCTCTTTGGAGCCTTCGTTGGCTCATTGTTTTCTTCAAACTTGGCCTTATTCACATAGGCTGCTTCTCCAGCTTCAACACAGTGGTAAGCGCCATCAGGATACTCTACTCCATCTACTCCCTTAAAAGGGCCTGGAATAAAGTCTGCTGCAACTTTCGCCTTTTTTCTGTAAAATTTCATTGTGCAACGATCTCCTTTTCTTTTGGTCTTTAATCAGTGAAAATTGGAGGAGGCTTCTCATTTCTGAGCAAGGTAGCAAACACCCTTTAGCTTATTGAAAAGCTAATGCTCTGCCTTATTTTGCTCCTATTCGGCAGACTCCCTGAAGCCTCCATAAACCTTTCTTCTAAGCCTTCATGCTTTCACAAATTTCAGAAGCTTCAACCTTGCTCTAATCTCCGCATCGGTTATTGGACATTTTACTTCTGCAAGATATTCTCCCTCATCATTTTGTGGAAAGTTTCTCATCCCTTGCAGAAATGCTCCATCCTTAAACCTATTTGCCATATACTTCTGATGATTTTCATCATCTTCATTCTTGAAAGCATCTTGGACATCTCTCGAAATTGCCTGCCATTGAAATCTTGCGCCGACGATTGGTTCTGCTCCAAGAACCTCTTTTGCGAACTCAGCAAGCTCTGGCAAGGTTCTGAACTTAGGAACACTTTTGCCTTCAGCCATCAAGATCAATCTCAAAAGATCAACAAGGCTAGATGTTCCTGTTTGCTTCTGAGTAATCGAATTCACATACTCAGAATAACCTGCCCGCCTGCCATCGAACCATTCGCCTGGAACTACGAACTCAAGCTCCAGTTCAGCTACAGCAAAGGCTCCACTTTTGTCTGTATGCTTCGGATAGATTCCTCTTTCTCCAAGCTTTATTTTTACCTGATAATCTTGGGTATCTGGAGGAAGCCTGTAGAAATTCGCATCTGCATCAGGATCATATTCTGGTTGCGCTTCTCGAATAGATGGATCATCCCATTCAAGAGTTGGTTCTTTTTCTTTGTCGTCTTTGCTTTCGGTTGCTACGCTCATTTCCTTATTCTCCTTCCTTCTTTGTAAAAATTACTACTGCATTCAATTGTTCAACGAATTCAATACTTTCGATTTCTTCTGCCTTTTGCTCTCTGTGATTAGGAGATGAAATTACTAAGGTTTTGAATCGTGCAAAATTCTGTAGCTCTCTGATTGCTTCTGCAACTTTCATCTTGATTTCTCCTTATCAACTTTAGCTTTCCACTCTTGTAAAAAACTTGTGCTTTTGTGTAAAAGATCATCTTCCATCTTGAGATATTCATCCAAGCCTTTTTCTTTTCCGGGCATAAAAAAGCCTCCTGGAAACTTCTTTAGCAAATTATCAACCTGCATCGCCGGAACTCTGCTCTTGGCTTCCCAAGCAATCGCAGGAAAGCTTGGATCAGCATGGCTTTGGAAGTAATATCTGGTTTCAACTTCCAAGTTTTGAATATCCTGAGATTTCTTTTGAACTTGTTGCGCATGGATCATGGTTCCAATTCTTTTGCCGATTCTGCTTGTCGCTGCTTGACCGACTAATGCAACTCCTCGAATTGCCTTTCGGGTTTGCTCATCTTCTCCTGTTGCTTCATGACCTGTCCATAGCACTAGTTCAACTGGAAGTTGCCAACTTCTTGTAAGAATCTCGCTCATCTCGCCTTGAACCAGTCCATAAGAGTCCATCGAAAGACTCCCTAATGAATGATCTTGCCCGCCTTCTAATACACTTTTTTCAACACTCGAATAAGCCGGAGCCATTCCAAGTTTCTTTCCTCGATACTTGCTTTGTAATAATTCGCTTAAGCTTGTAATGCCTTCAATGATATAAGCTCCAACATCACTCATGTCTTTGGTGCATTTTGGGCTTGTTTGTTTGAAATCTTTGTCTAAGCCTAGCGGCCAAAGCTTATCAATCAGAATTCCTTTGATGGTTGCCATTGGATTAGGATTGTCAACGATCATAAAAGGCTCAAGGATACCGATGTCTGCAAGAGGTTTGATATGCGCCCAACTACCACCATCGGCATAGATATATCGAGTTTTTTTGCCTGTTTTCTCGTAGATGTATTGAGCTACGAATCCACAGTTGGCCGTTTTGAAAGTTCCCGACCTTCCATATAAAACCATTGTTCTATTACTCATTTAGGTTATTCTCCTTCCTTTTCTGTTCTCTCAGGAATTGCCCAACTTGAAAATCTTAAATCACTATCAGAAGTTAAGGCAGCTTTTATGACCTTTACCTCAATATCATTTGAGACTGAGATTATATGACCTGATGAGTTTTGAATTACATAAACCCACATAATTAAAAAGCCTCCTTCTCACGTTCATGATTTATTTCTCTTGGAACGAAGTCTGAACAATCAGGGCTTAATCCTTGCCAACAGATTTCATAGAATTGACATTTGTGATTGTAAGAGAAACAACTATGGCGATATTTTGGAAACCAAAGATTCAATAGCGTGTTTTTTGGGGGAATCTTGAAGATTTGCAAATCTTCCCTCTTAGATACCTCTAAATCATCTGTCCATTTATTTATCCTTGTTTCTTGTGCAATCGTACTTTCCATCCAATCCTTTATATCTTCCTGATTCCGAAAGAAATTATCAGGTGTTGCAATCATTCCTTGTAAAATTTCAGGCTGCTCATTCCAAATTAGCTCAATCCATTCTTTCAAAGCATTTTCGCCTTGATCCCAGATGCTTATTCGATTCCAGCCTTTGCCAAGTCTCTTTTTGTTTCCTTGAGCATCTTCAAATTCCCATGAAGCTGCATATTCATCTAGGGCTTCAGAATAAAATGGATGGATTAGAATGTTGTTGATCCAGCCTCTATTTTGTCCTTGATTGATCTTAGAGCCTTTGATGAAGAATTCCATTTTGATTCCGCTTACCTTCAGAGGCTTAAACCAGGATTGAAGAGCATTTTGATCTTGTAATTTATTTCCTAGTAAAGCTGTTCCTATACCTCTTATGTCTTGATCTGATTTCTCTTTAAGTTGCTCCATCCATTTCTCAACGGCAACCAATTCACTTATCCCCTGCATATCATATTTGTTTTGATTGATCCAATTCTCATAGGCTTTTCGATCTGATGACTTTAGAACGCTTGCTGCGGTTTTGAAGCTTAATACAACAAGCTCGCCAGTTTTTATATTGCGTAGGATTCCATCAGGGCGGGCCATGAAGAGAATTCCATCTTCTTTAGGATGATAGATAATACATTCATCTGAGTGACATTTTCCACACCAGTCATTGCTTACTTCTTCATTTGTCTCTTCACAAATTCCTACTCCTTCTCTAGGAGATACTAACCAAAATTCCAATTCCTTCTCAACCTCCAGAACTTCGTATTCCTTCAAAAGTAATGGAAGCTGAACCTTTGCATAAACCCTAATCAAAGCTTCAACAAGATTCCTTAGCTCAAAGTATAAAAAGCTCGCATCTCCTTCATCATCGAAAGGACTTTTTTGGATTCCTTCATCATAGAAGGCTAAGGCTAGTTCAACTGATTTCTCTACTATCACTTGAGTTATTTCAGGAGTAGAAAAAGCATTAT
>WNFR01004357.1_pt1 | contig 14559 bp, 9 predicted proteins | sample 5400221 | NCBI WGS metagenome assembly WNFR01 (sample SAMN13153357, study PRJNA577476) | soil metagenome | isolation source: 40 cm soil under Madrone tree | place: USA:California | collected 2016-06-14 | reverse complement strand
GATGGTTGTGGGCGGGATTTTGCGCCGGGCCGATCGTGGCGACGGTCTACGCGCTTTATCTTTTTGGCAGGACGGTGTACGACCCGTGGCATTTGACGGCACTGACGCCGTCGTGGGTGCTGGTGTTTGGAGCGCTGGCGGCGATGGTGTTTTATCTGCCGCGAGTGATCGGCACCTCGCTGATCAATTTGAGTCCGTGGTTCTATCGATTTTTCGATTCGCCATACGTGTATATGGCGTGCACGGTGGGAATGTTGATTTTTCCGATGTCGTTTGCTTACGCAATTATGAAGCAGCGATTGTTTGATGTGCGGGTAATCATCCGGCGAGGCGTGCAGTATGCGCTGGCGAGGAGAGTGTTGCTGGCGATTCCGGTGGCGGCGATAGGGCTGCTGGTTGTGACGGTGGTTGCCCAGGGAAGCCAGCCGCTGTTTTCCGTGCTGAAGACGCATGCGGGGAGTTACGTGGCGATCGCCGCGCTTGCGGCATTGGCATCGACGCAGAGGCAGAAATGGCTGTCGGCGCTGGACCGGAGATTTTTCAGGGACAAGTATGACGCGCAGCAACTGTTCCGCGAAATCGTGGAAGAGATCCGGCGGGCGGAGAGCCTGGAAGAAGTGGCGCCACGAGTGGTGGGACGGGTGGCGGAGGCGTTGCACACACAAGGATGCGGATTGCTGGTGCGCAAGCCGGGAGAGAGCGCTTATCGCATCGTGGCAGCGGCGCCACCGGGGTCGCTCTCGACGGACCTGCCCGCAACGAACCGGTTAATTCCACTGGTACGGATGCTGGAGTGCCCGGTGCCAATTACGCAGGCGGGAACGGGGTGGCTGGGGCAGCAACTGCCGCAGGTGGATAAGGAATTCTTGCAGAAGGCAAAAATCGAAATGCTGGTGCCGGTGGCGCTAAAGGAAGGAAGCACGGAGGCGTTGCTGGTGCTGGGAGCGAAGCTATCGGAGGAACCGTACAGCGCAGAGGACACGGCGCTACTGGAAAATGTGGCGGGGGCGCTGGCGCTGTTGCTGATGCGAGGGAGCGGGATGCAGGCGGGGCGGTCGTTTGAGGAGTGTCCGTCATGCGGAACGTGTTACGACACGGGAACGACGCGATGCAGCAGAGAAAGCACGGCGCTGGTGTTGGTGGCGACTCCGCGGATGCTGGCGGGACGCTACCGGCTGGAGAAGAGGTTGGGGCAAGGCGGGATGGGAAAGGTGTACCGGGCGACGGACGTGTCGCTGAACCGCGAAGCGGCGGTGAAGATGATCCGGGATGAATTTTTCGCGGACCGAAAGGCGATTGAGAAATTCCGGCAGGAATCGCAACTGACGGGAAGCCTTGCTCATCCGAACGTGGTGACGGTGTACGACTTCGGGGTGGAAGCGGGGCAGCGAGTGTTTCTGGTGATGGAACTGCTGGAGGGGATCACGCTGCGGGACGAACTGCGAACGAAGAAACGCCTGGATGCGGCGAGGACGCTGGAGCTGTTTGAAGGGATTTGCGCGGGTGTGGGAGCGGCACATGCGCGCGGGCTGATCCACCGGGATCTGAAGCCGGAGAATATCTTTCTGTCGCAGAAGGATGTGAGCGAGGTGGTGAAGATTACCGACTTCGGAATTGCGAAGACGCTGCCGCAAACCGCGGATGAGACGAGAGACACGATTACGGGAGTGGTGGTGGGGACGATGAAGTATATGTCGCCGGAGCAGTTGCGCGGGCGATCGGCTTCGCCGCGGTGGGATCTGTGGGCGCTGGCGGTGATTGCGTATGAAGCACTTTGCGGACGCGCTCCGTTTACAGGGGAAGATTCGGTGATACTGCAAGGCGCAATCATGGGAATGAATTTCACGCCGGTGACGGAAGTGTTGCCGGAGGCGCCGCCGCGATGGCAGGAATTTTTCGAAGGGGCGTTTGCGCCTGTCGAAGAGCGACGGGCGGAATCGGTAGCGGTGTTTTGGCAACGGTTGCGGGAGTGTTTGGAGGGCGGGGGTGGAAGTTGAGGGGTGGCATAATGAATTATGAATGCAACGATGAACGAGCCGATCGGGCATCGCTTGGGCGGAGTGGATCTGCTGCGAGGCCTTGCGACTTTCTTTGTGTTGATGAACCACGTCAACATGCGGCTGCTAATCGCAGGAGTTCCTTATACTCATGGTTTTCCTAACCAGATTGTCAGCTCACTTGTATGGAACGGCCAGAGAGGCGTTCAGATCTTCTTCGCAGTATCCGGTTTTCTAATTACGACAACTTCGCTTCGACGTTGGGGCTCACTTTCCCAGGTGAGTCCCGGTGGTTTTTACCTGATGCGTTTCGCGCGCATCGCTCCGCTGCTGTTGTTGATCTTGGGCGTCCTCAGCGCACTCCATTTCGCAAACGTGGAGCATTTTGTAATTTCGACGAAAACGGGCGGACTTTCGCGAGCGCTCTTCGCCGCACTCACGTTTCACGTAAATGTTCTGGAGGCTCGGAGAGGGTACCTGCCCGGTAGTTGGGATATTTTATGGTCCCTCTCTGTCGAAGAGATGTTTTATCTCTTCTTCCCGCTAGTTGCGAGGTCGTTCGGTCGCGGGAAGCTGCTGATCGCGCTTTTGCTGGGCTTTGTGGCGCTGGGACCTTTTGCGCGGACGGTATTCACTCATGGCAGTGAAATCTGGAAAGAGTATTCCTACCTGGGAGGCATGGATGCCATCGCGTTGGGATGCCTGACAGCGCTCTTGGTTTCACGGTTTCGCTTGTCGCGGATTGCTTTGTGGACGGTGTGCACAATCGGCGTTGTTTTGCTGCTCTTTAGCTTGTGCTTTTCTCTTCAGGCCGAAGCTTGGGGGTTAGACCGAACTGGACTGGACATGACGATACTTGCGGTGGGCACGTGCATGGTCATAGCAGTCGTTGCGCAATCAAATTGGAAGAGTCCGCGAGCGATTGGTCCACTTCTAAGACTTGGGCAGGGCAGCTACGAGGTCTATCTTACGCATATGTTTGTCGTCTTTGCGGTGTTTCAACTTTTTGTCTTTGCCGGAAAACCGAGGAGCGCCATCCTCGCATTGTTCATCGCCGTTATTGTGGCCTCCGGTTTATTGGGCGAAGCGGTCGCCAGATTCTATTCGGAGCCCCTGAATCGATTGATTCGCGAACGGTGGGGCAGAGCGAAAACGGCTCCGGCCACCCGACTCACACCGGAGAACCCGTCGACCACGGCTTAGTGCGGATGACGACATTTATACCGGCGTTGGCATCAACGTCTACGATAAGGCGCGCTGTGATCGGAAACTTGGGGTAAGCAATAGCCGGGCGGCGCTAGCCCTTCCAGACGTACTTGCCGCAAGGGCAAGGAACCGTTTCCGCAGGATGCTTCTTTTGTAAGGGATTCCTACAAACCGGACAATTTTTCTGCCACATAGCTACACCTGGCCATTCTTTCCGGGCCGGGCTCAAACTAAGGTGAAATTGGCGCGGGCCACCGGCGGGGGTGCTGTCAAATTTCAGGTCTCACATTGGGTGAGAGGCCATGGGGATTGAGGCGTCCGACCAAGTAGCCCGCATAGGAGGTATGTGCAGATTTGGTGCCAACCGGGAAGGTGAGATTTGAGGGCCGGGCGAGGCGCTAACTCAAACGAAGGAAAGAGTATCCGGCTGTGCGAGTCCAGGCCGTGAGGCGGGGTGGCGAAATTTTAGTCAGCCTTGTGGAAGGCACTTTCCCGGAGTGCGCACGAAATTCGCACGGGTTGTAGACCCATGTCCGGCACCATTCACTGAGATGACCTATCTAGTGCGTCAGGGGGCGGGGACGTTGGCGGAAAATTGGGACTGGTTTTCGGTTTGGGTGAGTTGGTCGCGGAGGGTGGCGGCTTCGGCACGATCCTTTTGCGCCTGCAGGCGGTATTGGACGGCGCCGACGGTGCCGAGGGCGTTGAAAATTTTGCCCATGGCGTCGTTTTTCTTGCCGTTGTGTTCGAGTTGATCGGCGAAGTTGTCCTGTTGCGCGGCGTCGGCATCGAGTTCGTTGATGCGGCGGACAAGATCTTTGATGCGTTGCTGGCGCTGGGCCTGGACGATGGCGGCATCGGTGGCGGATGCGTTGGCGGCGTCCCAGACGGAGTCGTCGTACTGCTTTAGAATCGCGGTAAACGCGCGGAGATTGTTGATACCGTTCTGGTTGCCTTGATCGGCGGAGAGGCGATACCAGGCGAGGGCTTTGCCGTTATCGGGCTGCACGCCCTGACCGAACTGATACATCCAGCCGAGCTGATTTTCCGCGTTGCTGTTTCCCTGCCCCGCAGCTTTGTAGAACCAGGAGAGGGCCTGGCGATAGTCGGTTTGCACGCCGGTGCCGTGCTGGAATATGAAGCCGATGTTTTCCTGGGCGTCGGCATTGCCGTGTTCGGCGGCTTTGTAATAGCAGGAGAGGGCTTCGACGTAATCCTGCGGCTGGCCCCAGCCTTCCGCGGCCATGTAGCCGAGTTGGTTTTCGGCGTTGGAGTTGCCGTGGGCGTCGGCGCGGCGATACCAGGAGATGGCCTGGGCGTAGTCGGGTTTGCCGACGAAGCCGCACTGGTAGAAGTAGCCGACTTCCTGTTCGGCGTCGGAGAAATTCTGGTCGGCGGCTTTGCGGTAGAGATCGAGGGCCTGGCGGTAGTCGCGGCGAAGGCCGCGGGCGTTTTCGTACATGGAGGCGAGATTGTATTGGGCGAGAGCGTAGCCTTGATTGGCGGCGGCGCGATAGAAGGTTACAGCGCGGGGGTAATCCGTTTTTACACCGAAGTCGTGTTCGTACATGTTGCCGAGCTGGTTTTGGGCGGGAGCGAAGCCCTGGTCGGCGGAGTGGCGGAACCAGATCAGGGCTTGGGTGTAGTCCTGCGCGACACCGCGGCCACGGAAATAGAGGTTGGCGAGGGCGAATTGGGCTTGGGCATCGCCGGCGGCGGCTTGCCGTTGAAGGGAGTAGTAATCGTTGGCCTGTGGTGGTGCGGCCGAGGTGGGTTCCTGGGCTTGCGTCCGCGCCGCGGAGGCCAGCGCGAGGGCAAAAAAAGCTGACAGCGTGGCTCTAGTCAGAAAGTTCATGGACGTTTCCCCCCGTCTCATCGCGATTACCCAACTTTGTTTAAGAGGGTGGCAGACGGAAGCGCACTGAACGATGGCCCGGTAGTACCAAAAGCAAGAAATGTGCCCAATTTTCTACGTACCGCGGCGGTATATGCGGGGGGAGGCGACTTAGCTGGAGTTGGCAGCGTCATCCGACGATACTTCCTGACCAACGGGCTGGCTAATGGGGATGAATTGCCAGGTGAGGCCAATGGCTGGTGCGCGGCATCCAAAATTATACGGGAGGTAGGCCAATGGGAATGCACCTGGCGGCACTGCTTGTGCTGGGCCTGATGTGCGGAAGCGAACTGAATGTGGCGCTGTTCAGCCATCCTTTGCTGAAACGACAACCGCTGGAGACACACATATTAGTTCGCGCATCGCTTGCGGGGTTGTTGGGGAAGGTGATGCCGTTGTGGATGCCGGGCTCAATGCTTCTGAATCTTTTACTGCTGCTGCCTTTCGAGAACCTGAACAGGTCCGCTTGGCGTTTTGCGGCTATCGCTTTCGGAATTCAAGTTCTAGCCGTATTGTTTTCCCTCGTGGGCCCGGTACCCATCAATAACAGGATTGCGAAATGGACGCCGAAATCCCTTCCGGAAAACTGGAGTACGGAGGAGCATCGTTGGGATACCTATCATTTCGTCAGAACGTGTGGACTTGTTGTAGCCTTCGCGCTTCTTGCCCTGAGTATTGCCGCGCGGGCAAATGTTCGGTGACCCAGGTTGTTCCCGGGCAAATGGAATGCGTTGCGAGTTGCCGGTCCGGAGTCGTCATACATCACGGGCGCGAACCTTACCGCCGACGGCGGCACCAACTCTTAACTGAAAAAGTTCTCTGTGGAGGGGCGGAGAACGATAGGGCGCTAGTGCTACTAAAGGGAGGAACCCGCTTAATTTTCTACTTCCGCCATGGTTAGATGTCTGGGGGGAAGGTGACTAATCATGCGCGAGAGCTTCAAGCTCCTTCAGGTTAACAGCTCAGATATCGTTGGTCTCGACCGGCCATGCCTTGCCGGCGGCTTCTTTTAGTTTCTCGGCGAGTGACACACTAAGAACAAGAGGAATCAACTCCTGGCGTCCCAATAGCAGTTTTCTCTTCTTGAATATTAAACCTCGGTCGCCACTAATGACCTGAATCTCCGACCAGGGAATAAAGAGAGGTGCATGCCCGATACGAAAAAGAGGAAATACAGCCATGTAAAGTCCGGCCTCATCCGCCCCGAAGTTTGCAGAGTTGTGATAGTTCCCCCAAAGAGTTCTCATTCGAACGCTTTGAAAGGGCCACTGATAAGAATAAAACGCTCCGCTGTCGCGAAATCTGCGGGAAAGGGCAATCCAGCCACTCAGTTGGCCAACCAGGTAGCTCACTAGAACCCAGACCGCAATGAAATAGAGCACAAAAAACAGCGGGTTAGTGAAGAGCCAGTTCATCCATCTTTCGTTAGATGACATCTGAGATTTTTTTACTCCTCCGTCTTCGAGGTCGTAGCCAGAACTTATAATCCTGATCGTAGTGCTTCTTCTTATCACAACTTTGAGATGCAGTGCTTGTGAGGAGGAAAGAGTTAAACGCCCCGACCGGGTCGGGGTAAACGCCGGTAGCAGAGTTGCCGCAGAGGTCGCGGAGAAGAATTGGGAAAGCGGAGTGGCTGGACGGAAATGGGTGTGGCCGATAGACTGGTTGTTTATGCTTCGATTCTATACGGCGGGAGAGTCGCATGGGCAGGGGCTGCTGACGTTTTTGTCGGGGCTGCCGGCGGGATTGCCGGTGGACGTGGAATTTATCAATCATGAGTTGCACCGGCGGCAATTGGGGTATGGACGAGGCGGGCGGCAGAAGATTGAGAAGGATGCGGCGGATATTTTCGCGGGGGTGCGGCTGGGGCAGACGATTGGGGCGCCGATTGCGCTGAGGATTGAGAATCGCGACTGGCAAAATTGGGAGAAGATTTTGCCGGTGGGGGCTTCGGACGCACCGGAAACGCAATCGCGGAAGCTGACAGCGCCGCGGCCGGGTCATGCGGACCTGGCAGGTTCGCAGAAATTCAATTTTCATGATGCGCGGTATGTGCTGGAGCGGGCTTCGGCGCGGGAAACGGCGGCGCGGGTGGCGGCGGGAGCGTTTGCGAAACTGCTGCTGAAGGAGTTTGGGACGGAGATCGCGAGCCACGTGATTCAAGTGGGGCACGTGCGGCTGGAGCGCGCGGCGAGATGGGAAGAGATACGCGCGGTGTGTGAGGATCTGGATTCGCCGCTGCGATGCGTGGATGCCGCGGTGCAGGAAAAGATGAAGGCGGAAGTGGATGCGGCGCTGAAGGCCGGGGATACGGTGGGCGGGGTGTTTGAGATTGTGGCGCACAAGGTGCCGGTGGGGCTGGGTTCGCACGCGCAGTGGGATGAGAAATTGGATGGAAGGCTGGCGCAGGCGCTCATGAGTGTGCAGGCGGTGAAGGGCGTGGAGATTGGAGCGGGGATACTGACGGCTGGATCGTATGGCAGCGAAGTGCAGGACGAGATTTCGTACGACAAGGCGGCTCGGAGATTCCGGCGGTCGAGCAATCGCGCCGGGGGACTTGAAGGCGGAATCACGAACGGCGAGGATGTGGTGATTCGCGGATACTTGAAACCGATTTCGACGCTGCGGAAGGCGATGGGAACGACGGATATGGTGACGAAGGAACCGGTGCGGGCGGCGTATGAGCGTTCGGACTGGTGCGTGGTGCCGGCCGGAGGAGTGGCAGGCGAAGCGATGGTGGCACTTGTGTTAGCGGATGCTTTTCTGCAAAAATTTGGGGGAGATTCGCTGGCGGAGATGCGGCGGAATTTCGAGAGCTATGGCCAACAAATCGACGAGTTCTAAAGGCTCTACAGTGACCGCCGAGACTCCTGCGGTGGCGGCGACCAAGGGGAAGATTTGTCCGATCGTGAAGTATGGCGACCCGGTGCTGGAGAAGCCGGCGGCGACGATCACGGAATTTGACACGGAGCTGGGGCAGTTGGTTGAGGATATGTTTGCTTCGATGTACGCCGCGAATGGCGTTGGGCTTGCGGCGCCTCAGATTGGGAAGAGCATCCGGCTGGCAGTGGTAGATGTGACGCTGGGGAAGAATCCGGAAGCGAAAATTGTGCTGGTGAATCCGGAGATTATTCATGCGGAAGGCGAAGTGCGCGAGGAAGAAGGGTGCCTTTCGGTTCCGGGATTTCGCGGGTACGTGGTACGGCCTCAGTTTGTGACCGTGCGGGCGCAGAACGCGAAGGGCGAAACGTTTGAGATTCGCGGGGAGAATTTATTGGCGCGGGCGTTTTGCCACGAGATCGATCACCTGCACGGGATTTTATTTTTGACGCACCTGAGCATGCTGAAGCGCGATTTGATCAAACGGAAGATCAAGAAACTCCGGAAAGAGGGCGAGTGGTAGCGCCGCCGCGCCAACGGGTGAGCCGCCCGTGAACCGGATGCGCATCGTATTTTGTGGCACCCCGCAGTTTGCAGTTCCCTCCTTGAAATATCTTCTGGCACAAAAGGATTTTGAGATTGTGAGCGTTTATACGCAGCCGGACCGTCCGCGGGGGCGCGGGCAGGAGATTTCGTTTTCACCGGTGAAGGAAGTGGCGGTGGCGGCGGGGCTGGATGTGCGGCAGCCGGCGAAGGTGCGGGCGCCGGAGGTGGAAGAGCACCTGCGGTCGGTGGCGCCGGACGCGATTGTGATTATTGCGTACGGGCAGATTATTCCGGCGCGGCTGCTGCCGATTCCGCGATTGGGGTGGATCAATTTGCATGCTTCCCTGCTGCCGAAGTATCGCGGGGCGGCGCCGATTCAGTGGGCGATTGCGAGCGGAGAGACGGTTACGGGAAATACGACGATGCGGATTGATGCGGGGATGGATACGGGGGAGATGCTGTTGCAGGAGGAGTTGCGGATTGGGACGGAGGAGACGGCGCCGGAATTGGCAGGGCGGCTGAGCGAGATGGGAGCGCCGTTGATGGTGGGGACGCTGCGGGGACTAGCGAAGGGAGAGTTGGCGGGGCGGGCGCAGGATCATGCCGCGGCTACGTTGGCGCCGATGTTGAAGCGGGAGGATGGACGGATTGAGTGGGGGCGGGCAGCGACGGAGATTTACAACCGGATGAGGGGGTTTGCGCCGTGGCCGGGGGCGTATACGGAATTTCGGGGACAGACGTGGCATTTGCGGGGGAGGCCTGTGGGCGGCGCGGCGGCTAGGGAGCCGGGGACGATATTGGTGGAGAAGGGTGGGGTGAGAGTGGTTTGCGGGGGAGGCAGCCAGTTGGGGATCACGAGCGTCAAGCAGGAGGGGCGGAAGGAGATTTCGGCGGGGGAGTTTGTGCGGGGAGCGCGGGTGTTGGATGGGGAGAGGTTTGGGAAGTGAGAGGGTGGTGGAGGAATTGTTGCGGGGGAGCCGCGGTTGAGTCACGGGAAAAGAACACATTCAGGAGCGACTGTGCCATAGCGAGAGATTGGGCGGTTGGGCTGAAGTCGTAAAAGCGGTGGCTGAGCCTCCGCGCTCCAAAGTCGGAGGGTCCACCTGAAGGTGCTCGCTACTGGCTGGTTAGAGAATTCTTATGGGTGATTGAGTTGCTTGGTTATCTGGGCCGGAGTTTTTGTTCGCCGGCGTCCTGGCAGCTTGCGGCTGGGCGGGAAGATGACCGAGGCAAGAGTGGAACGGGACGCGCGGCATGAAGCCGGTTTAAGGCTGTTCGAGGCTCACCGATTTGAGGAAGCGGCGCTGGAACTGCGCGCTTCGCTGGAAGCAAATCCCACCAGTGAATGCTGGAACGACTGGGCTGCGGCGGAGGCGGCGTGCGGAAGAATCGCCGAAGCCATGAAGGGCTTTTCCACCGCGCTTTCGTTGGAGCCGGGAAATCGCCAGGCGCTTGAAAACCTGCACTATTTGCAGGAACGGCAGGCACCGAAGCCTGCGTTCAATATTTTGCAAGAGAACAAGCGCCGGCCGGGGAGTGCGAGGCCCGGTGAGCAGGGTGATCCGAATATACCCGCCGACGACGACACGGCACTGGACGCGAATGTTTCAGGAATCGTGAATGCGTATTTCGGGGAGCTGGAGCGCATTCCGGCGCACGATCCGGCGCTGGCTCCCGAAATGCGTGCGGCATTTCAGTGGGCGAATTCGGACAGCTCTTATTTTGTGAAGGAAGCGTACCGGCAATTGCTGGCAATTCCGGGAACGGCGATTGGGGCGGTCCTTCGGAGATTGGAAAAACAGGGGGGGAGCGGGATTATCGCTTCCTTTCTGTTGTTGCGCTTTACGCGATGGAGCAGCGTGATTGGGAGCTCGCAATGGGGCTGCTGCATGCGGCGGCTGACCGCAACTGGGCAGATCTGTTCATTGAACGCCAACGAATATTGTGCGAACAGATGCGGCAAGAGGCGGAGCCTGAAAAATCCAGCACCTTTGCAGGTCTTGCGGAGCATCTGGCTACCAAGTTTTGTACGGCTCCCTGGGAAAACATGGAGATTACTTCGTGGGGAACGGAGATCGAGCAAACGGGAAACGTTTATTTCTGTTGCCCGGCGTGGCTGCCACTGGTGATGGGGAACGCCCGCGAGCAACCGGCTGAAAAGATCTGGAATTCCATGGCGACGCAGGAGGTGCGGAAATCGATCCACGACGGAAGCTACCGTTATTGCAGCAAGGTGCATTGCAATTGGATTTCCAGCCGCTCACTGCCTTCCCGGGAGGAAGTGCTCGGCAAAGAGAAGGTGCGGAGTGAAGCTGGGGAAGAGCAAGCGAGTCTTGAGCAGCTGTATCCGCTGGAGATGAGCAAAGGGCCGTCGCAAGTGGTGTTGTCTTACGATCGCAGCTGCAACCTGGCGTGCCCGTCTTGCCGGACGGATTATTACTCCGCGACAAAGAAGCAACAGGAGCAGCTACACAGATTTTTTGGGGAGTTTGTGAAGAGCGTGGTGAAGGACGCGCAGCTGATTTACATGGACGGGGCCGGAGAAACATTTGCGAGCAAGCACTCGCGCGAGGTACTGAAGTCTCTGAATCGCCGGGATTATCCGGAGTTGAAATTCAGATTTTTGACCAATGGCCAGTTGTTTGACCGGCGAGCGTATGAAGAGTTTGATCTGCGCGGGAGATTGCAGCGCGTGGACGTTTCCATTGATTCAGCGCGACCGGAGACATTTGCGGTGATTCGGAAGGGCGGCACGCTGAAACGTCTTCTGGAGAACGTGGAATTCCTGGACGGCTTGCGGCAGCGGGGGGAAGAAAAGTTCCTGCTGACCTTTCGTTACGTGATTTCGGCGTTGAATTACAGGGAGATTCCTGAAGTCATCCGGCTGGCCAAAGGCCACCATGTGGATATGGTGGAGTTCGCCGTGATTCGGCAGTGGGGCCAGTTTTCGGCGGAAGAGGCTCGGAACTTGTTTGTGTTCAGTATGAGTCATCCGGAGTATGAGGCGTTTGTGGAAGTGCTTTCCGCGCCGGAAATGGATGATCCGATTGTTAATTTGGGGAGCGCGCTGGAATTTCGGAGGCATAAGGCCTCTATACCCACTTCAGATTCTTTCGTTAAGGCATGACATTCCGCGGTTAATCCTCTAGTTTCCAATTGGTTTTCTTAACCTCGACTGCTGGGGTAGGGAGACAGAGTGGGAGTTGTTTGTGACTGAGGCAGCCGGTTGGAAATTGCGAACGTCAAATAGGAGGGAGGATTTGCGCGGGGAGGGGTGGTGCGTCATACTCGGGAATCGCCACAGTGAGATTTAGAGTTCGGGGGCCTACCTTACATATGCAGATCCTGCCTGTGAACCTCAGTAAACGAGGAAATTTGGGAGTTACGCGAATGAACGGACGTCGATTGGCAAGCTTGCTGCTCGCGACGCAATTGGTGAGCTTGCCGGGATTGGCAGCGGCGGGTGAGAAGGATAAGCCGACGGCGAAGGCTTCGCCGGATGCGATGCTGCAGACGATGCAGGCGGAGCTGAACCGGGCGAAGACGGATCTGGCGAAGAGCGATCCGGCTCCTTATTTCTTAAGCTACACAGTTTACGACCAGGATCAGATTTTTATTGCGGGCGCTTACGGAGCGCTGCTTTCCGATGCGGAGGTGAAGCGGCGGAATGCGGATGTGGCGATTCGCGTTGGCTCGCCGGAGCTGGACAACACGCATGGGCAAAGCCGGTCGAGCGGAATGACTTCGGGGAATTTGCCATTGCAGGACGACCCGGACGCGACGGCGCGAGTGCTTTGGGAATTGACGGACCGGGAGTACAAGCGGGCGGCGCCGGCGTATTTGAACGTGAAGACGAATACGGCTGTGAAAGCGGAAGAAGAGGATAAGTCGCCGGATTTTTCGAAGGCCGATCCGAAGATTCACGTTGGGGAGAAGCTGGTGGCGCCGCCGTTTGACCGGAAGGCCTGGGAGGACGAGGTCCGGCGGGTGTCGGGGGCGTTCCGGAAGTATAGGGACGTTTATTACGCGACGGTGATTTTGCAGGTGGGATCGTCGAACGCACGGATGGTGTCGAGCGAGGGAGCGGCGATTGAGACCCCGAGCAATTCGGCGCGGCTGGTGATGGAAGCTCAGACGCGGGCAGATGATGGGATGGATTTGTTGCGCGTGGAGACTTTTCAGGCGCCGGCGGTGAGCGGACTGCCGAGCGAAACCGTATTGATGGCGAAAGCCGACAAGATGGCGGCGGATTTAAAGGAGCTGCGGAAGGCGCCGGTGGCGGAGCCTTATGACGGGCCGGCGTTGTTGAGCGGGCGGGCGGCGGCGGTGTTTTTCCATGAAGTGCTGGGACATCGGATGGAAGGACACCGGCAACGCGACGAAGAAGAGGGGCAGACGTTCACGAAGAAGGTTGGGCAGGAAGTGCTGCCGAAATTTTTGAGCGTGGTGGACGATCCGACGATTGGTGAAATTAACGGTACCAAGTTGGCGGGAACGTATGAGTTTGACAATGAAGGAACGCCGTCAGAACGCGTGGTGGTGATTCAGGACGGAATTTTGAAGAATTTTCTGACTTCGCGGATGCCGATCAAGGGATTTGAAAAGTCGAACGGGCATGGGCGGAACCAGCCCGGACTGATGCCGACAGGGCGGCAGGGAAACTTGATCGTAACGTCGAGCCAGGCGGTGCCGGAGAAGCAGTTGCGGCAGATGCTGATTGATGAGACGAAGAAGCAGGGGAAGCCGTACGGATTGTATTTCGACGACATTCAGGGCGGATTTACGCTGACGACGCGGTCGCTGCCGCAGGCGTTTCAGGTGCTGCCGGTGATTGTATATAAGGTGTACACCGATGGGCGGCCGGACGAACTGGTGCGGGGTGTGGACATTGTGGGGACACCGCTGGCGGCGCTGACGCGGATTATTACGACGGGCGACGCGCAGCACGTGTTCAACGGAGTTTGTGGAGCGGAGAGCGGGAGCGTGCCGGTGTCGGCGGTGGCTCCGGCGATGCTATTCAGCGAGATGGAAGTGCAGAAACGCGCGCACGGGCGAGAGCGGCCGCCGATTTTGCCGGCGCCGGGACTGGACAGCGGGGCGGGCAGCGCGAAGGAAGAATCCACGGGGGTGAAGCCGTGAGCGGGTTTAAGGGATTGAACAGAGCGGTAAGTTTGCTTGCGGCGGCGATGCTGGCGGGAACGGCGAGTGTGCGACCGAGCGCCGCGTCGGGGCCGGAGAAAATTGCCGGCGACACAACGACGGCTAAGGCGCATGAAGTGGCGAAGGGCGACGTGCTGCTGGAAGCGCTGCTGACGGAGCTTGATCGCTCCAGAGATAGACTAAAGATGGATCAGGTGAAGCCGCCGTACTACATCGAATATCGCGTGGAGGATGTGGACAACTACGATGCGGAGGCGGCTTTTGGCGCGCTGCTGAATTCGCAGCGGCAACACGTGAGAGTGCTGCGCGTGGTGGTGCGCATCGGCGAGTACAAGCAAGACAGTTTTTACAATCAGGGAATGGGCGGGGCGACGATTCTGCCTTTGGACGATGACCCGATCGCGCTGCGGCGACAGATCTGGCTGATGACGGACGAGGCGTACAAATCGGCGGCGGACGCTTACGCGGAAAAGCTTTCGGCATTGAAGCAATTCAGCGCGGACCCGAATCCGATTGACGATTTTGCGAAAGCGCCGGTGGTGACGAAGGTGGAGGCAGTGGCGGCGTTGAAGTTGGATGAGAGCGGATGGAAGCAGACGCTGCAGGAGATGACCAACCTGTTCCGGAAATATCCGGAGGTGCAGTCGGTGTCGGCGTCGGCGCGATTCAGCGCAGTGAATCTTTACTTTGTGAACTCCGAAGGCACGATTGTGCGGAACGGCCGCGTGAATTCGACAGTGACGCTGAACGGAGCTACACAAGCGTCGGACGGAATGCGGTTGCAGCGGAATCCGTATTGGACGGAAGCGCGGCCGGAGGATTTGCCAAAGCGGGAAGAGTTGCTGAAGGAGACGGTGAAGACGCTGGACACGCTGA
>WNFR01006233.1_pt1 | contig 14561 bp, 11 predicted proteins | sample 5400221 | NCBI WGS metagenome assembly WNFR01 (sample SAMN13153357, study PRJNA577476) | soil metagenome | isolation source: 40 cm soil under Madrone tree | place: USA:California | collected 2016-06-14 | reverse complement strand
GACAGGCTTCCTTGAAACTGGGCAACGGCGCGCAGGCGGCCGCGGAATTCAAGACGATCATCGACCATCGAGGTTGGTACCCCGTCTCGCCGCTTTATCCCCTGGCCGAACTCGGCGCAGCCCGGGCCGCAGTCCTCAGTAATGATAAGGTAAGAGCCCGCAAGTACTATGAGGATTTCTTCACCCTTTGGAGAGATGCCGATTCCACGATTCCCATTCTGATCGAAGCGCGCGCGGAATACGAAAAGTTGAAATGATTCTGCAGTGCGGTGACTTGTCACGGCTTTTTGTGGCGCAGCGCCCAACCGGTCGCGACACTCCAGGACTTATGATATATTCTGGCCTCAAACTCAATCACAAACTTTCTCTTAAGGATCGATAAGCTCAAATGTCCGGACATTCGAAGTGGCATTCGATTAAGCACAAGAAGGGCGCGACCGACGCCAAGCGAGGTAAGCTCTTCACCAAGTTCATCAAGGAAATCACCGTTGCGGCCCGCACGGGCGGTGGCGATCCGGACGCAAATGCGCGCCTGCGCAAAGCCATCCTCGACGCCAAGGCCGGCAACATGCCCAACGATACCATCGATCGCGCGGTGCGCCGCGGCACCGGCGCCGAAGAGGGCGTGAACTATGAAGAGATCACCTATGAAGGTTACGGTCCCGGTGGGGTGGCACTCCTGATCGAAGCGGTAACCGACAACCGCAATCGCACGGTGGCTGAGATCAGACACATGTTTTCCAAGAACGGCGGCAACCTGGGTGAAGCGGGTTCGGTTGGCTGGTTGTTTGAAAAGAAGGGTTACATCGTCGTCGACAAAACTGCTAAACCTGAAGAAGAGTTGTTTGAAATCGCGATTGAAGCCGGCGCCGATGATCTGCGCGACGATGAAGACAATTTCGAGATTATTACCTCACCGGAAAACTTTGAGGGCGTGCAATCCGCGATCAAGTCCGCCGGCATCGAGCCGCAGATGGCCGAAGTTTCAATGGTCCCGCAGACCTATGTGAAGCTGGAAGGCAGTAGCGCTCAAACGATGTTGCGCCTGATGGAAGCCATCGAAGATCACGACGATGTGCAGAAGGTCTATGCCAACTTTGATATCGACGAAGCCGACATGGCGGCGGCGTGAGTTTGACAAGTTTTCCTTCCTGATCAGCCTTTTCTATGATAATGTCCGCGCCGCTACATCAACCCTCTCAACCTCGACGGGCTAGCTTGATGTAGCTTTAACTTCAGAATAGGCGATAAACAGTAGCTTCAGCATTGGGAGCGCAGATTTGGGCAACCACCGGCTCATTCATCGGCGTGCGATTCTAGCGCTTGGTCTAATCCTTTTGGGTTTGGGCATCGCGGGACTCTTGTACGATGCTACTCGGCTGCGCTCTGTCCAAACCAGAGTGCGGGACGAAAGGATCGCTCAGAGCGAATTGCTCCCTCCTCAACCAGCGGCGTCGCCGGCTTCGACGCCGCAAGCGTCTCCCAAGCCTCTAAAGCCCCGCTTGGAGACAAAGAAGAGTTCCGCCGCAGCCAGACGCCCAGTCGTGAGGCATCACGCCTCAAGGGTTCACCCTCTTGGCGCTGTCGGACCCTGGCCCAGCCAAAATGCATCGACGCCGGCGCCAGGTGAAAGCCCCACTGAACCAAGCGAAAACCCGGAGACACACACGGAATCGCTCTTGACCCGCCCGAGCGTTGTTCGTCAGCCGGGATCGAGATGTACACGGTTAACCAGGTCCGAGGGCAAACGAGTAGGTATCTTTAAGGGCGTGCTCAATCTTTTCAAGAGAATTCTCGGGATGAAGCCACCACCGATTATTCTACCGAACAGCCCGCTAAATGCCTCTCTAGCAGCTTCAGCCCCGACAATCACCATGCCGTGCGATCCGGGAACTTACTCCAGCTCGGGTGGTTGTCCGGCTACGGCTAATACAACGGTAGCGTTGACGACCACGGCCAGCGACCCGGATGGTGATACGCTGCTTTATATGTACACCGTGACCGGCGGTCGCGTTACCGGCGAGGGCACCAGCGTCTCGTGGGATCTGAGTGGCGTCGGACCCGGCACCTACACCTCTTCAGTAGAAGTTGACGATGGCTGCGGTTGTATTACCTCGTCAACCACCACTGTCACGATCGCTAAATGCTCGGATTGTAATCCCGAATTAGCATGTCCGAGCATAAGTTCCGCCTGTCCAGACGCAGTCGATCCTGGTAATCCGATTACCTTCAGCGCCAACGTGGGTAGGGCTACGCCGCCTGCTTCGACCTACAATTGGACGGTCTCGGCCGGTACCATCACCGGTGGTCAGGGAACGGCCTCGATCACGGTGAGAACTGACGGCCTCGCAGGCCGTTCCGGGGATCAGCCCGTCACCAACGCCGATAGACCAGGCGACGCCTTGCGCGTCACCTAGTCCAGTTGCCCAGGACTTCATAGAGATTAGCTATCCTGAGCGTTTGCTGGTGGGTTCCGATGGTGAGGTGCGGGTTACACTCTCGAATAGTCTTGGAAAGAAAGATTATGAGACTGCACGTCCAGGGTTTATTCGCCGATTCATAACCTGGCTGGGACTTAAGTTTGGACGGGAAGCGCCAGCAACTCCGCGCACTGGTACAAGACTCGATATAAATCAGCCAGCGAATTGGTGTGGGTATGACGGTTCGGCGAAGGTGGAGCTAGTCCCCCCCAAGAACCTGGAAATACGTCAGACGGAAGGTCGCGAGAACGATGGCTTTCAGAGACTCGACAGCGCTGATACGCTTGAATGGGCATGGTACGTCAAGCATGACAAGGCGACAACCAGCGAGTTGAAGTTCAGGGTTTACTTTCGGTGGAAACCAAAACCAAACAGCGGCATTCCTGACAACTGGCCGGACAAAAAGGTATGGCCCAGGGAAGATCGGACATTTAGCGTATCAGTTTATGAGCCAACGATTTGGAATTTGATGACGAAGATCTTTTCATGGTTATCTACCGGCATCGGCGCGACGCTTATGTCGATCATAGTGGGTCCGTGGGTTAAGTTACGTTATAAACGTTGGCGCAAGAAGAGAGGTAGAACTGGAACTGCTGAAGACGGATAACGAATCCAGTACAGCTCATCGTTATTCTATGATTTGCCAAGCGCATTAAAGGCTTTGTTTTCTTGGTCATAACTGCTTTTCAAGATCTGGCTTGCGCAATGTTGTACACTCTGTCGCATTGTGCGCGTCTTGGGAATCGATCCTGGCAGTGAAACCACCGGTTGGGGTGTCGTCGAAGGCGACAGCCGAAGTTACCGGCTGGTTGAATTCGGCGTGCTGAAATTATCAACATCGGCGAGTCACTCTTCGCGCCTCTTGAAAATTTATCGCGGTCTCGAAGAGGTGATTGATAAATTGAAGCCGGATGCCTGCGCCATCGAAGAAGCCTTCTACGCAGTTAATCCTAAAGTCATTCTAAAGCTTGGACAGGTGCGCGGCGTCGCGCTGCTGGTGGCCGAAAGCGCGGCGCTGGAGATTGGCGAGTACGCGCCGCGACTGGTGAAGCAGACGGTCGCCGGTTATGGCAATGCGGATAAGCATCAGATCCAGGAGATGGTGAGGGTGCTGCTCCAGTTGCGCGCAGTTCCCGAACCGTACGACGCTGCGGACGCGCTGGCTGTTGCCATCTGTCACTTTCACCACGCGGGCGTCCGCGAGCGGCTACTGGCCGCAGAGGCCCGCGTCAAACCAGATCTCACGGTTGGGGGTAAGACACGCCGCGCGACTCGTTAGGATGGGTGTGCGAGCCTGTTGTCCGCCAGGGTGGATGGAGTTAACTGCAGCTCTGCCGCCGCCCAGTGCGGAGCCCCATCGACCTCACGTTTCAAAAGGAGTCAAGGCCCTTGTCATCCAAACTTCCCAACGCCCCAATCACGATTGTCGCCTTCGTCCTTCTTTCCTGTTTCGCGCCGGGCACGGTCGCTCAGAAACGTCGCTTACCGCCGGGGAGTCATCTTGCCGTTGTCGCGGATGAAAGGCTCGCAGCCTTGCGCAGCACACCTGAACCCACTGCTCACTTACTGCGCCGTCTGAGCCGTGGTCACTTCGTTTCGATTAGAGGCGCAAGCCGCAGCCGTGATGGTCTGAGTTTTTATCGTGTCGTTGTTACCCGGCGAACTTCAGGATGGGTACAAAGCGAGGCAGTGATTGCGTCGTGGCGTTCAGGCGACGATCAGCGCCTGCTGCGTTTGATCGGTGGCGCCGACGAATTTGATCGCGTCGCGCGCGCGCGCATTTTTCTCGATGCCTTCCCACGCTCACCCTTGCGCCCGCAGGTCCTGCTGAGGTACGGCGCCGCCGCTGAAGAGGCGGCCGCGAAACTTTCACGAGAGGCTGAGCGCCGCTTCGAACGGCGCGAGCTACCCGCACAAGGCGCCCCTGAGTTCAGTTACTATTTGAACTACGCCGGCCTCGATCGCTACAACCGCCAGGGTGTAATCTTCACCTTCGATCGCTCCGCAAAGAAATTTCACTATAACGGCGCCGCCTGGCGCGAGATCCTTCAGCGCTATCCGAACAGCCCGGAGGCGGTGGAAGCTCGGAACCGTTTGGACACGCTAGCAAGTCTAAAGGTGAGATAGGGCGTCCATTCAGTGGCTATCTTGCGGCTCAGTCGCAAAGCTCAAGGTCCCGCTACCTCGAGCGACCATCGAGTTTCCGGGATCGCATAACTGCTCACCTTTCGGCAAAGACGGGCAGCTTGCGCCAGCTCACGGGACTTCAAGTTTCCTCGTTCCAGTGTTAATAATTTCCCGCGAGGAGCGTTTTATGGGCGGAAAGGACTTTCAAGACGAAGCTATGCTGGCCGCTGTAAAACCGCTCAAAGCCGTGAATCCAACGATGTCCGAGGGCTCGCAGCCCGTGCTCTTGCGACAACTCTCTGAAGAAGATTCAAACAGTCTGGAAGGTCTGTTCGAGCGGCATCACCACCGTGTCTTTCGCACGGCGCACCGGGTGACCGGCAGCGCGGCGGACGCGGAAGATGTCCTGCAGACTGTTTTTTTGCGCGTGGCTCGGGGACAGGAATCAGTAGCCGCGGCTGAGAACCCTCAGGCATATTTCGCGCGGGCGGCCATCAACGCTTCACTGGATTTGCTGCGCGGCCGGAAGCGCTCGAACGCGGTTAGTATCGACGATGTTGAGAATCGGGCCAGTGTGGCGGCTTTCGTTTCAAAGCATGATCCGGCAAAGCATCAGGAAGATCGCGAGCTAAGAGAGTTGCTGATTGAAGCCCTATCAAGGCTGGGAGAGACCGCGGCGCAGATGTTTGCCTTGCGTTATTTTGAAGGCTTTGGCAACGGGGAAATCGCAAAAGTCATGAAGACGTCGCCGTTGGTGGTCGGTGTGACCTTGCATCGCGCCCGCGCGCGTTTGCGCAAAGAGATTGGACGATATTTGCAGAGGCATTCAAGATACTAGCTCACGCAAAGGCGCCAAGAAGGAATCATCATTCGGAATCATCCTGGGAGTAAAGTCATGAAAAACAAAGAACTCAACAACATCCTGGATCAAGTTACGGCTGGCATTCGTGCCGAGCAGGTCGACGACGCAACGGTGAGCGACGCGACCGAGAGAGTCTGGGCGCGACTGGCGAACGAAGTTGTGACCTCGGCGCAGATGGAAGCGGCTCCGGCCGATCGAATCGAAGGGTGCGCGGATTTTCAAACGCTCATTCCGGCATATCTGGGCGGCAAGCTGTCTGAGGCGCGCTCACTTTTACTGGTCGATCACACGCACGAATGTATTCCCTGCCGGAAGGCTTTGAAACAAGCGCGTGAATCGCGTGTTGGCGCAGTTCCCGCGGTGCGGAGACAGAGTCGCAAGGCTGCTACGTATAGCCTGCGGCCGGTCGTTTTGCGTTGGGGGATTGCGGCGGCGCTGGTTATCGGCCTGGGATTAATCGCGCTCCCGTTGATTCAGCGCTATGTGCCGTTCGGCTCGTTTGACGCCACGGTTCAGGCCGCTGAAGGTCCGGTCTATGCTGTCACTGATGCGCAAATGCGGTCGCTGAATGCCGGCGAGAAAATAAAGCGCGGCGATACGATCCGCACCGCGAAAGATGCGCATGCGGTCGTGCGTCTGGGCGATGGATCGCTAATCGAAATGAAAGACCGTTCTGAGCTTTCGATCAACCAGACGCTGCGGGGCACCACGCTGCACCTCGATCGGGGCAGCGTGATTGTGGAAGCGGCCAAACAGAAAGGCAATTTCTTTGTCGAGACTGGCGATTCGCTGGTCTCAGTCACCGGCACTACATTTGCCGTGAATTCCGGCACCAAAGGCTCGCGCGTCAGCGTGATTGAAGGTGAAGTTCATCTCGATCGCTCTGGCGACGATCGAGTCTTGCGGGCCGGCGAACAGGCAACGACCAACACCTCAATCGAAAGGATTCCAGTCAAAGACGAGATCGCGTGGAGCCGCAATGCGGCGCGTTATGCGAAGACGCTCGAGGGTTTGACCGCGCTGCAGAAGGAACTGAACGCAGTGGCCAAGCCGGGCGTGCGTTACTCGACGCGCCTGCTCGACATGATGCCCGAGAACACCGTGCTGTACGCGGCGCTGCCGAATCTTAGCGCGACGATCGCCGAATCAAACCGGATCATCGAAGAGCGAATTCAGCAGAATCCGGCACTGAAGGATTGGTTTGCGAATCGTCATGAGCCCAGGGGCCCGGGTATGAATCAATCCATCTCAGTGATTAAAGAATTTGGCGACCAACTTGGTGACGAACTAGCCCTCGGTGCGGGCATGAGTGATAGCGGCGATCCGGTCGAGCCGATCGTCCTGGCCGAACTGAAGAACCCGGCCGGTTTCCGCGCCTTCTTTGACGCGGAAGTACAGAAGATGGGTGGTCAGGGTAAGACACCTCCGGTTCAGTGGGTTGAAGATCCGAAGACGGCCCAACCGGCGGCGGCCTCAGCTGGTACGGCGACCAAAGCCGGCGACAACCCAATCTATGTCTGGATCGCGGGCGACATCCTGGTGGCTTCTCCGAAACTCGATCAGTTGCAGGCAGTCGCGAAGGCCGCGCAAGCCAGCAACTTCACTTCGTCGCCATTTCACGATCGCATTGCCGGAGTCTATCGCGAAGGCGCGGGCCTGGTGATCGCAGCCGATCTGGAAAAGATCATAGCGCATACCAAAGGTCTGCGCCGGATCGCGGTCGGTGATAAGCACGAAGAAGCCCTGAATGAACTGGGCGTCTTTAATATGAAGTCGTTTGTTTTGGATCAAAAGGACAACGACGGGAAGACGCACACGCGGGCCGTGCTGTCATACACCGAGGCCAATCGTGGAGTCACTTCATGGCTGGCGCAACCGGCGCCCATGGGTTCGCTCGAATACATCTCTCCGGATGCCAACGTAGTAGCCGGCTTTGTGGTGAAAGACCCGACGACCCTGGTCGATGATTTGCTGGGCGTGCTGAACGAGGTGAGCCCGGATCTCAATAAGAAACTGGCTGAGCTGCAGAACGATCATGGATTAGATCTGCGTAAGGATTTTGCAGCGCCGCTCGGCGGCGAGTACGCGTTCGCGATCGACGGGCCGATTTTGCCCACGCCATCATGGAAGCTGGTGTTCGAAGTGAACGATCCCGCTCATTTGCAGCAGGCGTTCGAGCATGTCGTCGATGAAGTGAACAAGCAGATGGCGAAGGAAGGAAAAGGCGGGCTGACATGGGATCGGACCGATGCCGGTGGCCATACGTACTACACTCTGCGTTCTACGGACTTTGGCGTGGAAGTCAACTACGTTTTTGCTAACGGTTATATGGTCGCCGGGCCGACTCGCGCCCTGGTCGAACAGGCTTTGAAATATCACGATTCAAACGTGAACCTGACGCACTCTGGCAGGTTCACGGCCGGCTTGCCGGCCGACGGCAATACAAATTTCTCGGCGCTGGTCTATCATAATCTCGCGCCGCTGGTGCAGCCATTCGCGAGTCGAATTTCCGACGGCGCCAAGTCCGGCGAACAGCAGAAGGCCCTGGCCAACATGGCCGCGAATATGCAGCCGACGCTGGCTTACGCTTATGCCTTTGGCGATCGGATTGAGTTTGCCTCGAACACCGAAGGTGGGCCATTCGGCTTGAGTCCGGCAACGCTGTTGGGAATGCCTAATGCTTTTGAGCTGCAGCACATTCTCGATCAGGGGATGGGGAGCAGGAAATAAGTTTAGGGGTGTGCATCAGTTTGGAGTGCCGCCTTTAGGCGGAATAGCTGGATTACTCAGCTTCCGCCTGAAGGCGGTACTCCGAACTCTGGCCTGAGGTGGCCATCAGAAAAGTAAATTGAAGGGAGCGGTTCTAATGAAAGCCATCCATTCAGTCAGGCCTATTCAACCAACCTCTACTGCCGACCGCAGAATTCTAATTGACAGTCTGACCTTAATCGCACTGGGGCTCTCCGTTTTATTTCTGAACTCATGGGACTCTCTTTTCGTAAGAACAGCGATTGGCTTATTCTGGGGAACGTTCTTCCTAATCTCGAACTGGTCCGGTTTCGTTCGGACACTCCAAAGTCTCAGGCAAAAGAATGACGCACAGCGCCGCAGCAGTTCCCGATCCTCAACCTAACGGCGATCCCTCCGGCGTCATCAGCCTTGATGGTTTATCAGTAAGTTTTGGCGGCAGACCAATTCTTAAGGACCTGCACGGTGAGTTGCGTGGACGAGCCATCGGTTTGCTCGGACCGAACGGCGCCGGCAAGACTACTCTGATTCACACCCTGCTGGGGTTCCATCATCCCTCGTCCGGCACCGCGCGCATCTTTGGCCGCGACATTCGCGCGGAAGCAAATCAAATCAAGTCGCTGATCGGGTACATGCCCGAGCGCGATTCTTTCATCTCGAAAATGTCGTGTATTCATTTTGTGCGTTTCATGGCCGAGCTTTCGGGGCTGCCGCCGGCGGCGGCGTTGGAACGCGCGCATGAAGCGCTGTTCTTCGTCGGGCTGGGCGAAGCCCGCTATCGAAATCTCGACACGTACTCGCTGGGAATGAAACAGTTAGCCAAGCTGGCCCAGGCAATTGTCCATGGTCCCAGGTTGATTTTTCTTGACGAGCCGACCAACGGGCTGGATCCGCCGGCGCGGCTCCGCATGATCAAAATGATTCGCGAGATTCGTGACAGCGGCCAGGCTAATATCGTGCTCTCTTCGCACCTGTTGCGCGACGTCGAAGAATGCTGTGAAGAGATCCTGATTTTGAAAGATGGCCGGCTGGCCGTTTACTGCAACCTCGAGGAAGAGCGAAAAGCCAACCGGAAGTTTCTGATGCTGGAAACACGCGGCGAGCTGAAAGAATTTGTCGCGGCGGTCGACCGGCTGGGTTGTGAGTGCGCCATGACTAGTGATCAGCGCTTGAAAATCATTCTGCAGCAGGGAACTGAGATTCGCGATCTATATCGACTGGCCGGCGAATCCAGGGTACAGATTCGAAGGCTGGCTTACAAACGTGATTCGCTGGAAGATATCTTTTTGAAGGCGATGGAGAACGGTTCAGAAGCCGGACAGGCCTCTCAATTAATGGGGAGCGGATATGGCGGTACTTGAGCGCTCTTACAAACGATTCGACGGTGTGCTAACACCGGAATGGAGCCGCTTTCTGATCATTCCGCGGCACGCCGTTCGGGATGTGTTCCGTTCGAAATTGTTTACCGCATTTTTTGCGCTTTCGTTCATCTGGCCATTGGTGTGCGCGATTCTGATCTATCTCCATTACAACGTTGACGCGCTGGCGATCTGGCGCTTGAACATTCGCAATCTCCTGCCCATCGACGCATTGTTTTTTGAAGAATGGGTAATTGCCCCGCAAGCGTATGTCGGCTTCTTCCTCGCCGTGCTGGTTGGTCCACAGCAGGTTTCGCGCGATCTCACGAACAATGCCCTGCCGCTGTTCCTCAGCCGTCCCTTCACTCGCAGTGAATATGTGGTCGGCAAGATGTCGATCGTTATCATCCTGCTCTCCACGGTGACCTGGGTGCCCGGGCTGATACTTTTTCTGCTGCAGAGCTATCTGGAAGGATGGTCCTGGTTCGCGGACAACATCTGGATCGCCAGTGCGATTTTTATCGGCAGTCTGGTCTGGATTCTTTTGCTGGCTTTGATGTCACAGGCGATCTCGGCCTGGGTCAAGTGGCTCGTGGCCGCTCGGGCATCATTGCTCGGACTGTTCTTTATTCCCACAATTTTCGCCGCGATCGTCAACGAAATTTTCCAGACGCGCTGGGGCCATATCTTTGATCTGCGCGCCTTGATTGCGAACGTGTGGTCGGGATTGTTTGGCACGTTCGTAAGTCAGACAAGTGAACAAGAACAGTTCCGGAACGGCAGGCTTGTGCGTCAGGTGCTCCTGGCAGAGCCGCCCTTGTGGGCCTCGTGGTTCATGCTGTTTCTGATTTGCGCACTTTGTCTCTGGTTGTTGTCGCGAAAAGTTCGAGCATATGAGGTAGTTAAGTGATTCTGGAGCGCGGGCATCCTGCCTGCACGCCGAGGCACAGCCTCGGCAAATAGTTAACGGATGTGTGCGGAAAGGCAGAACCCTTTCACACACCAGGCGGCAGAGCCGCAGTTGCATTGATGTCAACTTCGTCCGAACAAACAATCGTTTTCGACAATGTCTCGAAATTTTATGGCGAGATACTCGGGGTGAATCGCGTCAACCTCACTATCCCGCTCGGGATCACCAGTCTGGTTGGTCCCAATGGGGCCGGAAAAACGACTCTGATGAATTTGATGACCGGGCTGCTGCGGCCATCGCGGGGCGAGGTCAGGGTGCTCGGAGTGCCGACTGACCAACCGGAGAAGTTGTTTCGCAAAGTAGGCTATTGCTCACAATTCGATTCCTTTCCCCGGGGGATGACGGGCCGTGAGTTCATCAACGCTTTTCTGAATGTATCGGGATATCCCCGCAGCCAAACTGATGATCTTACCGAAATCGCTCTGGAGCGCGTCGATCTACTTCCGGCGGCCGATCGCAAAATCGGAGCCTACAGCAAAGGCATGCGTCAGCGGGTCCGTCTGGCGCAATCGATCGCCCATCAACCTTCGGTTTTAATTTTGGATGAGCCGCTCAACGGTCTCGATCCGATGGTACGCGCGGAAACCATCGCCTTGTTCAGACAACTCGCCGCGGACGGACTGCACTTGATTATTTCAAGTCACATTCTGCACGAGGTCGACATGATGTCCGACCGGGTCGTGCTGCTTAACAACGGTTACGTGGTGGCAGAGGGCGCGATTCACGGCGTGCGCGATGAAATGGACGTCGAACATCCGATGCAGATCCTGATTCGTTGCGACCAGCCTTCGCTGCTCGCCGCGCGGATGTTTCGAACGGATGACGTGGTCGAAGCGCGCATGCACGACGATCGGCAGGGCTTGTTTGTAAAGACCCGTAATCCGGATCAATTCTATCTCTCGCTTAACGAGGTGGTGGCTACGGGCGAGGTCGAGGTCGAGTCGGTGACGCCGGTCGATGACGATCTGAGCGCAGTCTATGAGTACTTGATCGGATCGGAATAAGTCCAAAGCGGGAATGGAAATGGTGGCAAAGACAAAGGTTTTGATTCATGAGTTCAACGGCCGTAACAATTAAGAGCAAAACAGCTTTCGGGCTTGGTTCTTCGTGGTCGCTCTGGTTGCGGCAAGTTGCGGCCATCATGCGCCTCGACGTGAAGCGGAATTTCTTAGGCAAGCGGGCCGTGCTGATCTACCTTTTGGCGCTGATGCCGATAGGTCTGCTTTCCCTGATGGCTATTCTTCCTCCAGCGTTCACATGGGCAGACTTTTCTCAGTATCCGTTGCGTTTCTCGCTGATCTACAATGCGCTCATTTTGCGGACCGTGGTCTTTTTTGGCTGCGCCTGGATCTTCATGAACCTGTTTCGCGGCGAAATCGTCGATCGCAGTCTGCATTACTATTTCCTGTCCGCGGTGCGCCGCGAGGTCCTGCTGGCCGGAAAGTATTTTTCGGGACTGGTAACTTCCATCATCCTTTTCACTACCGTCACCGTGGTGTCAATGTTCCTGCTGTTCTTTCCCCACTTCTTTTCGCCGAGCGTGCGATTCTTTCTCGACGGTCCCGGGATAGGACAGTTAATCACCTATGCAGTGATCACCATGCTGGCGTGCGTCGGGTACGGCGCGTTCTTTATGGTGGTTGGTTTGTTCTTCCGCAATCCCATAATTCCCGCGCTGGTGCTTTACGGCTGGGAATGGATCAACTTCCTGCTGCCACCGCTGCTGAAAAAGATCAGTGTGATTCATTACTTGAATTCGCTGGTGCCCGTACCTCTATCGGAGGGCCCGTTCGCGGTGGTGGCCGAGCCGACCCCGGCCTGGATCTCGATTCCGGGATTACTGATTATGACCGTACTGGTTTTGTTCGTGGCCAGTAGACGCATCCGCCGGATGGAGATCAGTTATGGCAGCGATTGAGGAGGTTCAGAGTTCAACCTTTAGGTTGCTGATCGAAAGTGAAGCGCAAGCTAGAGCTTGAACTCTAAACTGTTTCCACTGAAGGTGCTATCTGTTATGCTCAGGCGCGCCCCAACTTTTCGGTTTGAGGTGTTTGCCATGAAATCCCAATCCCCCAGGATTACTCTTTACCCTCTCACGATCCAATGCATTTCGCTCTTGCTGGCGACGGTTTTATTAACTTCGCCTGTCTGCGCCCAGCGACCTGCTACTCCGGCCCGGATATCTGCGCCACGCGAAGCCCCGCTGCGAGCGCCTGAACCAACTTTCGATAATCTGCTCGCGGCTGATAGCTACAAACTGTATGGCGAGGTGCGGAACGTCGGTCAACTGATGAGCACTGGAGGCGTGGGCGAGATCGTCGATCCAATTATCAAACTGGCCGATCCACCCCAGGAGTTCAAATCGATCATCAAGTTTCTGAAAACAAATGCCGAGTCTCTGGCTACAGCGCGTTTGTTGTTCGCCACCTGGCCCGCGCGCGACGACGTTCCCGGCGCCTTCGTGGCCATTGAGTTCGCAACGAATGACGAGGCGGCAAAGTTTGCGCCCAAGCTCGAGACTTTTCTGCCCGGAGTTTTGCCGCCCGTGCCAGTAACTCCTGAAGCCTCGCCGGCTGATCCGGTTAAGACCAGGCCGGCTGGAGCAAACGAGACCGTTAAGCAGCCTGGCACTATTGAAGTTAAGAAGGAACCCGCGCCGGCCACTCCGGCTTCCCCGCCAGAGCCCAGGGTCGAGCGCCCGGCGTTTGTGCTCAGTCATACCGGCAATCTGATCCTCATCAGCGACAAATCCTTTAAGTTCGAGAAGCTGCGCCCAGTGGGCAGCAAATCGCTTTTCGAAGATCAAAATTTTCGCATCGCCCACGATCGTTTCTCGTCTGAATCGGTCTTTCTTTTTTTCAATGTTGCCCTTGAAGAGAGGCGCAAACCCACGACCGAAAAGCAGCAGCAGGTTATCGCCGCAGCTGAAGCGGAGCGAATGCGACAGGCTGAAGAGGCCAGCGCGCCGGCCGAAGCCGAGACAACGCCCGACCCATCTGGCCAGCCCACACCGGTCGAGGTACAACTCGATCAGACATCGGGCGTGCTGACCGAAGGCCGCGCAACGCTCAGTGGTGGACCATCACCATCACCAACGCCGATCCCGACGAAAGAGCAGCAGGTGCAAGCGACCGCGACGTCGCAAGTTGGGCACCTGCTTGATGCGCTGGGGTTTGGAGAGCCGCAATGGCCGGAAGCCGTTGGCCTGGCGCTGGCGCTGGATAACAACGACTACGTGATCAAGGCGCTCCTGATTGATGCCCCGGACGCAAAGCATTTGCCCTTACCGTTTGTGCCGCAATTGATTTCCGGTCCCTCGTACTCACCTGAGGCTCCCTCAGTGCTGCCGGAGGACACGGAAGTTTTTGTCTCTGCTTCGTTTGATTTTTTACAAACCTATGAAGGCATGCGAAAGGCGACCGAGGCCAGGACGAAGGCAGAGGTGAAACAGTTACCAGCCGCAGGAAGAGAGCCGTCTCTGGACATGTACGCGGAATTCGAGAAGAAGGCCGGCATCAAGATCAAGGACGATCTGTTACCGGTGTTCGGCAACGAAATAGCGTTGGCTGGTTCGCTCAAGTCTTTGCAGGGTGTAGGAGGCTTCAATATGGGGCCAAGACCCTCCGCAAAGCCTTCGCCGGAAGCCGGCGATGCCAGGGACGATAAGGATAAGAAAGGAAATGAAGTGTTTCCGATGTTACTGATCTCAGTGAGGGATCGCGAAGCAGCTCGCCGCGTAATGCCGCGCATACTCGACGGATTGGGCATCGGTGAAGCGAACCTGATTGCCCAGGTAGAAAAGCGCGAAGACACAGAGATGGTGAACTATGCGGGCATGTTCGCTTATGCTTTTGTGGGCAATTTCGTGGTGATTTCAGAAGCGGCCACGGTGCGGCGGGTGATTGACGCTAACGTTAATCATCAGACGCTTTCATCGAACAGCGCGTTCCGGAACTCGCGGCGCTGGGAGCCGAGCCGGACTCTGGGACAGATCTATGTTTCGCCCGCATTGATGG
>WNFR01021083.1_pt1 | contig 14562 bp, 11 predicted proteins | sample 5400221 | NCBI WGS metagenome assembly WNFR01 (sample SAMN13153357, study PRJNA577476) | soil metagenome | isolation source: 40 cm soil under Madrone tree | place: USA:California | collected 2016-06-14 | reverse complement strand
CAGTAGACAGTGTCCGGATCTGCACATCTATCATTATGCGCCATACGAACAGACCGCGATCAAGCGGTTGGCCGGACGGCACGGAGTTTGTGTAGATGAGGTTGACGAACTGCTAAGGGGAGGCGTCTTCATCGACCTTTACCGAATCGTGCGCCAGGCATTGCGCGCCTCCGTAGAAAGTTATTCAATCAAGAAAATCGAAGCTCTCTATGCTTTTGCTCGGAATGTGCCACCGCGGGATGCTGTCGCGGCTCTCCAAACGTTCGAAGCGGTGTTAACGCTGGGCAACGGTCCAGAAGCTACTCAAGAAATCCTTCAAACAATCGAAGCATACAATCGCGATGATTGTTTCTCGACACTGCGGCTTCGTGATTGGCTTGAGGAGCAGCGACAGGAATTCGAGGAGCAATGCGGTCAAACTCTATCGCGCCCGACGCCGGTGTCAGGTCAACCCAGCGAAAACCTGGCTGACCAACTTACTCGCGTCAGACTCATCATGGATCGCCTTCTGCAAGATTTGCCGACTGATCAGACGGAATGGTCGAACGAGCAGTATGGCCGATGGCTTCTTGCCCAGATGTTGGAATGGCATCGCCGAGACGAAAAATCAGCTTGGTGGGAATATTTCCGGTTATGCGAGCTATCGGATATCGAACTAAAGGAGGACAGGACTGCTCTCGGAGGACTCACCTACGAGGGCATAGTCGGCCAGGAAAAAAGGTCCGTTATCCATCGGTACTCTTTCCCTCCTCAAGATCATGCCATCGATCGCGCCCGCGCCGTGCATAACCCGATGACGAAGAAGAGCGCCGGCGAGATCGTTAATATTGATGAGGTCAATCGGACCATCGACATCAGGCGCGGTGCTTACTCGATTGTTCCGCACCCGACAGCACTTGTTCCTAACGACGTCGTCAGCTCAGATGTTTTGCGCGAGAGTCTTTTGCGGCTCGGATCCTGGGTGGCTGAGAATGGGATCAATGGAGAAGGACCATTCCGAGCCGAGCGAGATCTGCTGTTGCGAAGGCATCCGCGGTCGCTGACGCGCGCTGTCGAAATAGTAATTGATAACAACGGGCAACTCACGGAAGCCGCGAAGAATCTCGTGCTTTCGCTTCCTCAAGAGACTTTGGTGCTGCCGGTTCAAGGTCCGCCCGGTTCGGGCAAAACGTTTACCGGCGCACGCATGATTGTCGAATTAGTGAAACAGGGGCGTCGGGTTGGAATAACGGCCGCCAGCCACAAAGTTATTAGCCTTCTCTTAAGCAAAGTCTGTGCGGCGGCCCGCGAAGCTCAGGTTCCGCTGCGAGCCGTGCAAAAGGTGAACGGGACAGATGGTTGCGATGATCCAATGGTCGAGCCAGTCAAAGATAACCAGGCAGTCTTCGAAGCATTAAGGAACGGTGAAGCGAAGGTTGCGGCAGGAACAGCCTGGCTTTGGGCCCGGGAAGAAATGGCCAGCTCTGTCGATGTGCTTTTTATCGACGAAGCCGGTCAAATGTCGTTAGCCAACGTGCTGGCAGTTTCCCAAGCCGCCACCAGTTCCGTGTTGTTAGGCGACCCTCAGCAACTCGATCAACCACAGAAAGGGATTCATCCTCCTGGAGCCGACGGCTCGGCTTTTGATCATCTATTACAAGGCCATGCGACCATCAGCCCTGAACAGGGACTATTCTTGGCTGAGACGTACCGTTTACATCCCCACGTTTGTAGGTTCACTTCAGAGCTCTTTTACGAGAACAGGCTTGTGCCGCGTCAAGAAAACGCCAACCAACGACTAAACACCGAAGGTCCGCTAGACGGTACCGGCCTGCGTTTTGCGCCTGTGGAACATTCCGGAAACCAAAACGAATCCGCCGAAGAGATCGAACGGATATCGAATTTTATTGAGGATCTGCTTTCTAAAGGAAGTACTTGGACAGATAAGAAGGGCGAGACGCGCCCCCTCAGACTGGAAGACATCCTGGTAGTAGCCCCGTACAACGCACAAGTATCCGCTTTGCGCGAAAAGCTTCCTCCTGGTACCCGGGTCGGCACAGTGGACAAGTTCCAGGGTCAGGAAGCGCCGATTGTTTTCTATTCCATGACGACCTCGACTCCCGAAGACGCTCCCAGAGGCATGGAGTTCCTTTATAGTTTGAACCGACTGAATGTCGCAGTGTCGCGTGCACGCTGTGTTGCTGTCATTGTTTCAAGTCCGGCCTTATTCGAAGTAGAATGCAAGACGCCACGGCACATCGAGCTGGCGAATGCCTTCTGCCGATATCTTGAAATGCCAGAAGTAATTTGATGAATTTCACTGGCTACTTTTTATAGCTCACGCGATCGTCGGTCTCGAGATACTCAACCATCGTTCGTTCCTTTGAGTTTTTGATTTTCGAAGAAAATGCTGGCGCGTGAGGAGCGTGCGGATGATCCCCACCACCACCTTCATGGCGCGAGCTCGAGGCGAGTAACTTGGCCAACAGTCGCTGTTAAAACATCAGTCGTTGTCTAACTAGCGCCGCGTGGGCCGAGTTGTCAAACTCCGACAGCTTTCAGTACTTCTCGGATCCGAGCGGCGAATGTGCGAAGTTAGTTAGTCCACGGATGCAACTGACTCCAATCCAAGTCGAATCGTATGCCGGACATAGAATCGTATGCCGGACATAAAGCCGACGAGACACCGCGCCGGTTTTTAATCGGAGGCCAGTGGATGGAAATTGTCGAAGTGATCGACCGCTGGTATCAGATTGAGAGTCAGCCTGAATGGCCACGAGCAAACTACTTCAAAGTCCGAGCAACGGACGAACGCGACTATTTGTTGAAGCACGACCAGGAAGCCGATGAATGGTTTCTTGGCCGAAGTTGGTGAGTGCGGCTCTTCGCGATTTTTGGCCGTGATGCAATAGCCAGCGGTGACCATGGCGGTTCGGCGTTTTACTAAACGGTTGGAAACCGACCCGACATCAGGCAAAAATGGTCAAACGCTCGCGTGGGACGATTTTTTCCCGCGCCTTTGCCGGAAGTGCAGCGGATTTGGCCGGCTCGCCCATGAAGAGCTATGCTGCGGATATACCAAAACTAGTGAGTTTTAGCGTATGCAATACCGGCGTCAGTTATGCTAGAATCTCTCCAGGTATGGAACGCGCACCGGCCGAAATTGTATTCCAGGTGACCGAGGATGAAGTTGACGGGGGCTTCAATGCGGAGGCTCTTGGCTATTCAATCTTTACCCAGGCGGATTCGGCCGATCAATTGCGTGAGATGGTCAAAGATGCCGTCCGTTCTCACTTCGGCAAAGATCTCCCAGCCGTGATCCGATTGCACTTTATTCGACAGGAAGCGTTCGCACCCTAGAAATCGCCGCGCGGTACTTATCTGTGCGTTGGAGCCTCTCTTGTTCCGTTGCGGAAAAGTGCAAAGAAATTTGAAACCGTGAAATTACCAGGTGACGTTGATGGCTGGCGTCTTGTTCGCGCCTTGGAGAAATTCGGGTACTCTTTCAGCCGTCAGAGTGGTTCGCACTACACGCTGACAACAACGGCCAAAGGTGAGCACCATATCACGGTTCCGCTTCACTCGCCGATCAAAGTAGGAACGTTATCTGCCATTCTGAAAAGGTTGGCCGCGCATCACGAGAAGAGCGTTGCCGAGGTCTTAAAAGTCCTGGATCTGTAATTTCTATTCTTAATGGAAAGCACCGCGGCTCTGTTGCTTGTTAAGACGCGACCCTATTTGTTAGCTCCTTCCCGGAATTAAATACGTTAACATTACACCGGAAAATACCGCTTTTAACATCAAGTCTATCGCAGTACGTTTCCTCCTTCTTTTCCGTAATCTCTAATCGAGAATCGGTGATAAACTTCACGACAGCGTCATATATTTTCTCGTCTGCTTTCATCACAGATCGCTAAATGCAGAGTTTCTTTTGATTTTTTCATTGGTGCAGAAATGCTCCGAAACGTTGCTTTCGGTGCCAGGCCAAGGCTTCGGAATGCGGCTGATAAAAGTCCTCTTTAGGCAGCAGGATCTTCTTCCCCGCCGCTTCAAAGATCGGGGTCAGCCGTTGATCGCCTTCACGGGCGTGGTCATGGACGTGCACCTCGTAATCGTCGGATAGGGTAAAGACCCCGTGGTCAAACGCCCAATGGGCAGTTCTACAAAGAGCGATGCCGTTACGCGGATCGTCGGGTCCGCGTGCGTCCTTACCGATAATATGCGCAGCCTCCGCTTCCACATGAGCTCCCTGTCGGAAACGGAGGCCCGTGACCGCACAGGAGTAATCATAGTTCCCGAGCACCACGTCGCGGAACGCTGCGTCTCGCTTTAGACGATTCACTCGATAAATAGCCCGTTCTTCTTGTACTGTGCCGCACCAGTCCTCTAAAGCTTCAAGCCGGACTGCCGTTTCCAGGAGGTCGTCATCCAGCTTACTCTCGCCATAGGTGTATCGTGTTACTTCCTCAATATGGAGTCCTCGTAACCGGAATAGGTCATGCTGGGCATCGTAGCGCTCGATCTGTCCAAGACCCGCGATAAGATAAGTCGAACCCAATCGCGAACGTTTGTCAGTGTGCTGGCGCAATACCAGCACCGGTTCGCGATCCTCCATGCAATTGAAAAGAGCCACATTGGCAGCCACGCCCAATCCGCCAGATCTCGGACTGTAGGCCATCAGCCAGCTACGGTCGTCCAGGAACGTAATTTGGTCCGTGTACGGGCTTGAGAGCATGGACGCTATCGAAAGTGCGTGAGTTGCCCATTGCGGCTTGAATATACCTTCGCCAGGAGAACGGAGATGGCCGCCAAATCGATCGACGTCCCGGAGCACCGACGCTGGTTGGACAGTTCCGAAAAACGGCGTAACACGGCGGAAAATCTCCTGTCGTCTTGCACGCTCTTCTGGGCGAATCACTTCATCTGAGTATCAGACTCTAGGTGCGAAGAAAAAGCAGAACTTTGTGAAGGTGGTCTGAGATGGTTACCGCAATGTTTAGCGTCATGTTGAATACCGAACGCTGCGCTGAGCCCGCTTTTGACTAATTCGCGTTCTCGAGCCTTCCTGCCACATCACGAATTTCGCCGCCTTGCATCATCCAATCGATCTGTTCCGAGATCGCGCTATCAAGGCCATTTCCGTTCCGATCGAATCCTAAAACGCGGGCAACGATGGATGTTAGCTCGTCTTTGGAGGCGGAAACGGAGTCACGGAGAGCGGAGCCAATTGCCAGGCGATACTCTTGAGGGGCAATTCGGTCGTGACGCCGCAGAGAAGGAGCGGCATCGCGGCGATTACGCGGCTTTTGGAGCCCAGCGCCACGGGTAAACCAAAAGTCGCCTTCCGGAATGACCGTTCCATTTCGAAAAGCTGATCGTAGGGCATCGCTAACGGACTCCATGATACGCCGGCCTGTGCGTCCAAGTCCAAATGCTTCGCGGATGCGCCTGGCAACTTCCTCTGCGTGGATCGGTCCCTCATTGCGAACTACACTCACAACTAGATTAACCAGCTCGCGCTGGCTCAGCTCGAGCAGGTCCACGGTTCGAGAAACGCGTAATTGGTGCTCCTGATAACGCACGGCCAAAGCCTCATACGCTTCGCGTGCCGATCGACTCGTGTCGCAATCCGACTCATCAGTCGCAAATTGGGTCGGATTAGAACCGTTTCCATGGGTAGAAAGTTCTGCGACCGGGCTCACCTCTACCAAATCTGGTTTGCTCACAGAGTTCGCTAAAGCTTGCTCAATTCCCGAGAGCAGCCGCTGAGTCTCTCGGTCCGGATTGCGAAACCAGTCACTGCTCCAAATCCGGTGCAACCGCCAACCAAGCCCTTCGAGGACTTCCTGTCTAAGCCGGTCCCGGTCACGCGCGGAACGTGAGCTGTGATAGGCTGCTCCGTCACATTCAATACCGAGCACAAATCGTCCACGCTTCTCAGGATCCAACACCCCCAAATCGATCCTGAATCCGGAAACGCCAACTTGTGGTACCACCTCATAGCCATTTCGCCGAATGGCGATTGCTACAGCTTCCTCGAACGGACTGTCGAATTCGCCGCCTGTATCTTGTCCCGCCGCAATTTTTCCGGTTTCGGCAAAATGAAGGAAGTCTCGAAGCATTCGGGTTCCGCGCGGCTTAACATCAGCATGGATATCCCCGGCACTAATTGATGAGAAGACGACACACTGCTGACGCGCGCGTGAGATTAAGACGTTGAGTCGACGTTCACCGCCGTCCTGAGAGAGAGGCCCAAATCCCTGGGTCATCCGACCTTCGGCGTCCTGGCCGTACCCAATTGAAATGAAAATAACGTCTCTCTCGTCTCCTTGGACCGCTTCCAAGTTTTTGATAAACAAACGCTCGCCTTTCGGCGCGAATGCCTCTACCTCGGCTGAAAGACCACGTTGCCTTAGCGCGTCTTCGATCGCATCGCGCTGAGCAACCGAGAAGCAAGTGATCCCGAGCGATCGCGTGGGGTTCTGTGATAGATGCTTCTCAACCGCTTGCGCTATCAAGTCCGCTTCCACCAGATTTCGCCCGGAACCGCCACGATCATAGTGACCGCTTGGTGTTTTCACCAGGCGCAGGCCGAGTTCTTCGTCATCGTTAAAAGGACTGGGAGGCAATAACAGCGTTCCCGCGTAACACGTGTGGTTGGAAAGGGCTATCAACGACGGATGCTTGCTTCTGTAATGCCAACGCAGCATTCGCTCGGCGGTGCCCCGAGCACGAAACAACTTGAGTATACTCTCGAAGTCCCTCGGCCGCGAAGTCGGCTCAGTCGTTTCGCCATTCTCCTCACTATCGTCCTCGTCCTGGGCAACCATTCGAAAGAAATTGGTCGGAGGTAGCTGTTTATCATCTCCTACGACAACCAGTTGTCGGCCTCTAGCAATAACTCCAAAGGCTTCTTCCGGTGGAACCTGGCTAGCTTCATCGATGACTACGAGATCGAAGATGAGTCTTCCCGGCGGTAGAAACTGTGCAACAGACAACGGGCTCATCAGGAAAACCGGCTTTAGTCTTTGCACAGCCGAGCCTGCCTTTTCGATTAATTTTCGGACCGGCAGATGGCGCCGCTTCTTACCGATCTCCGCATGGATAACGCCCATCTCGCCAACGTTGCCAGTTGGTCGTCGTTCAAAATAGGAAGCGAGTACCTCCGTTCTGGCCAGCTCAATTCGTTTGTGATCAAGTGCCCGAAAATCGGAAACAATCTGGCTGCGTTCGCTGCCGTCGATGGTGTTCAGAACTGGATCATCCGAGCAGGCACGAGCCCACAACGCTTCAGCAATCAGCAGGTCCGTCATCGGTCCAGCTTCACCGGCTTGAATGCTGCCATTCGTCAGACCGTTAGCAATTTCCTGGAGACCGTTCCGATTTAACGCTTCCAACGCTTCTCTCGCCATAACCCAGTTATCGAAATCGGAGAGAGCGCCAATCCATGCGTCGATTCTGACTGAGATCGCCGAAATGGGAGCCTGCTCAATATCATCGGCGCCTAGTATTTGCTTGGTATCCGGCCGCACAAAAGCAGCAACGTTCGAATAAGCGGCCCGGAACGAGCTCAAAGCCGTTTCCAGCTCACTCGCGATTGACGCACATGACCGACTGTCCACAAAAGAGGCGAGGCCTAGCAAGTCTGCGGTCAAATCTGTTTGCTCCGCCGTGTTCGCCCAAGTAACTAAAACTTCGGCACTCTGCCACGGCGTGTTCTCCCTCGCCCAAATGGAGCCTAACGCCGCGCTCCCAAACTCTTGCTCTTCATTCAGTTTCTGGATTGCTGATTGGGCGCCGGCGAGTTTGTCTAACAGAAGCAGTTGGTCTTTCCGCTTTCGGGGCTATTTTGCTCGACAAAGGCCCCGTAACTGGACCGCCGCTCGCCGATAGCTGCCAAAGAAAGATCTAAATATCGATCCTCCGCGCGCGGCGATCGCATCTCGGGTCGGACCAATTTCCACCTCCCAAGCACTGTCGAACAGAATTTCCGCCAGTTCTGAGCGTGTTGACGACCAGAGCTTTCCTTGCTCGACGAGCTGACTGATGCGAGGTCTCTCTTTTTTCCACGCAGCGTTTGTCAAGCTGCTGCGACCCTCTTCCGGCGTCTCCGCGAGCACCCTCAAACATTTGACGAAGCCAAGCAAAGTGACACTCGAGACGTCATGTTGGTTTTTTAGAATCGCTGAGGCTCTGTTTGCGAGCGCAATCAATTCGTCCGTGCGCTTCCGGCTCGTTGTAAGAGCCTCTTTCAACCTCTCGGCATCCATTGGCGTTAGACGATTGCCACAGGTTGCATACCAGGGGTGATTAATCGGAGATAGAACCAGCTTCTCGACCGCGCCTGCAGCTCTTCCCACAGCTTGTATCACTGCACCTAGCTGATCTCGATCCCAGTCGCTCGCGACATCCAGGCGTCGACCGAAGACAGGCACGCCATACGCGCGCAGCTTAAGGATAGTGCCCATCACTTGATAGGGTGTGCGTCCGGAGGAACCAATCTCACGGTGGAGTGTAGCGGACCAATTGTTGAGGCGGTCGCGGGCCGCCCGCAGTTCCGTAGCATTTCTGCTATTGCTCTGGATTACACCGCTAGCGCGAATTGAGCGGTCGAGCGAACTTATAACCGCAGCTTTGGTAGCTTTCTTACTATAGATCTCCAGGCAGAGCAGCTCGAGACCTACCGTTTTCAGACGTCCATAAACAACATCGAGAGCGGCGGCCTTTTCCGCAACGAAGAGCACAGACTTACCTTCGCGGGCCGATGCCGCAATGATGTTGGCGATCGTCTGCGATTTGCCGGTACCAGGTGGTCCTTGGATGACCAAGTTCCGGCACTCAGAATCGGTCGGCACATCTTCTCCCAGCAGTTTAGCCACCAGTTGATGGGCAAGGAGGTCGCTCGCTTTTGGCCAAGCAGCGGCTTCGAGATCACGCCACATTAAGAACTTGGAGAACGTAAAAAAACCGAGCCCGATTCCGGTGCGGTCAACGCTCCATCTCTGCTGGCCAGCAACGACACTTGCGACCGCATCCATATACTCGGCGGGTAGCCACTCATCGCCTTCTGGTAGTTCGGGTAACACGACGCCGAACGATCCGCGCAACTTTTCTGCGAGCGACACATTAACGATCATGTCATCATCACGCCCTCGGAGAACGAACGGTTGCCGTCCTTGCCGCCGCTCCATTGACACGGGAACGAGAAGGAGAGGTGCGACACAAGGCTCCTCAGAGCGATATCTTCGAACCAACGAAGAAAACCGATTGCCAGAAACAGTATGTTGGCGCCCTGTTCTTCTTCGAAAGTACGCGCTTCTCGGAAAAACTTGAGCAGTCGTCGGTCAAGAACTTCCTGGGTCAACTTGGTTTGCAAGCGTTGAGTCCCGGACGCAGGGACTGAGTAGTCACTATCGTCACCGATCGCGTCCTCGCTCACCGACGACCTAAAACCAAACGGCTTGCTTTTTCGCGTAAGCCCAACAAACAACTCGTCTGGATCAGCGCCGATGATTTCAAGGCAATGAGCTCTCTTGGCTGTTTGTGGTGTATTTAACAATCGGTTCCGGCGTGAAAGATCAATCAGCTCGCGTCGTGCATCTCGCAGTGCTTCTGACACGCGTTTCGAGCTAGTGGCAACGGGATCCTCGGCATCTCCAGATGCTGTCGACTCTCTCACAATTACACTGGGCAGGAAATCGCCGGCGCTCATTCTGTTGCGTCAGCCCTCATTTTTGACATTGCCTTTTCGGTGTGGCCCATGCGTTGCACAAAAATTCGAGACGCTTAACATTGCTGCAGCCATTCTAAGGAGAGCCTCAGTGAAGCACTCAGTTCGGGAGCCTGATCCATCCCGATCTGTTATCGGCGAGAACGCCGTGCCTTTAAGTGGAAAACTCCGCCTCGCTCACTTGTTTTACCATTTGCGAGCTCCTCGTTACTTAATCGCGCTTTTTGCAATCACAAATACAACCATCACCGAGTGGAGTTGCAGAGGATAAGGAGTTCACGACTGGAGAAACAGGATCAAGAACGGTCCTCCGTAGCCGATCTTCCTGTCTGAAATGAAAGACGCAATGGAACCGGGCTCTTATTGGTCTTTGGAATTTGAACGAGGCGACGCCGTTTCTCAGGTTGATCTTCCTTTGATCATTGCCGGCATTCAGAGCTTGAACCCGTACGACGAAAAGAATGGTTGGATGACGCTGAGCAAGTATTCCATTGAAAGGAAGCTTTTGGGCTTCACTCAAACCGGTGCTTCTCCAGAGGGATACATTGTGGAAGTCCAGCTGAAAGACGGCGTTTGCCCAATTGACATCGGGTTTTGGAAAGCTGGCCGGATGGAACGAAGCGGTTCAATCATTTCTCAGAGTAGCGACGGCCGATTTCAGACATTTGCTAATGAAGCTATCCAGCCAGACGAAGTGAAAGCGATCTTTCGGCACTTCTATCTCCATTTCGAGCCGCATCCCGATTTCACTTGGCGCTCGATCCAGGAGGATTTTGAGTAGACCAGAGTTAACACCGGCCCGGCTGGAGCCGAGCCGTACCGCATTTATTGATCCATCCTACGATGCCAACCGTCGACATCATCGGTGACATTCATGGTTACGCGGAGAAACTGCGCCGGCTTCTAGGCCGCTTGGGCTACCGCGAGAATGGCGGTGTCTACGCAGATCCGGAACGCGCCGCAATTTTTGTCGGTGATTTAATCGATCGTGGCCGGGCGATTGGTGAAACACTGGAAATTGTTTCAGCCATGATCCGGTCTGGCACTGGGCAGATCGTGATGGGCAACCACGAATTTAACGCCCTAGCGTTTCATACGCCGGATGGAAAAGGCGATTATTTGCGCCCGCATACTGACAAGAATTGTTCCCAGCATTCTCCTGCACTCGAATACTTTGAAAAGAATCCGAACGCAGCAAAGAAAGCACTCACCTGGTTCTATTCGCTTCCGCTCTGGCTCGATCTTGGCTTCGCCTGCATCGGCCATTCAGTCGCTGCAGACGCCCTACCTTAATCACGATCGTCTATTGCTCGAGTCGACGAAAGGAACGCCGGAATATGACGCTATCGACACGCTTCTCAAAGGGGTTGAAGTCCAATTACCCGCAGGATCGACATTCGCCGATAAAGATGGGAATCTTCGAGACAAAATCCGAGTTCGCTGGTGGTTAAAGCCTGACCCGCAGAGAACGATTGCCGAAACCGTTTTTCCTCTGGACTCGAGCTTAGCGGCAGTGCCGGTCACAACCACGACTAACTGGGAACCGTATGGTTCAGACCAACCGCCGGTCATCTTTGGTCATTACTGGTTACCGAAAGATTGGCCAATCAGACCACTCACCCCCAACGTAATCTGTGTCGACTTCAGTGCTGGCAAAGGTGGCCGCTAGTCGCCTATAGTCTGGATCCAAAGGGCCTCAAAGAAGCCCGATTCACGAGTGTGGATTAGAAGACTTCCAACTTCGCCGAACTGCTCCCCTATAATCCCGCCAACGGTCGAGGTCTCGTCGGATAAGTGTCAGGCCAAGGGCGCCAAACATAAACAAGTACGCCGAGAGAGATTCGCTTTGCTTCCTTTGTTAACTTCTGTTTAGGAATTTTGTTGGCGGGTCTCATGAAACAATTTCGAGTTTTGTCCTACTCACCGAGCACGCGAAATTTCGTTGTGATGAGGAAAGCAGGATTGATGTCACCTGTAGGCCCATATTGAAGAAACGAATGTTTGACGAATCTAATCGGGATACGAGCGACGCGGTACTGTGGTACCAGGAGCACGCCGACGCGGTGGTGGAACGGCACGAATCGTTGGCGCCAGAAAAGGTTAACGCCTGGTTGGAACGCTTTCTAAGAATTCAGCCGTCTCTAGTGCTCGACGTGGGCGCGGGCTCCGGGCGCGATGCTGCCTGGCTGGTTTCCCGCGGGCATCGAGTGATCGCTGTCGAACCTTCCGATCAGATGCGGATTCGCGGGCAACGTTTGCACGGGTCAGATAAGATCCGCTGGATTAACGATCGTCTGCCAGGGTTGGAGACCCTACACCGGCTCGGACTTTCCTTTGATTTCATCCTCCTTAACGCCGTCTGGATGCATGTCGCACCTGCCGATCGACGCCGTGCCTTTCGCAAATTGATCACGCTCCTGAAACCGGGTGGGTGGATGGCGATCAGCTTTCGTCAGCCCGATCCCAGTAATCCGAGAGCGATGTTTCCGTGTCACGTGGATGAGCTCGAGCAACTCGCGCGGATCCACGGCTCATTCATCGAAACACAACAGACGGCTAACGACGAGTTATCACGTTCTGCCATCGAGTGGACGCGTCTGATCGTTCGATTAGCAGATGACGGTACCGGCGCGCTTCCGGTCATTCGCCATATAATTCTGAAAGATTCTAAGTCGTCCACTTATAAACTTGCTTTGCTGCGGGTACTGGCTCGGATCGCTGAAGGTTCACTCGGGCTTACCCGGTCAGTGAACGACACGCATATTGCGGTGCCGCTGGGGTTGGTAGCGGTCTTCTGGCTGCGTCAATTCAAGCCGGTACTACAAGCCGGGCTTCCGCAGATGCCCAGTAATGTCGGGTTAGATGGGCTTGGCTTTGTCAAGAGTGCGTACCGGAGCATCGCGCATCTTTCATCGCTCGACTTCAGGGTGGCCGCACGGTTCACCGGACAGAACGCCTTGTTGGTTCATCAAGCGATCAAAGACGCTGTTTCAAATATCAAAGTGATGCCGGCAAAACACACGTCGTTCCCGAGCGGACCAAAGGTTTACGGAGTGACGTCCGGGCGAAGTTTTCGTCTGGTCCACGAATTAGTGCTCGATCCTGAATATCTCCAGAGTTTTGGTGAGTTGTTGGTTCCGGAGCCGATCTGGCGAGCACTCACCCGTCTTAACATCTGGATTGAACCGGCTCTGGTGGCCGAATGGATTCGGATCATGAAAGATTATTTGGTTGGCCAAGGAAGGCAGGTTGGTGAAGAAACGTTCTTTCAGGCGACGCGATGGGCAGATCCGGAACGCGACGTGCGGGTTGCCCGCGAACTGGCTCTCGAACTGCTCAAACGCAATCGGTTATTCTGTGTCTGGACGGGAAAGAAGCTCAAGGAAGATTCTCTCGATATTGATCACTGTTTCCCTTGGTCCGCATGGCCGTGTGGCGATCTGTGGAACTTGCTCCCGGCGCTGCGATCAATTAATCAAAATCAGAAGTCTGATCGCTTGCCATCGGTCGAACGTCTCGCCAAAGCCAAAGACATTATTCTCGACTGGTGGACTGCCGGTTATATGCACAATGCAAACACGCTTATCGGCAAACAATTTCTAACTGAAGCGAGTGCGTCCTTGCCCGGCATCCTGGAAACGCCTTCCCCCGAAACGATCTTTGATGGGATGGAACTGCAACGGCTCCGGCTGCATCATGACCAGCAAGTTCCCGAATGGGAATAAGGGGCAAAGTAGACGCAACTTCCAGCTGCGAACGCTTACTGCATTCCGCGTCTGGAAGTTGCGTCCACTATTCTCGGTCGCGGCTACTGACAATTATTCATCTTTGCGACTTTCCGGCTTCGCGTGACCTTTCACCGCGAAAACGGCAAATGACGCAAAGCGTAGAATTCGGGATTCAGGAAATCGGAGATGACCCAATAGAGATTATCACAAGCGAGCGCGCCGATGAGGAGTAAGGCAATGCCGACAATCATGAAACCGAATGGTTCCATTAGAATTCGAAAGGGCTGCACTTGTACCTGATTGGGCGTGTTTCTGAACTTGCGACGGAAATAGAGGAAAGCGTAGATGCTGACTGCACAGAGTAGCGCGCAGACCAACGTCGTCGCCAACGAACTAAAACCGTCAATGTAAGCTTGTTTGACCAAGACTCCCCAGAGATGTTCGACTCTCACGCCAAGTTTGTTAGCAAGCTCAGCTAACTGCTTGTTAAGGTCCTCGCTCGTGGCGAAGCGCATGACAAATGACAAATGACAGATGACAAAGGTTCATATGGGATGCGTGCGGTTGCGGTCCGAACCTCTCTGCAAAAGCTCTGTGAAGTCTGAAACCGGAGCCGGTTCGTCCTTCGCGAAATAGCAGATCCCATATCCTTATAGCTTCTGCACTCGCACGATATGGTCTGAACTGAGGAAAGACCGCCGCATGTCATCAACCCCATGCAATTGCACCGAGCCGTGCCGGCTAAATCCGCACTGGTTACGCCGCTCGATTCGGTAAGTCTTGCCGCCACTCATCTCGAGCACGAACGGCTCAAATGGTTCAGCCAGCAAATATTGTTCTATTCGCTCAAGTTCGCTTTCGGGTGCCTCGGATTCGACGATCCCGGCTGATTGCAGTATTCCCAGCAATGCGCTGGCTTGTGGCTCACTAAACTGCGCCGCCTCTAATTCTCGGTAAACTTGGGTACTTGTCTTCATGACATTTCGCACAATTATCCATGGTACATAGGACATTGGCTGTCCTAGGTGGAATTCCGCCAACTGAAATCCCATAAAAAATCGCAAGGCCCACAACAGCCCGTCAAACTTCAGAAAAAAGTCGGATCCCTTTCTTCCTGACAAAACC
>WNFR01004353.1_pt1 | contig 14564 bp, 9 predicted proteins | sample 5400221 | NCBI WGS metagenome assembly WNFR01 (sample SAMN13153357, study PRJNA577476) | soil metagenome | isolation source: 40 cm soil under Madrone tree | place: USA:California | collected 2016-06-14 | reverse complement strand
CAATTTTTCGGCTTCGCGTACGGGATCGCCGGGAATCAGCGGGCCGTTGGTGCCGGGGGCTGGTTTGGTGGCGCGGAAGACGCGAATGTATTCGTCGATTTGACGCTTGAAGGAATCGAGGTCCATGAAGCCGTCGATGCGCATGGCGCCAAAGAAATGGCCGATGCCCTTGCCGACGCTGCGTTCCGGGATTTTCAAACGGAGGGCGAACGGCGGAGCGAAGGGGCCCCAATTTGCGCCGCTGAGCACGGCACTGAGAACGTCCACCATCACAGCCAGGGCGTAGCCTTTGTGGCCTCCGCGTTCACGATCGGAGCCAAGCGGCAAAAGCGCGCCACCGTTCACGGTGTCGTCAGGATTTGTTGTGGCACGCCCTTCGCTATCAATGCCCCAGCCGGATGGGATGGCTTGACCCTTGCGCCGGGCCATTTCGATTTTTCCGAACGCCGCGGCGCAGGTAGCCATGTCAATCACAATGGGCGGCTCTTCCTTGCCGGGGAAGGCGATGGCGATGGGATTGGTGCCCAGCATACGTTCCATGCCCCAGAGGGGCGTGACCAGGCTGGTGGAGTTGGTCATGGCCCAGCCGATCAAGTCGCGTTCCAGAGCCTGGAGGACGTAGTAGCCGGCGATGCCGAAATGATTTGTATTGCACACACTGACCCAGCCGGAGCCGGCTTTGTCCGCCATGTCCATGGCGATGCGATTCGCCTGTGGGCCGACAACCAGGCCGAGGCCGTTGTCGCCATCGATGGTGGCGGTACTCAGCGTCGATCGCACCGTGGTGATTCTGGGTTTCGGATTGATGTGGCCTTCGCTGAGCATTCCAAAATAGCTATAGAGCCGGGCGACGCCATGCGAATCAATGCCGCGAAGATCGGCGGAAGCAAGTACATCGGCAGCCTGCGCGGCGTCTTCCGGGGGCACGCCAAAGTGGAGAAAGATGCGCGTACTGAATTCGCGCAATGCCTCGATGTGAAAAACCTTGTTTTCCATTTCGGCCACGTGCATCCTCACGGTTCCCGATTTCGATGCTGGCTGAGATTACCAAGTTCAGCTCTGGCTGCGCGCAAAACCATAGGCCAGCCGCCAACGCGCGTCAAGCCTGAGTGGGCGCGCCCGTTTCAAACCAACCGGCTGGCGGCAACAGGCTCTTATTGCGTGGGTTACGGTGGTATGGTAGCGTCGCCCAAATAAGGGCAGCGGTGGCGGAACGCTGCGAGGTGGCATCACGACTTCGCCGAAGGCCAAAAAGTTGCCGGCAGAACTGCTGCGTGTTAACGCGCAAACTCCCGAAGCGGAATTACTGCGCTATGCGGCGGATTTTCTTGCGCGCGGGGCAGTGGTTGCGATTCCTACGGACACGATGTACGGATTGGCTGCGGATCCCTTCAATCTGTCTGCGGTGGATGAAATTTATCGCGTCAAGGGGCGCCCCGAGGCGCGGGCGCTGCCCATCCTCGTAAATTCCGTTGATCAGGCGATTCTTCTTTCGCGGGAACGAATTTTTGAAGGCAGCGTGATGGAGCCCATGCCCCGGCATTTCCTGCGACTGGCGCAAAAATTCTGGCCGGGAGCGCTGACGCTGGTGGTGGAAGCGGCCAGTCGCGTACCGCTAAAAGTGACCGCGAACACCGGAAGAGTGGCGCTGCGCTGGCCGAAGAGCGCGATTGTGGAACAATTGATTGAAGAGTTTGACGGACCGGTGACGGGAACGAGCGCGAATATTTCCGGGTTCCCTTCGTGCTCGAGCGCGGCGCAGGTGATGAAGCAGCTGGGAACCAGGCTGCCGTTGGTTCTGGATGGTGGCGAGAGCGGGGCGACGCTGGCGTCCACGATTGTGGAGCTGAATGGCGATAGTTGGAGAATTGGCCGCGAGGGGGCCATTTCCGTTGCGGAAATTGAGAGGGCATTGAAGTGAGTTGGCTCGACGCTAGCTGCCGCCGGGACTAAGAACGCCGAGGAAATTGTAATCCGCGGTGGAAGAAAGAGGGAGCTCTCCCAGCGCGCGGCGGTGGACGGAGACCACGTCGTTAAACCACAGCGTTAGATAAGGAAGATCTTCGGCCAGGATTTTTTGAGCTTCGCTGCAGAGGGCTTTTCGTTTTTCCTGATTCATTTCCATTCGAATCTGATCGGTGAGCGCGTCGAGACGCGGATTGCGGTAGTGTCCGCGGTTGGCGCCGTCGGGCGGGAATCGCCGTGAGGAGAATGCGAATTCGAAGAAATCGGGATCGGTATTGGCGCCGACCCAGCGCTGGTAGGTGATCTGAAAATTTCCACGGGAAACGTCGGAGAAGAGCGTCGCGAGTTCCAGAGGGCGAAGTTCGAGTTCGATGCCGGCACGGCGCCATTGTTCCTGAAGTGCCGCGCCGATGAGGCGAGCCTGTTCATCCGTGGAGCATTTCAGCGTGAGGTGCAGGCGCACGCCATTTTGTTTGCGGGGAAAGCCGGCGGCGTCGAGAAGCTGTCCGGCGCGGGCGGGGTCGTAGGGATACTGCGCGACGTTCGCTTCGGCGGCCCAGTGGTCAGGCGGAAGCACGCCGGCGGCGAGCTTGGCCTGGCCGTGGAGGAGATAGCGAATCAGCGCGTCGCGATCGGTCGCGAAGGCGAGCGCCTGGCGGAATTCGCGATGCGCAAGCGCGGGGTCTTCGAGATTGAAACTGAGGTATGTGAGATTTGTGCCGGAGCGCTCCGTGATGGCGAGCGCGGGTTGGCGCGCGAGGACCGGGATGATGTCCGGCGAAAGGGAATTCATCTCCAGATCGGCGGAGCCTTTGCGGAGTTCGAGCGCGCGGACCACCGCATCGGGAACCACGCGGAAGCGGACGCGGGCGAGCTGCGGCACGCCGCGGAAATATTCGGGATTGCGTTCGACAACAATTTCTTCGTCTTGCGATTGCTGAACGAAGCGAAAGGGGCCGGAGCCGACGGGGTGGCGCGAGAAATCCGCACCGGCATTCGCGGGAACAATGCCGATGGCGGAGGGGATGAGATTCCCCGTGAAGGAAGCGTAAGGCTGGCTGAGATGAAAAATGACCGTCGCGGCGTCAGGGGCTTCGATGGAAGCCACCATGCGGAGGGCGCCGAGCTTGGGCGATTTGTTGGCGGGGTTTCGGATGAATTCGAAGGTGGCTTTTACGTCCGCGGACGTGAGCGCGCGGCCATCGTGGAAACGGACATCGCGGCGGAGATGGAAGACGTAAGTAACGGGGTTGGGCGTGTCCCAGGATTCGGCGAGGTCGCCGTGGAAATTCATTTGATTGTCGCGCTCGAGGAGGCCGCTGAAGAGCAGGCCGTCAATGCGCTGGGATTGCGAATCGGTGGCGAAGCGCGGGTCGAGGTTGGTGGGGCTGGATTCGATGAGGAAGGTGAGGGAGGAGGGATCGGTGCGAGAGGAAGATGAGCAGGAGATGAGGCAGAACGAAACAATTAAGTAAAGAAGTAAAGACGCAAAGAAAAGGCAAGCGCGAGCAATTGGAGTCGGTCGGCTAGCGCGGCGGGGCATAAGAGATTTTACCGAGAATGGCGGGGCCGCGCGCGCCGGTGGCGGAAGGGAGGTTCGCAGGGCGCTGGTGGAAGGACTCGTACGCGAGAAGGGCGAAGGCGAAGGCTTCCTTGGCGTCTTCGGGAAGGCCGAGGCGGGAAGAGGGCAGGACTTCAATGCCGGGAAGAGCGGCGGAGAGCTGCGCGAGAATAAGCGGATTGTAAGCGCCGCCGCCAGAGACGATAAGTTGGTGGATCCTTGTTTTGGGGAGAACAAAACGGTTGAGTGCGTCTACTACCGATAGCGCAGTGAAAATCGTCGCAGCGCGGATGAGATCGTTCGGCTTGGCGCCATGACGGCGGCCGAGGGCGAGGACTCTTTTCAGGTAAGCGTGGCCGTAATATTCGCGGCCGGTGGACTTTGGCGGAGGCAGCTTCAAATAGGGGTCGCGGAGAAGTTCGTTGAGCAGCGCAGGGATGCTGCGGCCTCGCAAGGCGAGGTGCGCGTCATCGTCGAAGCGGCGGCGGCCGCGCGTGAAATGCGTGACGAGAGCGTCGATGAGCATGTTCGCAGGGCCGGTATCGAAGGCGAAAACTTGTTGAGGCTTGGCGGCGCGAGGAAGGACAGTGATGTTGGCGATGCCTCCGAGGTTGAGTGAGACGCGGCCGAATTTCTCGTGGCGATACAGAAGATAGTCCGCGTAAGGAACGAGCGGCGCGCCTTGGCCGCCGAGCGCGATGTCCGCGGGGCGAAAATCGCCGACGGTGGTAATCCCGGTTCGTGCGGCGATGACGGATGGCTCGCCGATCTGGAGCGTCGAGGCAGTTGGCGAACCGAAATACGGAATCGGACGGCCTTGATGAAAAATAGTCTGGCCATGGCTGCCGATAAGCGCGACGCGTGATGGCGGCACGCGGAATGTGCGGCAGGCAGAAAGCGCTGCGGCGGCAAAGAGTTCTCCCAGTCGAAAGTTGAGCTGGCTGAGTTCGCCAGCAGAGATCGATTGCTGCTCCGCAATGCGAAGAATTTCTCGTCGCAAGGCGGGAGGGAATTTCTTCGAAGTGTGGCCGAGCAGCTTGGTGTTCAAGTTCGGCGGCGCGCCGGAGATTCGCGCGAGGGCCACGTCCATCCCATCGGCCGAGGTGCCGGACATCATGCCGAGAACGAGCATGGGTTTCTTGCTCATGAGATTTGTTTCTTCAGCTCGGCGAGGAGATTGAGGGCGTCGAGCGGTTTCAGTTGGTCGAGGTCGGCGTCGCGGAGTTTCTCGAGCACTTCGCGGTCGAGAGCGGTGAAGAGGATTTGCTGATTGCCGTTTTTGTGCGCGGGATCAGCTGCTCCCGGGGAAAGCGTTTCGCTGAGTTCGTGCTCGCTCTGCTCGTGTTTTTTCAAGACCTCGCGGGCGCGTTCGATCACACTGCGCGGGAGTCCGGCAAGGCGAGCGACTTCGATGCCATAGCTTTTGTCGGCGCTGCCGGGTTCGACGCGCCGAAGAAAAATAATTTCGCTGGGCGTCTCTTTCACCGAAACGTGCACGTTTTTCACCGCCGGGAGAAGTTCCGCTAGCTCGGTCAATTCGTGATAGTGCGTGGCGAAGAGCGTGCGCGCGCGAGTGTGCTTTTGCAGGTGCTCGACGACGGCCCACGCGATGGAGAGGCCATCGAACGTGGCGGTACCGCGGCCGACTTCGTCGAGAAGGACCAAGCTCGCGGGCGTGGCGTGATTCAGAATGGCGGCGACTTCGCTCATCTCCACGAGAAAGGTCGAACGGCCGCGCGCGAGATTGTCGCTGGCACCGATGCGCGTGAAGATGCGATCCGTGATGGGCAGCTTGGCTTGGCGCGCGGGAACGAACGAGCCCATCTGCGCCATGAGCACGATGAGCGCGGACTGGCGAAGGTAGGTAGACTTACCGCCCATGTTCGGGCCGGTGATCAGCAGAAGCTGCTGGCGGCCGGGTTCGAAATATAAGTCGTTCGGAACAAAGCGCTCGCCCTTTTGACGTAAAAGTTCTTCGATCACGGGATGACGGCCGCCGACGATGAGCAATTCGCCCGTGGAATTGAATTCTGCGCGCGTGTAGCAGCGGTCGGCGGCGAGTTTTGCGAACGCCGTGAGCACGTCGAGCTGCGCCACCGCGCTGGCGGTGCGGCGCAGGCGCGCGGCCTTCGCGGCCACTCCGGAGCGGATGTCCACGAAAAGCTGTCGTTCAATTTCCACGACGCGCTCATCGGCGGCGAGAATTTTGCGTTCGTACTCCTTGAGTTCCGTGGAAGTGAAACGCTCGGCATTGACGAGCGTTTGCTTTCGTTCGTAATCGGCGGGCGCGAGGTGCAGATTCGCTTTCGAAATCTCGATGTAATACCCGAAGATCTGATTGAACCGAATCTTCAGCGAATTGATCCCCGTCCGTTTTCGTTCGCGCTCTTCCATGATGGCGATAATCTGTTTGCTGTGCTGGCTCAGGTTGCGGAGCTCGTCCAGCTCGCCGTGATAGCCGCTGCGGATCATCCCGGGTTCGGTGGCCAGGGCCGGCGGATCGTCGGCGATGGCACGCTCGAGCCGCTCGCGGACGTCGGTGAGTTCGTCGAGCTCCTGGTGGAGATGACGAAGAAGCTCGCTGCCGCCTGCGGGCTGCGGTGTGAGGAAATTCTTGAGCACGGGAAGCTGCGTGAGAGATTTGCGCAAGGCCACGAGCTCGCGTGGGGACGCGAGGCCAAGTGTAATGCGGCTGGTGAGGCGCTCCAGGTCGAGAATGCCTTTGAGCTCTTTGCGGATTTCGCCGCGCACGACGGTTTGTTGGACAAGGTGCGTGACCGCATCGAGGCGCGCATCGATCGCTTCCCGATCAATCAGTGGACGAAGCATCCAGGAGCGCAGGAGACGCGCGCCCATGCCGGTGACCGTGGCGTCCAGCGCGGCGATCAGCGTGGTGGGGGCAGCCGCGCGAGCCGCTTCCTCGGTAAAGATGGGCGCAAGCAATTCGAGATTGCGGACGGACACGGGGTCAAGGACCAGAGCGTCGTGCTGTTCGTAGTAACGGACGCGGTCGAGATGTCGGAGGGCTTCGGCGGTGGAGGACGCACCTTTGTTGGCGGTCTCGCTGCGGTCCGCACTATAGGCGGCGTTTTCGCGGAGATAGTGCACGATGGCGCCGGCTGCTGCGAGGGCTTGCAGATGATCGTCGAGGCCGAAGCCGGTAAGTTCGGCGACGCCGAATTGTTCGCGGAGGATGCGTTCGGCATAGTCGCGCTGAAAAATCCAATCTTCGAGGCGGGATTCCACGCCGCCGGCGCCTTCGAGGAGCGAGGTCTTCGCCGTTTCGAAGAGCTGCTGGGGCCGGGGAAGCAGCGTTTCCCGCGGATGAAGCAATTGCAGCTCGTCGCGGAGCGCTTCATCGGCGCGAGGGCCGGAGAATTCCGTGGCTTGAAATTCGCCGGTGGAGAGATCGACGTACGCGAGGCCAATGGGCGAGCCAGAGGCGTGCCGGGCGACGGAGGCGAGAAAATTGTTTTCACGGGCGTCGAGCACGGCGACATCGGTCGCCGTGCCGGGCGTGATCACGCGAACGACTTCGCGTCGGACGAGTTTTTTGCCCGGGCCGGGCTGCTCCATCTGGTCGCAGATGGCGATTTTGAATCCGGCGCGAATCAGGCGCGCGATGTAGCCTTCGGCGGCGTGATACGGAACGCCGCACATGGGAATGGGCTGACCCTTTTCGCGATTGCGCGAAGTGAGCGTGATCTGCAGCTCGCGCGCGGCAATAATCGCGTCCTCGTAGAAAAGTTCGTAGAAATCGCCGAGGCGGAAAAGCAACAGAGCGTGCGGGTACCGTGCCTTGATGGCGTGATACTGCTGCATCAGCGGTGTTGTCGGCTCGCTCATGCCTCGTCGGCCATTCTCATTCGCGGATTCCGAGCTGCGTCAGCAGAAAGGCGTAGTCGAACGCGATCTCCCGGAGGTAGTCGTAGCGTCCGGATGCGCCGCCGTGTCCCGCGCCCATGTTGGTTTTCAGAAGCAGAAGATTCGCATCGGTTTTCAGCGTGCGCAGCTTTGCGACATATTTTGCGGGCTCCCAGTACATCACCTGGCTGTCGTTCAGCCCGGTTTTCACGAGCATTGTCGGGTACGCTTTCCGCTGCAGGTTGGTGTAGGGGCAATACGACTTCATTTCCAAGTAGTCATCTGCGATTTGCGGATTGCCCCATTCTTCGTATTCGCCCACGGTCAGCGGCAGCGAAGCGTCTAGCATGGTATTGAGAACATCCACGAAGGGGACGTGGCTGATGACGATGCGGAAGAGATCGGGGCGCATGTTGGTCACGGCGCCCATGAGCAGTCCACCGGCGCTGCCGCCTTCGATCACGAGTTTCCGTTGCGAAGTGAATCGCTGGGCGATGAGATGCTCCGCGGAAGCGACAAAATCGGTGAAGGTGTTGCGCTTTTTCTTCATGCGGCCGGCATCGTGCCAGGGTTTCCCAAGTTCACCGCCGCCGCGAATGTGGGCGACCGCAAAGATCACGCCGCGGTCCAAGAGGCTCAGACGATTCGAACTGAAATGGACCGGCATAGAGAGGCCGTAACTGCCGTAGCCATAAAGGAGGAGCGGGGCGGAGCCGTCGCGCGGCGTGTCGCGCCGATAGACGACCGACAGAGGCACGCGCGTGCCGTCAGAAGCGGTAGCGTGCAGCCGCTCGCTGCCATATTGCGCAGGATCGTAGCCTCCCAGGACCGGCTGCTGCTTCCGAAGGATACGCTCGCGCGTGCGAACGTCGTAGTCGAAGATGGAGCGAGGCGTCACAAAGGATTCGTATTGAAAACGGAGGTGCGTGGCGTTGAATTCCGGATTTTCACCGATGGACGCATTGTAGGCGGGCTCCGCGAAAACGATGCGGTGCGAGGCTTCGAGAAGTTCAGGAGCGACGGAAGTCAGATCCACGATCCGAAGAAAAGGAAGACCGCCTTCGCGTTCGAAAAGAACAAGATGCGTTTTGAAAACCTCGGCGGCTGCGAGCATGACTTGCCGCCGATTAGGGATGATTTCTTGCCAGGATTCACGTCGAAAGGCGGAAACGGGGACAGACATCAGGCGAAACGTTCGGCCACCAGAATTCGTGCGGATATAAAATACCTCGCCCGCCGCATCGCCTGCAGGGCCCGGATGATGTCCGACATAATATTCATGGTTGTCTTCGCGCGGAGCGATGATTTGAAAATCGCTATGCGGCTGGTCCGAATGGAGAAAGCGGACTTCACTGGTCGTATGGCTCGCGATGGTGAGCAAAATAAAATCTTTGCTGCGAGAGCGTTCGACTTCCAGGCGAAACCGCTCATCGCCTTCTTCGTAGAGCAAGGAATCCGGTTCCTTGGAGCCGATCGCATGGCGGTACAGCCGGTGCGAGCGCTTGGTGGTTTCATCCTCGACGGTGTAGAAGAGTGAGCGGTTGTCAGCCGCCCACGCCGCGCTCGTGACGCGCTCGATTTTCTCGGGCAACAGCGCGCCGTTGACCAGATCCTTCACATGCAGCATGTACTGCCGGTATCCGGTCGTGTCGATCGAGTAGGCCAGGAGGCGATCGTCATCACTGACATCCAACGAGCCGAGCGCCAAAAAAGAGTGGCCCACCGCAAGCTGATTCAGATCCAGCAGGAGCTCTTCCGGGGAACCCTCCGCCTCGCGCCGGCGGAAATGGAGCGGATATTGCTTGCCCTCGTGCGTGCGGGTGAAATAGAGATAGCCGCGCAGGCGGTAGGGAACCGTGAAGTCGGTCTGCTGAATCCGGCCAAGCATTTCCTGATAGAGCTTTTCTTGAAGCTGCTCGGTAGGCCGCAGGATCGCGTCCGTGTAAGCGTTTTCGGCTTCCAGGTAGGCGATGACATCGGGATTTTCTTTTTGGCGGAGCCAAGCGTAGTGGTCGACGCGGCGATCGCCATGCAAAGCGTGCTCCACGGGTTCGCGCCGCGCTACCGGCGGCTGGGGGACGGTGTCTGTTGTCGCGTCGTGCGACGAGGTTGCCGTCTCTGTTTTGGCGTCAGGATTCATTTGTTTCTTTAGTTCGGGCGCCGGAGATTCGCGTGCCCGGGTATTCCTTTGCGTGCGTCCGCTATACTAGCGGAAGTCGACGGCCGGAGAAAGCTGCGGCCTCGAGAACGGAAGCGACCAGATGGCGCAAGAGACAGAAATCAAGCTGAAGATTGTCGACGTGCGGGCGTTCCACCGCGCCCTGAAGCGCATCGGCGCGCGCCCCGCAGGGAGGGGATCGGAGCGAGTCCACGAGGAAAACGTAATTTTCGATACGCCGGACGGCGGACTGGCCAAGCACGGGCAGTTGCTCCGCATTCGAACGGAGTCGCCGGAGACGCGAGGAAAGGCCAAAGCGAAGGATTCGAAACAACGGGTGGTTCTGACGTTTAAACAGCCGATCGTCGGGGCGGGTGCCGAAGCGGCCCGCCATCTGCGGCGCGGGCAATACAAAGTCCGGGATGAAACGGAACTCGAAGTGAGCGACGCCGGCAATCTTGCGCGAATCTTTGAAGGCCTGGGAATGAGCGGCTGGTTCCGTTATGAAAAATATCGGTCCACCTTTCATCTGCCAAATTCAAAAACGTGGGCCCGGGGACTGCTGATCGAGCTCGATGAAACGCCCATCGGGGCGTTCGTGGAGCTGGAAGGGCCTGCCGAAGCGATCGATCGCACCGCGACGGAGCTTGGCTTTTCAAAAAATGACTACGTCTTGAAGAATTATCTCGTGCTGTACATGGAAGAATGCCGCCGAAAGGGTGAACAGCCCACCCACATGCTTTTTCCGGCGCAGAAAAGTCATTTAAAGTAGCCTTCCAGTCGAAAAAATCGCTCTTTGTTGTTGACATTCTGTTGCCTGCAGTTTATCAATTCACGTGAGGCCCCAAGAATTGGTGGGGTCGAAGACCACGGAGTGAATTCTCTCTCGATGAGTGCGAGGAGCGAAGTCGAACCTGGCCCCAGTGGGAAGGGGCTGGAGTGGAACCCAAAGCGCGTAGACAGTTTGGGTGTCCAGTGGATCTCGCGCGAGTTGCAGGCTATGGCTCGGGCGGCCGGGTGGGGAGGGTTCACTAGCGGCTAACGGTAAGTCCATATTTGTGAGGCACTTGCCCGCGGCCAACGTTCATCGGTGCGCGGGCTTTTTTTGTTGCCCGGCGGTCGCGAATGCGCCGAATCCAGTTGAGGGAAGGCCAGTTCGCCGGAGAAGGGGAAGTCTATGGAACTCTATGCCACGGAATTGATGGGATCAAAGGCTTACGACTCGGAGGGCAATTTCGTCGGGCGGGTCCGCGAGTTCTTTATTGAACCGGCGGAGGCGCCGAATCGCGTGTCGCATTACCTGCTCTCGCGCGGGAATTATCAGCCGCTGGTCGCCAAGCATAACCAAGTCGCATCGATATCCGCAGGAAAATTGAAACTGAACGTGGGGGAGCGGGCATTAGAGCTGTACCGGCCGAACGAGTCCTGGCTGGCGGTGCAGAAGGATCTGATGGACCAGCAGATCATTGATACCGGTGGGCGGAAGGTCGTGCGCGTGAACGATGTGGACCTGGCAGAACTGCGGGCCAATGGGAACGTGGAGTTGCGGCTGACGCAAGTGGATGTGGGACTGCCGGGGGCGGTGCGGCGGCTCCTCCAGGGCGTCGTGCCATCGGCTGTGATCCGCAGGCTGCAGAGCCGGCTGCCGCAGAAGTCCATCCGATGGGAATTTGTGAACCTGATCGAACCGGACCCGCTGCGTCGGGTGAAGCTGCGCATCTCGCATGAGAAGCTTGAGGATCTGCACCCGGCCGACGTGGCGGAGATGATGGAGGATCTCTCCGCTGCCGAGCGGCAGGGAATCATCGCCTCGCTGGACGAAGAGACGGCCGCGGCGGTCCTTGCGGAACTGGACGAGCGGCTGACGACCCAAATCGTGGAAAAAATGGATCCGGGAAAAGCCGCGGACATCCTGGAGGAAATGGCGCCGGACGCCGCGGCGGATGTTCTGGCCGACTTGCCGAAGAAAACCTCCGAAGAAGTCCTGGATGAGATGCCGGGGCGGGAAGCGGACGAGGTGCGCGAACTGCTGGCATTCGACCCTGCCACGGCAGGCGGAATGATGAACCCGGATTTCGTGTTTGTGGGCGAGACTTCAGCGCGCGACGAAGTGCTGGAGTGGATGCGCGATCAGGAACTGAACCTGGACCAGCTTGACACCATTGTTTTGCTGGATGACAACGCACAATATTCCGGCACGGTGTCCGTGGCGCGACTGCTGCTGGCAGCGCCAGACCAACGGATGGCCGAACTAAAGATGGAACCGCTGCTCAGCCTGCCGGGAAACGCGGATGACAAGGAAGTGTTCGAACTCTTCGACAAGTACAATTTGCGAATGCTGACGGTAATCGACGCAGAAAACCGGCCCATTGGCGCCATCACGGTGGACGATGTGGTGTCGCGGCTAGTGAAGGACTAGGAAAGGCTTTTGATCTGAACGATGAATTGGGGCGCCATTTCCGCGAGATTTGACCGCGTGCGCGCGGGCGATACGGGCTTGCAAAAGAAGATCCGTGGCCTGCGCCGGCGGCTCACGCTGCTGCTCGCGGTGGTCGGCCCCGGGCTGATCACGTCCAATGTGGACAACGACGCCGGCGGAATATCTGTTTACACGCAAGCGGGAGCGAAATACGGGTATGCGCTGCTGTGGTCGCTCATACCGATGACGATTGCGCTGTATGTCACGGAAGAGATGTGCGCGCGGATGGGAGTGGTCACCGGGAAAGGGCTTTCGGACCTGATTCGCGAGGAGTTTGGATTTCGGTCGACGTTTTTTGTGATGATCGCGGGTTTCTTCGTGGACCTGGCCAACGTGGTGGCGGAGTTTGCCGGGGTCGCAGCGGCCATGCAGATTTTCGGCATCAACAAATATGTTTCCGTGCCCATAGCGGCGATGCTCGTTTGGATTTTGGTGATCCGAGGAACGTACCGGCAGGTGGAGGTCATTTTTCTTTTTGCCTGTGTCCTGTATCTGTCTTATGTATTTTCCGCGTTTCTGGCGAAGCCAGATTGGCTAATCGCCGCCAAGCACACGGTATTTCCGAATCTTCAATTCAATTCGGGATACTTGATCATGCTGACTGGCCTCGTCGGAACCACGATTGCTCCGTGGCAGTTTTTTTATCTGCAAGCGGGGTTTGTCGAGAAAAAAGTCGGTCCCCGCCAATATCCGCAAGCGCGCGCCGATGTCCTCTTTGGCAGCGTGACTTGCATGATGATCGTTTTCTTTATAATCGTCTGCACCGCAGCGACGCTGTACACCACCGGGCATCGCGACATTACCGACGCCGGGCAGGCAGCGCAGGCGCTCATACCCCTTGCGGGGAAGGGCGCCGGCGTCCTGTTCGCGTTCGGCTTGCTCAATGCTTCGCTCTTCGCGGCTTCCATTCTGCCGCTGTCCACGGCGCACGTGATTTGCGAGGGTCTCGGTTTTGAGGCGGGGCTGGACCGCAAATTCAAGGAAGCTCCGATTTTCTACTGGCTCTACACCGTTCTTATTGTCGTGGGGGCGGGAGTGGTCCTGCTGCCCAATGCGCCGCTGTGGAAGATTTTGATCTTTTCCCAGGTGGGTAACGGAGTGTGGCTGCCCGTGGTGGTCATTTTCATATTGTTGCTCGTCAACCGGCGCGACTTGATGGGAGAGTACGTCAACACCACAACGTTTAACGTCGTTGCCTGGGTCACGGCCATCGCCATGATCGCGCTGACGCTGGTGCTAACCTACACAGCCATTTTCCAACAGGCTACGCCCCCAGCACCCTGATGCTAAACACGGCACCGCAGCGTTGCGCAGGGGCAGAAACGTATGTTAACTTTACGGCGTAAAGAAGAATTGGATTCAAAGACGAATACACGCCGTGACGCTGACGAAATCACATAAAACCCTGCACCTCGCCACGCCGACTGAGCTTGGGCCGGTGACCGCGGAAGAATCGCGCCTGCTCGAAAAACTTGATTTGGCGCGGCTGCCGAGGCACGTGGCCGTGATCATGGACGGGAACGGGCGCTGGGCGCAGAAACGCCACCTGCCGAGGATTGCCGGGCATCGTGCGGGAACGCGGTCGGCTCGCACCACCATCGAGACGTGCGCGCGCTTGAAAATTGACGCGCTGACCCTCTATGCCTTCTCGGTGGAGAATTGGCGGCGGCCCAAGGCAGAGATCGATTTCCTGATGCAGCTCTTGCGCGAATACCTCCGCAAGGAGATGCCGCTCCTCCAGAAAAACAATATCCGGATGCGTTTTCTCGGCCGCATCGAGGAGCTTCCCGCAGGCGTGCAGAACGATGTGCGGGACGCCATGGAAAAAACGGCGGGGAACAAAGGCATGGTGCTGTGTGTGGCGCTGAATTACGGGGGACGCGCGGAAATTGTGGATGCCATGAACGCGATTCTCGCGGAACGGAATGGGCACGGAGCACCGGACAAAGTGACCGAAGCGCAGCTTTCGAGGCATTTGTATACGGACGGGCTGCCCGATCCCGATTTGCTTATTCGGACGAGCGGAGAAATGCGCGTCAGTAATTTTTTGCTCTGGCAGATAGCCTATGCGGAGATTTTCGTGACCCAAACGCTCTGGCCGGATTTCAACCGGGCGCAATTGCTGGAGGCTTTGCTCGAGTTTCAAAAGCGCGAGCGCCGGTATGGCGGCATCCGCGAAGGCGAACCTTCCGACGAAAAGCCTGTGCGCGCGGCGGGTCATTGATCCGCCTTTCTCGCCAAGCAGAGAAGCATCCAAACGTTACGTCGCTGAAACATGTCAGGCGCGCGGTCTGTCTGGTTAACCATAACACCCCCCCTCCCTATTTTTTGTAAGTGTTGATTCTAAAGGGCTTAACACTTCCATAAGTCATTTGTTTTCAACACTTAGGCTCTGTTAACATCCTCGATACAGTTCTCGTTACGAGGGATCGACAAGGAGAGGCTTACGGTGTTTTCTGCTAGGGCAGGAGGGACGATGGCCGAGGTCGGACTCCTGCCCTTGGCTCGCGTGGCGCTGCAAGTAGCCACGCAGGTTT
>WNFR01004352.1_pt1 | contig 14565 bp, 14 predicted proteins | sample 5400221 | NCBI WGS metagenome assembly WNFR01 (sample SAMN13153357, study PRJNA577476) | soil metagenome | isolation source: 40 cm soil under Madrone tree | place: USA:California | collected 2016-06-14 | reverse complement strand
TGAGCGCGATTTTAGGCGCGTCTTCGCGCACGAACGGGCGCACACGCGGCGAGAGCTTCGAGGCGGCTTGCGACCAAACAAGAGAAGGCAGCAGGATGAAACATAGAAGCGGGAACGAGAACTTACGCATGGAGTCTCCAAACCTTCACAGATAGCGCTGGCGTGAGGCAGTCTATTCACGCGGGAGCGTGAAAACAAGGACCCGACGCAGTGCGAGAATGTTTTACAAACGACGGGACAATCTTTGCATCGCGTTGTGATAGATTTTTCGCCGCCGAGGTGACTCTTGATTCGATCGTCTTTTCGTTTTTGCGGCGCCATGCTTGCCGCGAGTTTTCTGGTTACGCCGGCTTCCGCGCGCCCGCAGATGACTGCGCCCGCAACGACTGCGGGGGATTTCGTCGTACACAATTTCAAATTTCACTCCGGCGAATCATTGCCGGATGTGCGGCTTCACTACACAACGCTGGGGAAACCGGCCCGGGACGCTCAAGGCCGCACGACGAATGCGGTGCTGATCTTGCATGGCACGGGCGGCAGCGGCCATCAATTTCTGGCGCTGTATTTTGCAGGCGAACTATTTGGTCCCGGACAACCCCTAGACGCAACGCGCTACTTTATTGTTCTGCCGGACGGAGTCGGCCACGGGCAATCGTCGAAGCCGAGCGATGGCTTGCACGCCCATTTTCCGCAGTACGACTACGACGACATGGTTGCGCTCCACTACAAGCTGCTCAACGACGGCCTCGGCGTGAACCACCTGCGGCTAATTTTCGGAACGTCGATGGGATGCATGCATTCGTTTGTGTGGGGCGAGACGTATCCGGAGTTTATGGATGCGCTGATGCCGATGGCGTGTCTGCCGGTGCAGATTGCTGGACGAAACCGGGTTTGGCGCAAGATGGTGATGGATGGGATTCGAAACGATCCTGAATGGAAAGGCGGCGACTACACCACGGAACCTCCACAGGGCCTTCGCATCGCGCTCGACTTTCTTCTCATCGCCGGAAGTGCTCCGCTGCCGCTGCAAAAGAGCATGCCGACGCGCGACGACGCTGACAAATACCTGGACAAATATTTTCACGATCGTAACAGCGGGCTAGATGCCAACGATTTCCTGTACCAGGTGAACGCATCGCGGAACTACGATCCGTCTCCGCAACTCGAAAAGGTTAAAGCGCCGGTGATGTGGATCAATTCGGGCGATGACTTTATCAATCCGCCGGAGCTGGGAATTGCCGAGCGCGAAGTGAAGCGATTGAAGAATGGACATTTCATTTTGATTCCGGCGAGCGAGCAGACGTTTGGTCATGGGACGCATACGCATGCGGCGTTGTGGAAGGAGCATCTGGTGGAACTGTTACGGGAGTCGGCACGTTAGGAGCAATATAAAAGGACTACTATTCTGCACCGAGCTTTGGATCGCGGCTAGTCACGGGAAAAGCCGCAGGGCTCCGCGGACTCCGCCCTGCGCTAGAAGGGCGCTACATCAGATCGCATAACGAATAGATGCCTGAACCGTAGGCCGCGATCATCAGCAGTCCACCCATAATGCCCAGATTCTTTGCGAAATTTGTGGACATCAAGGTGTGGAAGGCGAACGTGACCGGAATCATGTACACAAACATGATCGCAGCCGCGATTCGCATGCGAAAAACCCAGGATCAACGATAGCGAGCCGAGCAGTTCGATAAAGGAGAGCCGCGAGGAACATCGCACGGGGCATCGGAAGTTTTGTAGCGACGTAGGACACGTTGTCACTCCAACCGAAGAATTTGCTGATCGTGCTGGTTACAAAGATCACGAAGAGAAGCAGGCGCGCGAGCAGGGGGGCAATATGTTCTTTGAGAATCTTCATCCATCACCCAGGGCGTCCGTCGCATCGGATCGATGCGGAATGTATCGCGCCTCACTCTGCGCGAAGCGCGCGCAACGGATCCACTTGCGCGGCACGGCGGGCCGGCACGTAGCAGGCGGCGAAGGCCGCGGCGGCGAGAACTGCGGCCACCAGGCTGAAAGTTGCCGGATCGGTTGGCGTCACGCCGAAGAGAAGACTTTTCACCGCGCCCGTAAGCGCGAACGCGCCGATCACGCCTAATGCTACTCCCGCGAGAGCCAGCGCCATTCCCTGGCGGAGAATCATGAGCACGATTTCTGTGGGGCGAGCGCCGATGGCCATGCGCACGCCGATTTCGTGGACGCGCTGGCTGACTTGCAGGGCCATGATGCCGCCGATACCCGCTGCTGCGATGGCTAGCGCCAACAGGGCGAACAAGCCGAGCAAATTCGCGGTCAGGCGCGGCGCGACGATCGAGTCTGCGCGGACTTGCTGGAGAGACTGAATACGTCCCGCGGGCTGATTCGGGTCGACCTCATATAAATGTTGCACCACGGCGCGCGCGATGTTCATGGGGTCGCCTTGCGTGCGGGCTATGAGGGCGGGAGCCATTTGAGGTATTTGCGCGTAGGCGAGATAAATGAGATCGGCGGGAGCTTGATCGAGGGTGCGCTCGTGCACATCGCCGACGACGCCGACGATTTCGGTCCAGCGCTTGCCATCATCGAACGAGATGCGGTGCCCGACGGGATTTTCATCGCGGAAAATGTGGCGGGCGAGGGACTGATTGACGATGGCGACGCGTGGTTTGTCGGCGCGGTCGCGGCGGTCGAAGGAGCGACCGCCCGAGGTGCGAATCCCGAGGGTTCGGAAATAATCGGAACTGACGACATTGAATTCGGCGGTGGCCTTGGAGTCTGCGCCGCCCTGGCGGCCTTCAATCACATACTGATTGTTGAACGCGGGTGATTTATCGAGCGGAAACTCGCCGGACATGGCGGCGGAGATTACCTGAGGCATGGCCTGAATTTTTTCCAGGAGCGAATCGGAAAAATTAAGCATGCTGGAATCGGACATGTACTTGGAAAAGTCCAAGCTGAGCTGCACTGTCAAAACGTTTTCAGGTTGGAAGCCGCCGTCCACGCGCTGCAAGTTGATCAGGCTCCTGACCGTGAGGCCCGCACCGATCAATAAGAGGAATGAGACCGCGACCTGCGCGATGATCAGTGCGTTTCGCGCTCTGCCGCGGGATGAGCCTAGCGTGGCTTGCGTTCCGCCTTCCTTCAACGAAGTGAGGAGGTTTTCGCCTCGGCTCAACGCAGGCGCGGTTCCGGTCAAGATGCTGACGAGACCGGCGATCGCTAGCGTGAAGATGAGCACTTGGGCGTCGACGTGAATTTCGTGCGCGCGCGGGGTGAATCGCGCGACGTAGGCGGTCAGCAGTTCCATACCACTGGTCGCGAGGAACAAGCCCAGCAGGCTCCCGCCAAGGGCCAGGAGGAAACCTTCCGTCAGCAATTGGCGGAACAATCGCACGCGGTCCGCTCCCATGGCGGCGCGCAAACCCATTTCGCGTTCGCGCCGCGCCATGCGCGCGAGATTCAAATTGGCGACGTTGGCGCAGGCGATGAGCAGCACGAATCCGGCGGCGCTCAAGAGGAACAGCATCGTTGGCTTGGCGTCGCGTGTGAGCTCCGTCTTCATCGGCGTCACTTCCATTTTTGTGACGGTGTCCTTGGCGTAATCGTTCGGATATTCGCGCTGCATGGATGCCGCGACCGTAGAGAGATCGGCTTCCGCTTGTCCCGGCTTGATGCCCGGCTTCATTCGACCGAAGAGGCGCAGCATGCGACCCTGGCGGCTGGCCACCATCTCCGGGTCAGAGCGAAACGGGCACGCCGACGAAGTCATATAGACGTCGTTTTCGTGTGGATATTGCGGGAATGGCGGCAGGATGCCGACTACGATGTGAGGTTTGTCGTTCATGCGGAACGTTTTGCCGACCACCGTCAGGTCACCAGCGAAGCTGCGCTGCCAGTATTCATAACTGAGCAGCAGGACGGCAGGCGCGCCGGGTTTTTCGTCGTTTGGCTCAAACATGCGACCGGCCAGTGGCTTCACGCCGAAGAGATGGAAGAAATTCCAGGAGACGACGCCGGTTTCCACGCGCTCGGGCTCGCTGCGGCCCAGCAGAATAAATTGCATGTTGTGATATTCGACGATGCCGTCGAGGCTGCGATTCTGGCTGCGATAATCGTTAAGTTCCGGCACCGAGGAGCGGCCGATTCCACCGCCGCGCGCAGTGCGCTGGCTCAGCATCAGTAGGCGTTCGCCATGTTCGTAGGGCAGTGGCTTCAGCAGGACTGCGTTGACGACGCTGAAGATTGCGGTGTTGGCGCCAATACCCAGGCCGAGGACGACGATTGCCGCGATCGTGAAGCCAAGATTCTTGCGCATCATGCGCAACGCGAAACCGGAGTCTTGCCGCAGCATTGCGAAATGTTCTCGCGGCGCGGTCGTGAAGATTCCCTTCGCGGTTTCCCACCACAGCCGCCACACGCCCATTTTGTCGCCGAGCCGCTCGGCTTCGGCCTGTTGCTCCGCGAAGACTTGTTCCATCTCCGGGCCATAGTCGCCGCGAAATTCCGCGGGGAGAAGACGCAAAAGCATTCGAAAGCGGCGCGTTGTCGATTCGGGCTTGTGGTCAATCATGATCACCTCTGCAACGGGAACGTTCGTGATTAGGCCGTCTGAATCTTTTTCAAGAGACGCCGCGAACGCGCCAGCGCTACGACTCTCTCCAATCGTTCGGCTTCCGCGCCGGCTACTTCGCGACCTTTGGCGGTCAGGCGGTAGTAGCGGCGGCGCTCATCGTCATGGATCGCGGCGGGACGCTCGCGGCGCTCTGCGATGAGGCCGTCGTTCAGCAGGCGCTTGATAATTCCGTAGAGCGTGCCGGTGCTGAGTTTGACTTCGCCGTTCGTGCGGAGTTCGACATCTTTCAGGATCGCGTACCCGTGGAGGTCGTCGCCCGCGAGCGCCAGCAGCACGTGAAACATGGCAGAGGTCAGAGGCACGTTCGATTCGGAAGGCTTCGACATAATGTATCGCCTACAACTATATCGTCATACGCCATAGTGTCAAGTAAAATTCGGCACAGAACCGAAGGCTGCTTTCATTTCGTTGGTGGGCTCAAGCGAGGGGACAGCTCCCTAACTGCCTTGCCATCTACACTAAGATGGCTCATGCGCGGGTATCGCTACTTTCTTCCCTCCGCTTTGAGCTGTATATACGATTGATTCTGATGATGCGGTCAGAAGCACGCCCATTTGTCCCACGTCATCGACCCGTTCGACCAATTTTCTCATCGGCAGCGGAAGGTTCTTCTTGGTCATGGCGCGCGGCCTCAAAGCAGACGTCCTAACCTAGAGATTCTGTCCGTATCCCAAAGGCGATTAGCTGCGTAGAACATAGATATGGATACTCCACGCGACATGGAAGCCTCTGGTCCCTTCGAGACACGCTATCTGGCGTTCCTTGAAACGATTTCTCAACTCCGGCCGCGCCTGCATCGATATTGTTCGCGCATGACCGGATCGGTGATGGACGGCGAAGACGTTGTTCAGGACGCGTTATTCGAGGCTTATCGGAAGCTGGACCAGTACGACGACAGCCGTCCTCTTTCCCCTTGGCTGTTCCGGATTGCGCACAATCGATGCATTGATTTCCTGCGAAGGCGTGGTGTTCGGGTTGAGGCCGAAACAACTGCGATGAGTCCAGATTCCGTAATGCCTGCCAATCCTCCTGTCCTTGGCGTGGGTCGAGCGGTTGAGCGGCTGGTGATGAATCTACCTCCCAAGGAACGCGCTTGCGTACTGCTCAAGGACATCTTCGATTACACGCTCGAGGAAATTGCGGAACTCGTCGGCTCCACCGTGGGCGGCGTCAAGGCCGCGCTCAACCGGGGCCGATCGAAATTGGCTGCCTCACCTGAGCCAGTGAGATCACACCGCGAAGTGAATCCAGAGTTGTCGCGCCTTCTACACCTCTACGTCGACCGATTCAATAATCGTGACTGGGAGGGACTTCGCGAACTCGTCAGCGCGGATGCTCGACTCCGCGTCGCAGATCGTTTTGGCGGTCCCATCGACGAATCGCCATATTTTGGGAACTATGAACGGCAGAGAGTGCCGTGGCGACTGGCAGTGGCAGAAGTGGACGGCGAGTTGGCAGTCGTAGTGCTTCGCCGACACAAGGACGAGTGGAGGCCTGATTCTGTTGCTCGACTCGAAGTGATCGATCAGCACATCGTGCGCATCGTAGATTTCGCGCACTGTCCGTGGGTTCTCCCGGCGGCTACCTCCGTCGTCATGACCGAGGGCTCCTAAGGATTGCTGCAGCAACACGTATCCTGGATCGCCCGGAAGTCGTAATAGATCCAGGAGGAAAGAAAATGCAAACGAAAGACGCTATTAAGTTCGCGCTGACCGTTTCGAATGCAGCGGTGCTAAGTGTAATCGACGAGATGAGCGGCGCCGCAACGACGTTTCCGACACCGAACGGCGGGTGCCACCCGCTCTGGGTCTTGGGCCATCTCGCGCTGGTCGAGGGTACGATCCCGGCGGTATTTTTCGGAGACAAGAATCCCGCGGCTGAGTGGCAGCAGTACTTTGGTGAGAGCTCGGAACCCGTGGCTGATGCCGGTGCGTATCCACCCTTCGCCGAGGTTCGAGAGAAATATATTCAATTGCGTGAGCAAAACCTGAAGCTTCTGGAGTCGCTGAGCGAGGCGGACCTCGACAAGCCGACTAAGGCGCCTCCCAAGGGACGGGAGCAAGAGTTCGCCACCTACGGGCGAAGCTTCCTTACGCTTGCGCTGCACCAGGCCATGCATCGCGGCAACGCGACCGATGCGCGGCGTGCGGTTGGGCGTGCAGGGTTCGCGGCACGGGCCGCAATCTGATGCTGCGCTAATCCGGACCACGGACGGGCTTGGGCTGCGAACTCAGCTCGTCCTTTCCGAATCTCTGTGTGACGACCCTGAGTGCGTATCTTCGCTCCGTTGAGAGTCGTAATAAGGTTAGAAAAGTTTTGAATAAAGGAGACGAATTCAAAATGAGAAAAATTATGGCAGGGCTGGCACTACTTCTTGTGAGTATCCAAGCAGCCTCAGTGCGCGCGCAGAGCCCCAAGTACTCTCCGCTCAGCGAGTATATGATGACACCCGAAGCCGAGATCGCATTGGCGAGAAGTGCGGCGCCCGAAAATGTTTCGGCGCATGCCACGGTTAAGGTACTTACGGCCGCCGGATACAAAGTCGCTGCCCAGGGTGACAACGGCTTCGTGTGCATAGTCATGCGCGGCTGGGCCGCTCCGACATTTACGCCTGCACCGTTCCGAGACCTGGTGTACTACGCAAAGCTCCGAGCGCCCATCTGCTTCAATCCCGCCGCGAGCCGGACCGTTTTGCCACTGCAGGAACTGCGCGCAAGGCTTGGAATGGAAGGCAAGACACCGGACCAAATTGCCGAAGGAATTCAGGCGGCGTACGCCAAAGGCGAGCTGCCGAAAATGGAAACGGTGGCATTCGCTTATATGTTCTCAGCGGAGCAGGATCTGGGGCCTGGAGTCGGTCCGTGGCATCCTCACATGATGTTGTACACCCCGTATTACGAGAACTCGATGCTGGGCGGCAACCGGATAGGTGGCGCGCTTCCCTTCGTTGGAGACGATGCTGGAACCCCGTTTGCCGTGACCGTAATCCCCGTAGCCCATGAGTTGGCTGTCAAAGCCCAAGGGAAATAGGCATTCGCAAGTCTATGTTTGCGTTCTGGTGAACCCCAATGGTAAAAATGCAGCAACTCGATGAAGAGGACAGACCCCTCTGAGAGGTTCCCTTGAAACGGAGGCTCCAGATTCAGTCGGCCTTAGTAGGGGGAAACGCGACGCTACGAAACAGCGCGAATTGAGCGCCGGTGTTCAACCGGAAGCTGGATGGCACCGCCGCATTCTTGGCTCCAGCAAAACTCTCCTTCGGATGAGGTTTTTGCAGGATGGCCACAACCAGTCAGCGCGTATTTATCGAATCCCTTCCTACTTTTGTGCTGCAAGAAGTTGCCCTCCGCGGCTGGGTGTGCCGCATGCGTGTCCTGGGGAAAACAACCTTCGTGGTCCTGAAGGATTGTTCTGGGGAAGTGCAATGCGTCGCTGCCCCCGAGTCCATCAAAAAACACCATTTAAAGCTAGAAGACGTGGTTGAAATCGTCGGGCGGGTACGGCGAGAGGACCGCGCAAAGGCTGGCTATGAATTGGACATCCTTCAAGTTCGCGTCCTCAATCGCTCAGGGCAGCATCTCCCCTTCAATTCGTTTTCTAATCTCGACTCGGTGGGTCCAGAGACGCTGATTGAATATCGGCCGCTGGCGCTTCGCAATGAAGTCATCGGCAACATATTTCGCATTCAAGCAGCGCTTCTAAGATTCTTTCGAGAGTTTCTGGCGCAGCGCCGTTTCACCGAGATCATCACTTCGAAGCTAGTTGCGTCCGGCACTGAGGGTGGAACCAATCTTTTCGAGGTGAAGTATTTTGACCGTGTCGCCTACCTTGCGCAGAGTCCGCAGTTCTACAAGGAACACGGCGTGGCAGGATTCGAGCGCGTTTTTGAAACCGGTCACGTTTATCGCGCCGAGCCACACGCGACCAGCCGCCACCTGACTGAATACTATTCTCTCGATCTGGAGTTTGGCTTCATTGACGGCCCAGAGGATGTTATTCAGCTCGAGCGCGAACTGCTGACGTATATCTTTGATTCTCTAAACAAGAACAATGCGAATCTGCTTAGTTCGTACAGGAAGCAACCGCTTCCCTCTATGCTGCAGGTGCCGTGCTGGGAATTTTCGAAGTGCCTTGATCTACTGAAACAGCATTACAATCGGACCGACCTGACTGACGATCTCGATCCAGAAGCAGAGCGACAATTGTGTCAGCTTGCGGAGAAGGACACCGGTATCGCTGCCGTTTTCGTGCTCGGCTTTCCATTGTCGGGGCGTCCCTTCTATACAGCTCCGCGAGGAACGACCGGGGCGGCAAATAGTTTCGATCTGTTGTTCGAGGGAGTGGAAATTACAACCGGCGGGCAAAGGCTTCACCGTCGCGAGGACCTTGAGCAGGCCCTGCAAGGACGTGGCATTGATCCTACGAATTTCGAGAATCATCTAAGAATGTTCGATCTCGGAATGCCCCCTCACGGAGGCTTCGCCATCGGGCTGGAGCGGCTGACAGCCCAGGTACTGAACCTACCGAACGTACGGCAGGCAACGCTTTATCCGCGCGATAGAGTCAAATTGACGCCTTAAAAATGCCCCTGATCTTGCAATCCAGAAAAGCGATCCGGCAGGAATTACGCCGGCTGCGCCTGTTTCTTTTGAAATCGCAACCCGCGCTGACCTTGTGACCGAGATGCGGAAGTAATCAAATTACGGCTTGCCGCCGGCGGCTTAGTCCCGGCCGACGCAATCCGGAAGTCATGAGGTAGTCGGTAGCGTAGACTTCGGACCTAGGCGATGCCAACTGACTGGGATTTGATCGTATGCTATGCCCAATAAGCTTTTCGCCGTTGCTACGGTCTTGCTGGCGACCGCGTTCGCTGCCGCCCAAAATACCACCCTCACTCCACGACCCCGCTTCTCCGACCTGGGGTTGAAGGTCGGCGTCCTGCCGACCGCGCCGCTCGATGCGATCACCGATGTTGCCGGTGTCGAAGTCGGGCAGACGACCATTGTTCGGGCGACAACATCCGCACCGGCGTGACTGCGGCGATGCCGGAAGGCACGCGCTGCTCGGCCCAGAACAACAGACCGTAATCGAAGCCGAAGATCAGGATCCCGAGTAAAGACGCTGACGCCCCGCGCCATCATCCAGCCATATAGAGCGACTCCCGCTACCAAGAAGCGCATCGCCCCCAGAATCAACGGTGGAACTTCGCGCAAGCCAACGCGAATTGCCAGAAATGTGGATCCCCACACAAAATAGATAATCGCGAAAGCCAACAAAGTCTTCCACGCTGGGCGATCGGTGTTGCCTTCCATAGCAGATGCCTACCAGCACTGTATCAATTGATGGTATGCCTGTTCGCGAAGACAATTGCTGACTGCCTTAAGTACCGCAGGAAAATTGGTGGGAACCTCGCCGTAAGAGTGTTGCAAGAAAGCATCGCTCAAAGGAAATGTAGTGAACCAAGGCTTCGGCATTTCGCAAAAATATGCCGGGTCGGGAAACTGGTCCAGAACGCATATTCTTTGGTTGCGAGTGCATCAGCTTCAGAGGACTTGGCTGGCAGACTGGCGCTTTTCTCCGAAGTGGAACTCCATCGGAAGGATTGATTGGCTGGGACCCGCTCCGCGCGTTTAAGGGCGATGAAGCGGCGTGCCCTTCTGCAGAGGATTAACTTTTTGTCACCTTCAGTCGTTGTTCAACCCTTATTGTGGCGTGTCACCTAGTTGGCGCAGTTTCTGCTCCGCGCTCTCCTTGATTCCCTTGCGGAGTACTTCGGGATCGATCGTATCCGACTGCAAATGTTCCAAAGCCTTCTTCGCATTGTCCCGCGCCAAGTCTTTCTGGCCGTTTGCGAGGTAGGCATCGGCCAGACTGTCGTAGACATTGGGGGAGTCAGGATATGCAACAGCGTTGAGTTTCAGGATTTCCACCGCTCCCTTTGTATCGCCGGATTGCAGATGTTCGTAGCCCACGAAGTTGACGACCGCTTCAGAAAACAAAGTCGCTTTAGGATTGTGCTGGCGCGCCTCATCAAGCGTCTGCGTGACCTTCGCCGCTCCGCCGGGCTGGTCGATCAGGTCCAAAGTATATATTTCTTGAGGAATAGCAGGGGTATTCGTGTCCCGAGGTGCATTTCCTGGTGTCTTGATTAGGGTGGTCGTGTACCACTCCACGATTCCGGCCGGCAACTCTGGGTGGACCGGAAACATGTCTGCTCCGTGACCACCATTGGCATAATGCAAGAGCCTCTTGCCGGGATTTGAGGTGATTGTGAAAAGCCACTCGGTCACTTGCACTGTGGGAGGAAATTCGTCGTCGTCTGCAACAGAGAAGAGCACAGGTAGTTTCGAGCTGCGTAAGAACTGACGGCCACTAAGATCGGTGCTGCCTGACAGCAACACGAGGGACTTCACTTCCGGATGGCGACGCGCCATCTGAACAGAGTTGTTGACTCCGCAACTAGCTCCGCCCACGCCGATCAGATCATGCCTGACGCCTGGCTGTGAAGTCAGAAATCGAAACGCCTCATCAATGTCGCCGGGCCACTTCTCCCCGATGACCTGTGCGGCCTTTTCTTGCGGCAGCTTATCGAACCGATCGCCACCGCTCTCGCCGAATCCGCGGTAGTCCAACGTGAGGACGTTGATGCCCGCAGCTGCAAGTTGCTGGGCAAGAGCATCCCACACCTTGCGCTGGCGGTTACATTGATGCAGTAGAAGTACGCCTGGGCCGGGCTTGCCAGCTGCAAAATACGTTGCTTTGAGCTTGGTTCCGTCAGCTGCCGATAAATCCAGGACACGGGAAGGGAGCAATGACTGTGCTGAAATAACCGTGCCGAGCAAGCATGAAATGAACAAGAATCCTGCAACACGGCTGACTGGCTGGCGATGGCTCTTCATTGAACTCCTCCATAATCCGCAGAGCAAGCGTGGTGTCATTGGCCTTGAATCAGTCGAAGCAAGCTGTCATGAGGCCTCGAGTCATTCGCCCCAGAATCGCGAAGACGGAAGTCCTAACCGCCCGAAGCCACCGGCTTTGCCGCTTTGCGTTGAGTGTTTGCGACTTCACTGAGAAGAAACAGATCCGTGAGCAGCGCGCGAAAGTGGACGGAAGCGTTCAGGTTGTCGATCAATTGAGAACTGATGGCGCGTTGCGCCAGAACCAGTTCAATCGCGGCGAGCGAGTCGTGTACGTCGCGGTCGAGCACTGCAAAGAACGCCTGGTATCGTTCAGCCGGCTCAAAGCGCTCTTGTTTCACGGCCGCCGCGCAGCTCTCTGCCAGGCCAGACATGGCCTTTGCGGCGCGATCCAGGTATTCGCGGATTTGTCCGCCTGACTGGCTGCCTTCGTCACTTGGAAGCCCTTGCGCCGCATAGGCCAGCATAAACTCGTAGCATTCTTCAATCGTGTTGCAGCGTTCCGAGATATCAGCCAGCATCTGTTAACCCTTTGGTCTTCGCTCCCTGGGATCTTGAAGGCGACGCTGAGGCCTCGACCGGCCATCGCGCGGGATCGTGTTCTTTCAGATAAAAGTCGCGGCTCATCCAACCGAAGATCATCGACTTGGTAATGGCACGTTTTTCTGGTCGCAGCCCAAAGTAGATATGCACCATGATCAAAGCGATCAGTCCGACGCCCGCCAGCCCGTGCAGCACATACATCATGCCCCAAGTCATGTCGCCGAACAGATACGGATTGCGGGGAAAGAATATCGTGCGGACACGAAACATCATGAACACACCGGTTACGATCGAGGACAGACCTGCGGCGATGATGGCGCCGTGGTAGAGCTTGTTCTCCAAAGGATACTTGGCGAATTTGTCCGCTGGCGGGGCGGATTTCCCAACAAACCGGAGTATTCTTCTCGACGCGTCCCGCAGATCAGTCCTGTCCGGCCAGATCGACCAGAAATTCATAAAGAAGGACGAGTGGATGATGTGAAAGAGGATAGAGACGGTCAATACGGAACCCGCGATCCAATGATAGGTGACCCAGTCGAACTGAATACCCACCTTCGGGAGAAAGGCGGTAAATAGCAACGTGAACATGGAGGCGGCCATAATCCAGTGGAACAACCGCGCGGTCAGCGAGTGCCTGGGCACATGCTCAGGTATGCGCGCCACGACCACAGGTGAGTCGCTGTTCGCAAACTCCTTGGCTTTGGCGAAATACCGGACATAAGTGGCGTGAACCATGAGGAAGAGCAATCCCGCGATCGCCGCCACCCATATCAAAAACCACGCAATGTGGATGGGGACAATTTTGCCCCACGGATCTACTGTCCATTGTAGGGGATCCATGTTGCCTCCTGCACTCCTCCGATGGCGCGCTTCACCAGATTCCTCATCAGAGGGACCTTGTAAGCATTGAACTGCAAGGGGACAGCTCCCTGCACCGCCAGTTTCCCTGCCATTTCTCCGGTTGCTGCGTTCGGTGGTTTGCCGCGGACCGCGTCTTCGACAGCCTTTAAGCGCAGAGGACGAGCGGCAGCGCCGTTCACCGCAACACGGATTCGCTCAATGCTGCCACTTGACACCGCCATTGCTGAGGCCACGTTGAGCAGCGGAAAGTCCCACACATTCCGATCCCGGACTTTCTCAAAATAGAATCGCGCACCAGCCCATGTGGATGGAATACGAATGGCCGTCAGCAGGTCCCCGGGCTTCAAGATGTGCAGGCGGGTGATATCGATCTCAGGTCCGATGAAGTAGTCCTCGGCGTCCACCACGCGCTCACCCTTGGAAGTGCGAATCACGAATTTGGCATCGAGCGCAATAAGCGCGGGAGCAGAGTCAGAAGGATTCACCGCCACGCAGCGGTCCGCATGCAGAATCGCATGCTCGCGGTTGCGGCCCTCCGGCGTATCGGCATAGCAGATGTTCCCGCCGGCCCGGTAGCAAGGCCAACCGGCGCGGTAATACCAGCAACGAGCATCCTGAGATACGTTGCCTCCAAGGGTGCCCTGGTTTCGGATCTGCGGCGAGGCCACCAATTCCGCGCTTTCCGCCAGCAGCTTGTACTTCTCTCTGATGACGGGATGCTGGACTACTTCCGTCAGCGTGGTCATCGCTCCGATCTCGATGCCGTCGGCGGCGGCGCGAACTCCCTTGAGTTCCCCGATCCCGCTCAAATCGACCACCACCTTCGGTTTCTTGATGCGGTCCTTCAGCCAGTCGAAGCTATCCATGCCTCCGGCCAGCACCCAGCCGTTCTCGCCCTGCTGCTGGAGCACCTTTTGCGCATCCGCAATTGAGTTCGGCTGAACCAGCTCGAAGGCCGGCATGACGTCTCGGATCACAGCCATGACCCCTCCTTTCGCATCCCCACTAAATGTGTGCCATTAGGGGATGTTGCATGGGACGTCCCGCTTCGAGGGACGTGAGAATGGTGTCCGCGTTGACGGGCGCGCGCTGAAAAATCTCATCACCAAGGGCATCCGAAAGTGCGTTTAGGATGGAGGCGCACCCGCCTCCAACGGGCGGTTCGCCCACACCGCGGGCGCCGACCGGTGTTTCGGGATCTGGAATATCGAGCGCCGCCCATTGCATATCGACGGGCACGTCCAAAATTGTTGGAGGCTTGCTCTGATAAAAGCGCGTCGAAAGCATGGCGCCGTAGTGAGGGTCGTACACCCACTTTTGTCCAATCGCATGCCCAATCCCCAGAATGGACCGGCCCAGCACTTGGCCGCCAAGCGAGCGGGGATGAATTACCGAGCCGACATCCGCGTAGGCGAGGAAATCGACGATGTTGTACTTGCCGGTCTCCACGTCCACTTCGACCTCGGCAAAGCTGGCAATGTAGGAAAATGTCGCGCCATCGCGAGGGTAATTGTCCTTTGCGGCCGCCAAAAGTCCCTGGCCAGCGAGTGCCGCCGCGGACGCCTTAGTCCGCCTGTTGAGGTCGGCGGATACTTCGTGGCCATCGTAGATGCCGCCGAGTTGAATCGCGTA
>WNFR01017134.1_pt1 | contig 14567 bp, 13 predicted proteins | sample 5400221 | NCBI WGS metagenome assembly WNFR01 (sample SAMN13153357, study PRJNA577476) | soil metagenome | isolation source: 40 cm soil under Madrone tree | place: USA:California | collected 2016-06-14 | reverse complement strand
TCCAGTTCGTCGATTTTTGTGCGCCAGCCAGAAATGTCCATGAATCAGTCGTCCGTCATCGGTCGTCAGCTTTCAGTCTTTGAGTGTCCAGCCGGTGGTATCGGGCCATAACTGACCAGAAGCTGACCACCAATTGCTGTGGAAAGGTGTCGTCGTTTCTCTAGCCAACTGGTGCGGGAGTGCTGACGACTAACGACTGACGACCGACGACTAAGAGCTGCTTTACAAATTGTGCCACACTCTCCGCTTCTTTGCCCGGATTGCGTTCGATGGTCTCGACAATTGCGCTGCCCACTACTGCCGCGTCGGCGAATTTTCCTACCGCCTTAAACTGCGCCGAGGTGGATATGCCGAAGCCGACCGCAACCGGCAGGTCAGTATACCTGCGCAGGCGGCCGACCAGTTGGGCCGCATCTTCGGGCATCTGCTGCCGGGCCCCGGTCACCCCGGTTCGCGAAACTGCGTACACAAATCCGGTCGACGCCTGGGCGATCAGCTTCAATCGTGCGTCGGTGCTGGTGGGAGCGGCCAGGAACACCGTCGCCAGCGCTCTCTCTTGCATCTCGGACAAATACTCGTGCGATTCTTCCACCGGCAGGTCGGTGATCAAGGCGCCATCGACGCAGGCGTCTTGGGCCGCGGCGCTGAACCTGGCCATTCCCATGCGTAGGACTGGGTTCAGATAAGTAAAGATGATGAGCCCAACCTGCGAACGCTGGCGGATTTCTTTGGCCAGCTTCAGCACCTGCAGCAGGGAAGTCCCGTGGCGCAACGCGCGTTCACTGGCACGCTGGATCACGGGTCCGTCAGCCACCGGATCGCTGAACGGAACACCAAGTTCAATCACATCCGCGCCAGCTTCAATGGCAGCAAGAGCGATGTCCCGCGTGGTCACGAGGTCGGGATCGCCACACGTGAGATAGGCGACCAGGGATGGCTTATGGCTGAAAGAAAGTGGCATGGAATCTGTGGCACGGCCCGTGCCTGGCTCAATCCAACTTTAGGTTCTCCCGCAAAATTCCAATGTCTTTGTCGCCGCGTCCGGAAATGTTCACAATCACCACCTCCGATTTCTTCATCCGGGGGGCACGCTTGATCACTTCCGCGACGGCGTGCGCGGATTCGAGCGCCGGAATGATGCCTTCGGTTCGCGCCAGCACGGTGCAGGCCTCGAGAGCTTCCTGGTCTGACGCCGAAACGTACTCGGCGCGGCCTGTGTCCTTCAGCCAGGCATGCTCCGGCCCAATCGACGGATAATCCAGCCCGGCCGAGACGGAGTGCGTCGCCGAAATCTGTCCGGCCTCATCCTGCAGCACATACGAATATGTTCCCTGCAGCACGCCCGGCGAACCTCCACTGAAACGCGCCGCATGTTCGCCCAGTCGCGGGCCACGACCACCCGCCTCCACACCGACGAGTTGCACTTTCTTGTCCTTAATAAACTCGTGGAAGATGCCGATGGAATTCGATCCACCCCCAACGCAGGCCATAATCGTCTTGGGAAGTTTGCCTTCCGCCTTAAGAATTTGCGCGCGGGCTTCGCGCCCGATAACTTTGTGAAAGTCGCGCACCATGGTTGGATAAGGATGCGCGCCGAGGACGCTGCCCAACAAGTAGTGGGTGGTTCGCACATTGGTCACCCAGTCGCGCATGGCCTCGTTGATCGCATCCTTTAACGTTTGAGAGCCTGAGTCCACGGCGCGAACTTCCGCACCCAACAACCGCATGCGGAAAACATTCAACTCCTGCCGCCGCATATCTTCCGTACCCATGTACACAACACATTCGAAGCCTAACAGCGCGCATACGGTCGCTGTAGCTACGCCGTGCTGCCCGGCGCCAGTCTCGGCGATGACGCGATGCTTGCCCATGCGCTCGACCAGCAGGGCTTGTCCCAGGCAGTTGTTGATCTTGTGCGCCCCGGTATGGAGCAGATCTTCGCGCTTGAGATAAATTTTCGCGCCGCCAAGCTCCTTCGTCAGTCGCCGGGCGTAAAAAAGAGGAGTGGGACGTCCAGCATAAGTATGCAACAGTTCGTCCAGCCGGCGCTGAAAACTGCGGTCCCGTTTGGCCTTCTCGTAATGGCGCTCCAGTTCGTCCAGCGCAGCCACCAGAGTCTCGGGAACATAGCGCCCGCCATAGGTTCCAAAGCGTCCCGCGGATGCCCTTCGTTGCGTCGGAACGACTGCGAGGGACCGCGTCTTTCCGGTACGCGCGATGGGACGAGGTTGGATTTTTGCCGTTGCCATCTCAGTTGCTCTTTTCTGCCTGCCGAACCGCGTTTACAAAAGCGCGGACTTTCTGCGGGTCTTTCTTCCCCGGTCTAGCTTCAACTCCAGAAACGACGTCCACTCCCCAGGGTTTCAGCACACGAATGGCGTCCCCGACGTTGTTTGAATTCAGCCCCCCAGCCACGACCACCTTCAGCCTCTCGCCGATCGCTTGAATCCCCGAAGCGGCCGCCTTCCAATCAAATATCGTTCCCGTACCGCCCGGCTGTTGAGGCGTTCCGGAATCAAAGAAGACTCCGCTAATGCAGCGTTCTCCGGCCCCGTTCCACTCAAGGCCACTGCTAACTTCAGTACCAGGCAAAACCAGGAATACTTTCAGCTCCCCACCGGCCTTCAGCGCCTTTATGAACTCCGGCTTGTGGGACTCAATGCCATGCAATTGCGCGGCGGTCAGGCCTGCCTTTCTGACAGTCTCCAGAATCTTTTCAACCGGCTCGTTTACAAAGACGCCAACTTTCTCGAGGTGCAGCGGCAGGCTCTGCACGATTTGCCGCGCTGATTCCACGTCAATATTGCGCGGACTCTTCTCGGAGAACACGAACCCCAGCGCATCCGCGCCGGCGCTGACGGCGGTCAACGCGTCTTCCAGATTCGTGGTGCCGCAAATCTTGATCCAAATCATGAACCCCAGTTCTCGGTTGCCCAGTTGGGAGTTCTCAGAGAACAAGCTTCTGGTCTCTGGTGTTGAGCGCTAATCCTTCGCGTTCCGTCTCCGCGATGAGAGACTGCAGGGCTTCTCCCGGCGATTCTGCCTTCATCAGGGATTCGCCAATCAGGAATGCCTGATATCCAGCTGCGCGTAGCCGGGCAATGTCCGCGCCGTTGTCGATCCCACTCTCCGCCACGGAGATCACATCATGGGGAATCAGTTCCGCCAGCCGAAGGCCGGTGTTTACATCCACCTTAAAGGTGCGCAGATCGCGATTGTTCACGCCAATAAGATCAGAACCCGCGTCCACGGCGAGGCGCAACTCCACTTCATTGTGGGCCTCGCACAGCACATCGAGTCCCAGCGCGCGGCCCTTCTTGCTCAGAGCAATCAACTCCGCATGTGAGAGCACCGCTGCGATGAGCAGGATCGCGTCAGCGCCGTATGCCCGCGCCTGCAACAGTTGAAACTCGTCAATGACGAAATCTTTCTGCAAACACGGAACCTTGGCGCGGGCAGAGGCGCGCTCCAGGTTATGGAGTGATCCCTGAAAAAACTCTTCGTCGGTGAGCACCGATAGGGCGCTCGCTCCCGCCGCCTCCAGTTCCCCAGCCAGGCTTTCGGGATCAAAATTGGCCCGAATCAGTCCACGGGAAGGCGACGCTTTCTTCAGTTCGGCGATCACAGCGGGTCCAGTCTGGCTTCTGGTCGCCAGAGCGCGCCCGAAACCACGCGGGGCATGCTGTTCAGCCCGCTGCTCCAACTGGCGCAAGTCGGCGGAGCGTTTCGCACTCGCGACTCGACAGCGCGCGGCAGCGACAATCTGGTCCAGGCTGGCGGCCATAGGGAATCTTAAGATTATACGGGAGCGAACGCGAATGCCGCCGACGGAGCAGGTTGCATTTCCTTTGTGTACCTTCGTGTCCTTTGTGTTAAAGCCTTTGACCCTTAAACCACAAAAGGACACGAAGGTGCACGAAGGAGAATCCACCGACATTGAATGGTGGTCGCTACCTCATTGAGTCGAAAACTTGAACACGGTCTGCGAATGGAATGTCTGGCCCGGCTGAAGAATCGTCGACGGAAAATCCGGATGATTGGGCGAGTCTGGAAAATGCTGTGTCTCTAGGCACAATCCGTAACGCAGTTTGTAGACGTGTCCCTGTTTCCCGGTGATGGTTCCATCCAGGAAATTGCCACTGTAAAACTGCACGCCCGGCTCCGTGGTGAACACTTCCAGCACGCGCCCGCTGGTCGGTTCATGGACGCGGGCGGCCAGCGTCAGGCTGTTGTCCTTCCGGTTGATCACCCAGTTGTGATCGTATCCGCGTCCTACCACCAACTGCTCATAGTTGTCATTGATACGAGCACCGATCGCGGTTGGCTTGGTGAAGTCCATGGGCGTGCCTGCGACCGGGCGCAGCTCGCCGGTGGGGATCAGGGTTTTGTCCACGGGCGTGAAGCGGTCGGCATTAAGCATGACATGATGCCCGAGAATGTCGCCGTTGCCTTCTCCGGCGAGATTGAAATAACTGTGTTGCGAAAGATTGAGCGGCGTGGCTTTGTCGGTGGCCGCTTCGTAATCCAGAATCAGCTGGTTATCGTCGGTCAGCGTGTAACTGACTTTGACTTTGAGGTTGCCGGGATAGCCTTCCTCGCCGTCCTTGCTTAAATAGCTGAACGCAACTCCGGCTCCCTTTGCGTTCTTGAACTCTTTGGCCTCCCAGATCTGCTTGTTGAAACCGTTCAACCCGCCGTGCAGCGAGTTGGGGCCATCATTCTTGGCCAGGGTATATTTCATACCGTCAAGCGTGAATGTGGCGTTGGCGATGCGGTTGGCGTACCGTCCGACGATGACACCAAAATAGGGAGGGTTGGGCAAATATCCGTCGAGCTTCTCGTGTCCGAGGACAATGTCGCCCAGGGTGCCGCTCTTGTCGGGCACGCGCAGCGACACGATGATGCCCCCGTAGGTCATGGCGCGGACTTCGATGCCCTGTGAGTTGGTTAAGGTATACAGATCGACCGGCCTCCCGTCTCCGGTTTTTCCGAACGATTCCTTGCGAACCGTGGGTTTGCGTTTTGACGGTGCTGCCTCTCGCCCCATCACAGCGGAAACGAAAAGTGTCAGTAGCAGGGTGTAAAGAATTATCGTCTTATGGTTCATCATAGCGGGTTGCTGAAGGATGGTCATCCGCGCCGTTCAGGTTAGCATGCTCCGTGCCTGGCGACATAATCCCTCGACGGCGGAGGGCGCACCTGCCGTTGCCCGGGTGCGATGCTTACCAGGCCCGGTGGTTTGGTCCGAGAACCTTACTTCCGAGAACCTTACTTTAGTGTAATCTCAAACGCAATTTCTGCCCTTCCGGCACCCCATCATCCGCTCAGAACCTCTTACAATAAAGACATGTTTTGTCGAGTCCACCTTTTGCATCTGGTTTTCGTAGTTCTGTCCGCGGGTTTGCTCCGGGCCGGCACTGCGGCATTTGATCTAGCCGGGCCCAGAATAGAAATAAGGGTGACCCGGGCGGGCAAGACCTTGCCGATTGACCGCGTACCCAACCTCCAACCTGGTGATCGTCTTTGGATCCATCCCGACATGCCGGATGGGGAGTCCGTTCGTTTCCTCATGATCGCTGCGTTCCTGCGCGGTTCGACCAATCCGCCGCCCGAAAACTGGTTCACGAAAGTTGAAACCTGGAACAAACACGTGCGCGATGAGGGAGTCGTAATCACGGTACCACCCGGGGCCCAACAGGCGTTGATCTTCCTGGCTCCCCAGACCGGCGGCGATTTCGGCACACTGCGGTCCGCGGTGCGGGGCAAGCCCGGAGCATTCGTGCGAGCATCTCAGGACCTGAATCAGGCCAGCCTGGACCGTTCCCGTCTCGACAAATATTTGAACGTCGTCAAGGAAATGTCCGGCGACGAGGCTAGCGTCTTGCACGATCGGTCTGTTCTCCTGGCCCGCAGTCTCAACATCAAGCTCGACAACGATTGTTTCATGAAGCCCCGGCAACAGCAGGAATCATGCCTCACCCAAAACACGGATCAGTTGGTCCTCGACGACGGTCATAGCCAGTCCATGGTGTCAGCGCTCACCTCTGGAAGCGGGCCCGATCTCGTCGGTCAGCTGAGTACAACCCGATTGGCGGGCGGCGGGGCCTACAGTCCCTATGTAGGCGCGGTCGTGGATGTGGCAAAAATGTTGGAAAGCTTTCACACCCCCGAGTATCGCTATATTCCGGCGTTGGCGCTGCCTCACCTCGACGAGCTGAATTTGAAGCTCAACAATCCGCCTTCGTTTCGCAAACCCATGTCGGTGATGGTAGTAAGTTTGCCGGCAGTGGAGGCGGCGCAGTTGCCTCCCCTTCGTCCCGTGGATGCCCGTCAAGTGCTTTGTTTAGTTTGATCTGCCTGGTACGGCGGATGCAGCGCGTGGCGGCTTTTCCATCGCGACGCGGGACATCACAGCGGACAAACTGGAGAGCGAAGTTAAGGGAACGCTGCGTGGCAACTGGGGATTCGACTCCTTTGAGGGACCATCCTTTCGCCTGCAAAATGCGCACTCGACGAAGTGGATCATCGCCTCCGCCGACGAAAGCGCCCTGGTCGTGGGCCGGGAGGATACCGTCCACTTCAAATCGGACGCCGCAGCCTGCGCTGAGACGGTCACACTCAAGAATGAGCAAGGCAAGACACTGAAAACAACCTGGGGTTCATCGAAGCCCGATGAACTCGAACTCAAGGTTCCACTGAAAGAGGAGATCCCGGGAAGAATCACGATGCTGGTTAAACAGTACGGCGCCGGGAAAGCCGACGAAGTTGAGCTACGCAGCTATTCCGAAGCAGCGCGCCTGGACAAATTCGCGATCCATGCGGGCGACTCACAAGCAACCCTTATCGGAACTCGGCTGGACGAGGTGGATGGGGTAGAGCTGAACGGCATCCACTTCGGTACAGCGGGGTTTTCGCGCTTGGACAACCGAGATCAGCTGCGACTGGTTACTGAATCCAAGGAGATTTCAGGGCTGCATGCCGGCGACAAAGTCACGGCCAAGGTAAGTCTCAAAGATGGCCGTGTGTCGAATGTTGACACCGTCATCGATCCGCCGCGTCCTCGAATCACGCTTCTCAACCAGACCGTCCAACCAGGGCCGGCGCCTACCGCCATTCGACTGGGCAATCACGATGAGTTGCCCCAGGATGGAAAGCTTTCGTTTTTCGTGAACGTGGAAATTCCGGAAACATTTACACGCGCGGAGAAGATCGAGGTAGCTACAGCGGATGCATCGTACAGCGTCTCTTTGAGTCTGGATGACGGTACTCTTGTTCTTCAAGACGCGCACACCGTGATGGCGGTTTTCGATCCGCTAAAGAGTTTCGGACCGTCTGCCTTTGGGCCCCTTCGCTTTCGAGCGGTGCAAGGGAATAACCTCTTTCTGATTAGTTCGGTAGCTTCGGATCCAGAGTTCAAACACTCGGTACCGGTGCCCACGGGATTTGCGGAGTCCACGCTGAGCGTGCCGTGTCCGGACGGCAGCCTGCTTTACATCAAACTGCGGGACAATCCGTCGGCGGTGAATCCCGCGTCCTTACCCGTGGTTCCGACTCCGCCGTAAAACCACCCGGCGCCGGGACTCGGATGCCTCAGACTAGCGTCCTTGATCCGGCTTGGAAGCTGGGCTGCCAAAACGCAGCAGGATATGACCGGAACCGGCCGCATGGAGATCAGTTAGATAAAGCAGAACCGTGGTGCCATCGAAGGGACTCGAACCCCCACACCCTTGCGAGTACATGGACCTGAACCATGCGCGTCTGCCAATTCCGCCACGATGGCAATAAGTGACTGGGATGCGGCCGTCTTTTCAAGGCCGCCTTCCAGGAAAGGACTACGAGTAATATTCTACAGGGGGAGCGCAGGCTGTCAAACCCCGCACGCCATGGAAAATCCCACTAAGCCTGCTGATCTTGTGGCCAATCTCCGGTCTCTGGCCCATGCACTCAGCAATTCGCTGGAGACAATTCTGCATGCTGCTTATCTGTTGCAGGAGGCGAAGCTCGACGGCAAGCACAAGAAGTGGGCGCAAGCCGTAGACGCTGCCGCCCGCGACGCCGCCCGTATCAACCGTGAGATCAGGAAGATATTAAATTCGGAGAGCTAGTCGTTGGTCGCTAGTCGCTAGTCATTAGTCGTGCGCCCGCGCTAAGCGATTCTTACCCTTCCAGCTTTGCCGTCATCGTGATATTTGCCTTGAGCACTTTGGACACTGGGCATCCGCTCTTGGCATTTTCCGCTGCCTTTTGAAACGCTGCGTTGTCCGCGCCTGGCACGCGCCCTACCACGTCGAGATGGACGGTGGTGATGGCCCATCCGGAATCGAGCTTTTCAAGGGTCAGGGTCGCGGTCGTCTCGATGCTCGCAGCCGTGAGATTGGCGGCGCCCAACTGCCCGGAAAGCGCCATGGAAAAGCATCCGGCGTGGGCCGCCGCGATCAGTTCTTCGGGATTGGTTCCGGGCGTGTTCTCAAAGCGCGTCGCAAACGAATACGGAGTGTTGGACAACACGCCGCTGCTCGCGGAAACTACTCCTTTGCCGTCTTTGAGCCCGCCCTTCCAAATTGCATTTGCCTTGCGTTGCATGCGATTCTCCTGATTTTTTGAAATGGATTGCGTCCCGACCATTGTAGACGGGGGCGAGGCAGGATGTCAGGCGATCGGAATCCGAATAGTGGCCCAGGTCGAACTTTCAAACGCTGATCCATGCATTTTCTGGCGATAGCAGCGCCAAACCCACTGGCCTTTGCTCATATTCCTTCAGTTTGGATCCGTAAGATCGATGCTATGTGATGCAGGCAGCGGAATACATAGGTCCTTCGCTTGCTTGTGCGGGACGAAAGACTGCGCTCAGGATGACAGCCTTGTGGCGAGGAGGCCAATGGAAAGCTTGTTCCAAACCGAGCCAATACCGGAATCTGCGCGCGGGTTCATCTCGCGGCTGGCAAGTCACTGTTCCAGCAGTTCGCCGCCATCCGCCAGATCCCGAGCCGATGCCAGGTGTGTACGAATTTGCCCCGCTCGACCACCGTGGTACGGTTCGGCTGGAAAATGGCAGCCGTGTAGCGGCCAATTTCGACAGTCATGTCACCCGATTCCTCCACCCGGAGCGTTTCCATGCGAAGATTCTCGTAGCCGGCCTCCGCGATTCTGCGAAGCATCAACTCGATCGGCTTCGGTCCCTGCGCAGCCTCGCATTGCGGCGGCATCAAGTAGCCGTCTGACGTAAACATCGCCGCAGCCTGATCGTAGTTTCCAGTATTGAATGCGGTGGCGAAGTCCTGAGTGAGTCCGCGAATCGCAGACTGAACATCGAGCCATGAATTGACACTAGGCGCGCTGCCAGATACGGGCCGGTACATCGTACGACCTCCGGGAGAGGGACAAGCGGCGCGATACCTTCCAGGTTGCGTCGCCGGTTGCAGTGATCTTATCCCAAAGCAATGCGGAAAAGCGTCCAGGTCTCAGCTCGCAGTGAAGTTTGTCTTCCTCAATGCATTGATCATCAATGCGTGATCTTTGATTCCAGGGGGTATGATTGGTTGCCCGGGTTTCTCGACTGCGAACCCGCTGGAAGGGTCAGTCTATGTACTTTGAACAGTTTTATCTCGGCTGCCTGGCCCATGCCTCGTACATGCTCGGCTCGCAGGGTGAAGCGGTTGTGATCGATCCCCAGCGTGACGTCGACCTTTACCTCAAGGCTGCGGAAGAGCACGGGTTGGTCATCCGCCATATTTTTGAAACCCATCTGCACGCCGATTTCGTCTCCGGACACAAAGAACTGGCTGCCCGCACCGGGGCGAAAATCTATTTCGGCGCTCAGGCCGGCGCAACCTTCGCCCACGTCGCCGTCCACGACGGCTTCGAATTGCGATTCGGCAATGTTCAAATCAAGGTTCTCGAAACTCCGGGGCACACTTTGGAGAGCATCTGTCTGGTGGTCACCGATGATCAGAACCCTATTAAGTCATGGGCCGTATTGACCGGCGACACTTTGTTTATCGGTGACGTAGGTCGTCCTGATCTCTCCCGCGTGCACTCGCCCGAGCAGCTGGCAGGCATGCTTTATGACAGCCTGCATAACAAACTGTTGAGGCTGCCGGATGAGGTGCTGGTGTACCCCGCCCATGGCGCCGGTTCGCTTTGCGGAAGAAATATGCGCGCCGAGCGGTCGTCTACGATCGGCACAGAGCGCCTTACCAACTACGCGCTAAAAATCCAAACCCGGGGAGAGTTCGTTGCACAGCTGACCAGCAATCTCCCAGCGCGTCCTGAATATTTCCTGCAGGACGCCGAGATCAATCGTGGAGGCGCCCCTGCACTCTCCGACCTGCCGGAACTGAAGGCAATCTCGCCGGCTGAACTCAAAGCCATGCTGGAGGAGGGTGGGATCGCTCTCGATATCCGGCCAGGTGATCAGTTTGCCGCCGGTCATGTGCCCGGCTCCATCAACATTCCTCTGTCAGGACAATTCGCATCCTGGGCGGGAACGATCCTCGGTTTGTCGTCTCGTCCCGTGCTCATTGCTGATACGCCGGAGCAGTTGTCTGAAGCTCGCCTTCGCCTCGCCCGGGTTGGCATCGAAGCCGAAGGAGGATACCTGGAAGGCGGCATTGCGGGGTGGAAGCGCGCCGGATTCGATCTTGCGACCCTGCCTGAGATCAGCGTGCAGGAGTTGCAGCAACAGCTCTCGGCAAGCAAAATGCACGCGCTCGATGTCCGCCGTGAAGCGGAATGGATGTCCGGGCACGTCGATGGGGCCGCATGGTGGCCGCTCGATCGCTTCCGGGTTTCTCCTCCCGAGGTTGATCTCAATGTTCCTTTGGCGGTCCACTGCCAGAGCGGCTATCGCAGCATGATCGCCTGCAGTCTTCTGCAACGAGCTGGCTTCAAGAATGTGGTCAACGTCAGTGGTGGATTTGGCGCCTGGCAGGAAGCAAAATTGCCGGTGGCGACCGGTGCGCCGGTAGAAGCATGAAGTGTCCTGGGCGGCGCGGGCGGCCTCGCCCGCGGCTTTTGACGTTTCACTGGCAGCTTTCGCGGGCAAGGGCTCCCGCGACCACATCTCCACCAAACTCGACTCTCCCTGTAGAATGCCCTAACCAAATCTAATGATCACTCTTGCCAACGTCCAAGCCGCCCTGGAGCGTATTCGCCCATCGATCTACCTTTCGCCGTGCACTCTCTCCGCCACTTTTTCGCACCTGACCGGAAATTCCATTTACCTGAAACTCGACAATCTGCAGAGAACCGGCGCATTCAAGGAACGCGGCGCGCTGAACAAGCTATTGACCATGAGCGCGCAGGAGCGCGATCAGGGCGTGATTGCGGCTTCGGCCGGAAACCACGCGCAGGGATTGGCCTATCATGCCGGCCGCCGGGGGATCAAAGCCCAGATTTGCATGCCGCTCACGACTCCCCTGATCAAAGTGTCTGCCACAAAATCGTACGGAGCCGAAGTCATCCTGGTCGGTGCCAACTACGACGATGCCTGCGAAGAAGCCATCCGGCGAAGCCAGCAGCAACATCTCACTTTTATTCATCCTTTCGACGATGACGCAGTCATCGCCGGGCAAGGCTCTCTTGGATTAGAGATGCTGCAGCAGCATCCCGAAATCGAGGCAGTCGTAGTCCCCATCGGCGGCGGTGGCTTGATCGGAGGCATTGCCTGCGCGATAAAGGAGACAAATCCGAAAGTCCGGATCGTCGGAGTGCAAACCAGCCGGCTTCCCTCGATGAAGGCCGCGGTGGCGGAAGGCAAACCGGTCACACTGCCTCCGGCCGCGACCGTGGCTGACGGCATCGCCGTCCGCAGAGCCGGAGACCGTACCTTGCCTTTGGTCCAGAAATACGTCGACGAAATCGTAACGGTTGACGAAGAAGAAATCGCCAACGCTGTCCTTCTCCTGCTGGAACGCGAAAAAACCATGGCCGAGGGCGCGGGCGCGGCTGCCATCGCCGCCTTGATCAATCGTAAAATAGAAATGGCCGGAAAGAAGATTGCGGTGCTGATCGGCGGCGGCAACATGGATGTAACCCTGCTGTCGCGAATTATCGAGCGCGGTCTGGTAAAGGATGGACGCCTCGTCCGCTTGCGCGTCCATCTTCCCGACTATCCCGGAGCCCTGCACCGCCTGACCGGAATTCTTGCCGACCACCGGGCGAACATCGTGGAAACCTCTTACGATCGCGCCTACTACGGAGTGAATCTGGGAGAGACCGCCATCGATATCACAATGGAAACCCGGGGCCCGGATCAGATCGCAGAATTGCTCTCCGCTCTCGAGGCCGCTGGCTACTCCCACGAACGAGTTCTCTGAAACCCGTGTGGGGCGGACACTCTTGTCCGCCGACGTTGAAAATTAATTTTGCGGTTGCTTCTGGGAATTTTTTGCCAGCCCAGAACATGCCGGACCATGAATGTCCAACCCGGAAGTCCACTTGCTCCGGTTTATTCCCTGCCCGCACGTCGCGGCGGTGACCCATATTCTGTTGCGAATGGGCGCGATGAGAGGCGGGAGCTCGTCTGCTGGGTAGCCACCAGGGTGCGGGTGGGGCGACTGCAAGGCGTGGTGCCCTCTCGGCCACTGCGAGATGGCCATAACAAAAATGGAATTGGACCACCCTTTACCTCGACTCGCTGTCCGACGCGAGGTTGGGGAAGTAGCGGCATACCTGCTCTCCAAGCTATTCAGTGTCGGTTATGCCTTGTGTCAATCTTGAGGTCGTTTGGAGTCCAGACCGATTTCTTTCTCGCGACCTGTCAACCTTTTTTCCGAGTCTTGCCTCTTGCTCCATCAGAAGTAACTATTTACGAGGTCGCTTTTGAAAATGCAGGCAGTAGGTGTGAAGAATATTGCTCACCCAATAGATACCAACGGCGAACGGTTTGATCCCGACATCGTCCTGGCACCAGAGCGTGGTGCCGACGTAGTCGAAAGAACCCAAAGGACCGCAGAGCCGGAACGTGAGATCCCACGCCAGAGTATACAGAATGTGCTCTCGTTTTAAGTTCTTCACGATGACCGTGAGGATTCCTCCGTCCGTCAGGCGTTCGGCGACTCGAAGGTAGACGCTTTCCAGCACATCGAGAAAACGGTCGTAATCTGCAATGTTCCCTAGATCCTGAGCGTCTTCGGAATACACCAGGGGAAGGTTGCGGCGACGCCTGGCTTCCTGGTTCTCGCTACCCGGGTTTGCGAGCATGGACCAGTAGGGCGGACTGGTGACGGCATAAGCAAATTTGATGGCGTCGAGTTCATGAATCTGATCCAGCTTGGTCGCGTCGCCAAGAAAGACACGGCCATCGGGCAGAAAATCAGGGAACAAGGAAGGCTTCTGCTCTTCATGGATGCGGTCTCTCGCGGTCTTTACAAACTGCTCTGACAGGTCTATGCCGAAACCGTTTCTCTTAGTGCGCAAGGCGGCTATTACCGTGCTTCCTGTGCCGACCATCGGGTCGAAGACGTTATCGCGCGGCTTGGAGAACAATTTTATGAACTCTTCGATCAAGGTTTCCGGGAACTTCGCGGGGTGCAAAATCTCATTTTTCTTCCTCGGCGGAGGTTTAGGGATTGTCCAAGCTGGGACAACTTCGCGGACTTTAGAGTCGGAAAGCCGAAGGATGTCATGAGTCGCCAGAGCCATGGGTCTGGCGTCGCCATTGGCTTGCATAAAGAGGCAGTAGAAAACGCGCCCTTCATTCTCGATCAGAGCTATCTTTTCATCGCGCAGACGGAGATGGGTGCGGGCGGCAAGCGCCACGGACCACGGGAATGGAAAGCCGCTGCCTCCGGTTTGCGGAGCACCGACAATGACGCAGCAATAGCGTTCGTTCTTAAGGGACGCTTGCAAGGCTTCGAAGAATGTATTGGCATAGGTCGTGATAAAACTGTCGAGGTCACCGCCTTCCTTAATCAATGGCCGGAGATCGATAAGCACGAAATCGTGTACCCCGATCGCACTCGTCTGTTGATGAAGCGTGGTGTTGACAGTCTTGAATGATTTCTGGCCCGTGGCATGGGCGATATCTCGCGGACGAGGTATTGTGGAAGGGGAAAAGGCATCTGCGCCGACGATCAGGGTCCGCGACGGCGTTTGGTCTTCCCAGACTGCCTTTGTGAAAAAATAGATACATTCTTCAATCAGAGCTTGATCCGACGTGTAGCGGAAGAAGCTCTTTTGGAACTTCATCCAGTCGCGGTAGACCAAATCGTTCATGCGGTTCGGCGGCCCGCCACGACCGTTCTTCGCCCCGTTGCTTCCGGGAGTCGCCTCTGGCTCCTTTAGCATCAAGCTTGATTGTTCGCCAATTGGCACGTTTTCCTGCTTTCAATCCTTAAACCGCGTCAAATCTACTTCTTCAGAGCGTTCATAGTGTAGAGGTCCTGGGCCAGAATATAAAGGTTCGTCTCTTTGACGCCTCCGTTGGCACCGATGTCAGCAGCAACAACAAATCAACGTGCGAAGGGAATTAGGCGAACTACGGAAGACCTTTCAACCACAGAGCAGCCGTAGTATTGATGGACGAACCCAGGCGTGACAACGAGAGAAAACTGAATTAAGCTTTT
>WNFR01004594.1_pt1 | contig 14569 bp, 13 predicted proteins | sample 5400221 | NCBI WGS metagenome assembly WNFR01 (sample SAMN13153357, study PRJNA577476) | soil metagenome | isolation source: 40 cm soil under Madrone tree | place: USA:California | collected 2016-06-14 | reverse complement strand
GAGGTCGGCGAAGATCGGTTCAAAGGGCAAATGCTGTCGATGAAAGATCACGCGATGCAAGCCATTGAGACCATCGAGAAGCTCTACGAGCGCAAGGGCAGCATCACCGGAATCTCAACCGGTTTTGTCGAGTTCGACCGCATGACCAGCGGCCTGCATCCTTCAGAAATGGTCGTGATTGCAGCGCGACCGAGCATGGGCAAAACCGCGCTCGCCATGAACATTGCCGAATATGTGGCGATCAACGAAAAACTGCCCGTGGGCGTGTTCAGCCTGGAAATGAGCAGTCAACAACTTGTGCAACGACTTCTTTGCTCTCGCGCCCGCGTAAACCTGCAAAGGGTGCGCGACGGCTTTTTGGGCGAGCGCGATTTTCCGAGCCTAACTGCCGCAGCGTCAAAATTGGCGGAGGCGAAAATCTTCATCGATGACAGCGCCAGCCTGAGCATTTTGGAATTGCGCGCGAAAGCGCGCCGACTGAAGGCGCAGCAGGAGGTGCAGCTTTTGATCATCGATTATTTGCAATTGCTACGATCCACCTCCCGCCGCGCACAAGATAATCGCCAATTGGAAATCTCTGAAATTTCAGCAGGACTCAAGGGGCTGGCGAAAGAATTGAAAATTCCCGTCATTGTCGTGGCGCAATTAAATCGCCAGCCAGAACAGCGTACCGGCGGCAAACCGCGGTTGAGCGATCTGCGCGAATCTGGCTCGATCGAGCAGGATGCGGACCTGGTCGGGTTACTCGTTAGGCCCGAGCTGTACGAAGAAGACGAAGAGGCGCGCGTGGAAAAGGCCGGCGAAGCCGAGTTGATCATCGCCAAGCAGCGCAACGGCCCTGTCGGCGAAATTCCGCTCACATTCCTGAAGGAATACACCCGTTTCGAAACTCGCGCGCGCAACGTGAGCGGATCAGAAGAAGCGTTTTAATGAAACGAGCTGGAGTTGGCGCGCCGCTTTGGAGGCGCGTAGCAGATCGGCCCGAGGGCGACCGGCTCCAGATTTTCAGCAGCCGAGTTCGCGCGCCGCATCGATCACATGTTGCGCATCGATACCGCGTTCTTTCATCACTTCGGGCCCAGGCGCGCTGAGGCCGAACTGGTGCAGCCCGATGACTTTCCCGTCGAGGCCGACATACTCGTACCAAATCTCGGGCACGCCAGCCTCGATCGCGACGCGTCTGCGGCATTCGTTAGGCAGGACCTCGTCTCGATATTCTTTTGGCTGGCGATTGAATCGTTCGAAGCAGGGCATCGATACAACGCGCACGCCGGCCCCCAGTTCCTTGGAGGCGGCCAGCCCGTGCTGCAATTCACTGCCGCACGAAAGGATGATCAGTTCGAGTTTGCCGGCTTCTTTTTTAGCGACGTAACCGCCACGGAGCACTCCTTGTCGCCGCAGGTCCACATCGATCTCATTCAACGTCGGAACAGCCTGACGGGTGAGCGCCAGGAACGTCGGCCCATCGGTCCGCTGCATCGCGGCGTCAAATGCGCCTGCAGTCTCTTCCGGGTCAGCAGGACGAATCACATCGATGTTTGGTATCAAGCGAACCGAGCTGACGGTTTCCACAGGTTGATGCGTCGGGCCGTCCTCGCCGACACCAATCGAGTCGTGTGTGAAAATGTAAAGGTTCGGAAGCTTGGCCAGGGCAGACAGACGAATCGAAGCCCGGCAGTAATCTGTAAATACGGTGAATGTTGCGCCCGACGCGCGAAACAGCCCGTGGTACGATATGCCGTTGAGGATCGCGCACATGCCATGCTCGCGTATCCCGAAGCGAATGTTGCGCCCGCCGGGATTGTCGCGGCTAAAATCCCCGCCGTCCTTAATGTAATTCATCGTCGATCCGTACAGATCAGCGCTGCCGCTCATAAGCAACGGCATCGCCTGCGCGATCGGCTGCAAGACTTCGCCGCCGGCTTTGCGCGTCGCAAGCTTTGCATCTTTCGGAAATTCCGGGATCTCCGATAAAAGATCGGAGGGAACTTTTCGCTCCAAGCCGTCATCCAGCAGCTTTGCCTTATCAGGATTTTTCGAGCGCCAGCTTTCGTAAGTTTTTTCCCAGCGACCGTACTCGACAAGCAGTTTCTTCTTATGCTCGGCAAAATAGCCGGACACGTCCTGCGAGACGAAATAATGCTCGTCGGGCAAGCCGAGCGCCTTGCGAGCAGCATCGACGAATTTTGCGCCTGCTTCACCGTGCGCTTTGTAAGTGCCCGCCACTTCGGGAATTCCTTTGCCGATCAAAGTATGCGCGATAATGAATTGCGGTTTGCCGTTATCGCGGCGCCTTGCGACATCGAACGCATCAAGAAATTCTCGCATGTCATGACCATCGATCTCCTGGACATCAAAGCCGTAGGCCTCCATCCGTTTGCCGGTATCCTCGCTCTGCGTGTCTTTCGCGGGGGCGTCGAGCGTCACGGCGTTTGAATCGTAGATGAAAATAAGGTTGTCGAGACCCCAATGGGCCGCGAGCGCGCATGCCTCTGAAGCGACACCCTCCTGCATGTCGCCGTCACTGCATAAACAGACCACATGCTGGTCGAAAATTTTGTGCTCGTCGGTATTGAAGCGTGCTGCAGCCATATTCGTCGCAACAGACATGCCAACCGCGTTGCCGACACCCTGACCGAGTGGGCCGGTGGTGCACTCTATTCCCGGCGTGTCGCCAAATTCGGGATGTCCAGGGGTTTTCGAATGCAGTTGCCGGAAACGTTTGATTTCCGACATCGGCAGATCGTAGCCGCTTATGTGCAGCCAGGCATAAAGGAACATGCTGCCGTGCCCGCCGGAGAGAACGAAGATGTCGCGATTGATCCAGCGCGGCTGGTCCGGATTGTACCTGAGTGCGTGGCCAAATAGTACTGCGCCAATTTCCGCGCAGCCAAGCGGAAGGCCGAGATGCCCCGATTGCGAGGCTTGTACTGCGTCCATGCATAACCCGCGCGCCTGGTTCGCCGCTTTCGAAAGTATTTCGATGTTCAGACTCATGAAGCTTTATAAGCAGACTGCTGTGGAATTCAAAATGTCGAAATTCACATTGGTGCTTTTTTGCGGGATCAAAGGCACACTAAATTCGCTGGATCGTTGAATCGTTGAATCGCAAATCCGATGTAACGGTGTAACGGTTTACCGATTTAACGTGGCGACGCTATGAATCAAAGCACTCTCGTTCAAATTGCCGAACGACTGGAAAGTTTGGCAGGCAAACTTCCCGAAAAAATTCGCCGTCCAGTGCTGCGGGAATTAACTCCGCTGAAGCAACTCTTTCTCCAGCAGCGACGACCACGATTTCTTTTCATTGGCTCGAGTAAAATGCCCATGCAACAAATCATTGATCCGATTTTTGCTTCGGACCGCGAACAGCGCCTGAACGTGACACTAACGCCTGTGCATGGTTGGACTGACTGGACCATCCCCGGTCATGGAACCATCTCGATCCTGGACGCGCGTGGCGCGGGCAACTCCGTCCAGGCGCAAATTGAAGACGAGCTCAGACGCGAACCTGCCGATATCATTTTCATTTTCGACGATGGTCGATCGGATTTAGACGAACAGATCACTGCGCCGCCCGGCGAAACGAAAATCATCGGTGTCTCGCTTGGTTCTGCCACGCGGGTCGTGCAATTGGAGGAGGCGCTCGATGCGCAACCGCATGTGCGCGATCGTCTCCTCACCGTAGTTCGGATCACCGAAAAGCAATCCGCCGAAACCGAGCGCCTGATGTCGCTACTCGCGGCGGAATTGCCAAACCAGGCGAAGATCGAGATGATTCGCATCTCGCGCGACCGGCATGCGCAGCTTCATGTCGCACAAATGCTGATCAAATCGACAACCGCGATCTGCGCCGCGGTCGGCGCGCAACCAATTCCGTTGGCAGACATGCCGATTCTGACGTCGCTTCAGGTGCTGATGGTCTCGGGAATCATGTACATCAGCGGCAGAGAGAGGAGTCTGCGCGCTGCGACGGAGTTCATTGCCGCGCTTGGGGCCAATGTTGGTGTGGGAATGCTTTTTCGTGAGGGCGCGCGCGCAATGCTGAAGTTTTTTCCGGGATGGGGGAACGTGGTTTGCGGGATGGTCGCCGGCGCGGGAACGTACGCGATGGGTCGCGCGGCGACGGCGTACTTTCTCGAAGGCGCTTCCTTGAAAGAGGCGCGGCAGACGTACCTGAAGAGCCGACGAAAACGGTCTCGCCGCGCGCTGCCGTCGCATGAATAGGGATTGGGGCGTCGGCGATTACAGACGTCGGATTATAATGTTCGGCACCGCAGAAATCGTGCGTGAATAACTTGTGAACAAGTTCGCCGTCTCGACGCATTTTGTTCACCTATTCTTGTGAACAAGCATGCGAGTTTCCGATGCCATCTGCGGCGGCACGCAAGATTCGAATGAAACTTTCCGACATACGCGCGACGCTTAAAGAAATCGGCGTCTTGCCGTCCAAGGCTCTGGGCCAAAATTTCCTCCACGACCAAAACCTCGCTCGCTGGATCGTCAATCAGGCCGATATCAATCCCAAAGATTATGTGGTCGAGATTGGGCCCGGTTTGGGCGCATTGACCAGATTCATTCTCGAGAAAGGCGCGCACGTTCTCGCGATCGAGAAGGACGCGCGCCTTGCAAATTTTTTGCACGAGCACTTTCGTGGCGAGCGAGTTGAAATCCTCAACATCGACGCGCTGAAATTTGATCCGCGCGTTCTTTTCGCGCAGCGCGAGGTAAAACTTATTGGTAATCTGCCATACAACATTTCCAGCCAATTGCTTTTGAAATTTCTCGGCGATCCATCTCCTATATCACTGTGTCTGTTGATGTTACAAAATGAGATGGCGATGCGCCTTTCCGCATCACCCTGCAGCCATGATTACGGAGCGCTGACGGTGCGCGTGCAACTGCATCATCGCGTGAAACACCTGCGCAGGATTCCTGCAACCGTCTTTTTTCCACGGCCTGATGTCGATTCGGCAGTGGTGCGCCTCCTCCCGCGGGATCGCCTCGATATGCCTGCGCACGATCACGAGCTGCTTTTGAAATTGATCCGCGTCGGTTTTTCTCAGAGACGAAAACAGCTGAAAAAATTATTGCGGCAATACGTTCTTGATTGGGACACCCTCGCTCGTGATCTGCAAATAAATCCGAACGCCCGAGCAGAGGAATTATCGTTGCTGGAATGGATCGGCCTTGCAAATTGGATTGCGCCGGCTCCTCGACCAGACACCTGCACCGCTGGCAGCGAGCTGTTTCCCGTGGTCGATGAGAACGACCGAATCCGGCGCTGCGCCAGCCGCTCTGAAGTGCATGGGAATAACTTGCGGCATCGGGCCGTTCATATCCTCATTTTCAGCGCGGGCGGTGACCTTTATCTCCAGCAACGCTCTCGTTGGAAAGATCGCCATCCATTGAAGTGGGACTCCAGCGCGGCCGGCCATGTAACCGCTGGAGAAACTTACGATGAAACAGCGGGGCGCGAACTGAAAGAGGAGTTAGGCGTTGATGTTCCGCTTAAGAGAATTTCGAAGATCACCGCTTCACCAGGCACCGACCATGAGTTTATCTGGCTCTATCGCGGCGTAATCACCGGAGATCTTTCCCCTGACAAATGCGAAGTCGAAACAGGAGTGTTTCTCCCGCCGGCCATAGTTGACGGGTGGACCTCGGCGAGACCGGAGGATTTTGCACCGGGCTTTCTACGATGTTGGAAGGCGTACCGGCGGAAATGGCATTCCGACCGCGAAGAATCTACCCGCCGAGAAATTTCCTCCGCGGCAGACGGCGCAGCATCGACTGCTTGAATTTTCGAGCGGCACGCCGCGCGGCTTGCTTTCCGCCATACACGTTATCGCTGAACATCCTGGTCACCACACGGTCAGCGCGCAGGAAATGGACTTGAAACCCATGTGTCTGCTTCTTGGCGCGCGGTTTCGTGTCGATGCGGCGGATGTTCTCTTCCGATTGAGGATTGGGACGTTTTCGTCGTGGCATAATGACTAACGACACACTAACCAATCCATTGCGAGATTCAATGAGCCGGTGAAACCGTGCCGCGGAAGGCATCCGGCGATGGCAAATTCCACGCGCGCCATCTCTTTTCATACTCCGCCGCCGGCAACAATGCGTAGCAAGGATGGCGCTTTGCTCGCAACCAGGTGATAATCTTCACGAGGTTATCCTGCGCCATCGTGGTGCAGCCCGTTGTGGGCCTGTTCACGCCTCGCCGGATATGAAAGAAGATGGCGCTTCCTTCTCCGGGCACAGGCGGATTGGAGTTATGCCGAATCTCAATCAGCCAGTGGTAGGCAAAATCGCCCGAGCGCATTTTTTCGTGAGTGTAATTGTCGGGCGGATTCTTCGGATCAATCACAATGTGTCGGTTGTAATTGGGCGAACGCGGGTCATCGCTCCAAACGTCTGCCTCAGTGACTTGATGGTACGGATAGTCAGCGCCGGTCGGCAGGTGTGCGTCGTACCCAAACACCTGGCCGATCTCGAAAACCCCTGTCGGCGCGCGGCCATCTCGCTCCTTTTTCCGAAGGCCCGGCTCGTTTTGTCCTGCCAGTCCTGTTCCCCAGGCAAGGCCATTCTTGCCGAACAAAACGGGAAACGGCCCCGCCGCAACTATCCAGTCGCCGCCGTGTGGCCGCTCGAACAATCGCACCTCGCCGCGCATCGAATCCCAAGTCGGCGCAATTCCCAAGATAAGCTGTGTGCAATCATCGGGAACGCCGTCTGCGCAAGCGTTGCTTGTCAGCCAAATTAGCGAGAGCATCGGTAAACAGCGCAACATCGACATAAAGCTTCCGAGACTGGACGAACTTTCAGACGGTTCCGGCTGTTTCTACCGCAGCAGTGTCCGCCGGAAGATATTTCACACCGACGAGCCAGGCCAGGCCGGAGAGGAGAATAATTCCGGATACAACCAGAAATGCCACATGCATGTTCGTGTGGCCGCCGATGTAGCCGAGCAGCCAGAATGCTTGCACATCGCCTAGTGCGTGGATGACGAGAATGTTGACGGCGAAGGCCGTCGCGCGCACGGCTGGCAACGAAACATTGGCCAGAGCCGTGTTTGAGGGGCCTGTGTTCAGAAACAGGAAAAAGATCGCGACGAACATTGGAATCCACGCCACAGGGAAGGGCGTATAAAGTGTTGCAATAAAAAACGGACACGCGATCAGCATTCCGATACCTGAAACCCAGAAATAAGAACCGGCGAAACGCGAACGTAATCTATCCGCAATAACACCTCCCAGCAAAGTCGACACCAGGCCTGCTACGACGGTGATCAGGCCAAATATCGTCATTCCTACATCCGGACTTTGATTCCGATAACGGAGATATGCTGATGCCCAAAAACCCAGACCACCTGTTGCAAATGTCATCAACGTTTGAGCGACGCAGTTAATGAGATACGAACGCGTCCGGAAGAGTCTCACGTAATCTCGCAGGTTGCGACGTGGCGATTTCTGCACCACGTGATCGGCACCGACTCGCGGATCGCGTTGCAAGAAACACAACAGGCCAAGCAACAAACCTGGCGGTGTGACGAGATAAAATGCCCAACGCCAGCCCAAGTGAGCACCGATGAGCCCGCCGATTACATACCCGAGGGCGCTCCCAACAGGAATCGCCGCATAAAAAATCGCCATGACGCGACCGCGTATTTCGATCCGGAAGAGATCGGACAAGATTGTCGGTGCCGCCGGTCCGTAGCCGCCTTCGCCGATCCCCACGAAGATTCGAGTCGCAAACAGAATGGTGAATGTCGCTGCCAGACCGGAGCCGCCGCTGGCCACGCTCCACAAAATCACAGCAGAACCAATAATGATCCAGCGGGAGACTCGATCGGCGAGCAACCCGAGAATCGGCGCGCTGACCATGTACGTGACAAAAAACGCGTCGCCTAACCAGCCGGTCCGCATCATCGCATTCGGATCGTTAGGCGCAAAAAACGCGGCGCGAATATCGGGCTCAAGCGCGGCGAGAATCTGCCGGTCGATGTAATTGAAAAGATTGATCGCCAGGAGCAGAGCAAGGGCCACATATGAGCCCGTCAACGGTTTTCCGCGGCTAGCTTCCATGAACAATTGCCGATTGCAGTTTGGCGTGCGCCGATTGTAAATCATAAACCATGCGGCCCCAATCCACTGCCGAACGCGTTCTCTATTTCTTCGGCCGACCACTGGTGCGCTGCTTTTATCGCGTCTCTGCGCTTGGTCTGGAGAACTTACCGGCTGGCGGTTTTCTTCTTGTGCCGAATCATATCAGCTGGGTGGACGCGCTCGTCCTGCAGCTCGCCTGCCCACGGCCGATTCGTTACGTCATCGACCAGGAGTATTATCATAAACGGATTTTGCATCCGATCCTGCGCGCGATTGGGTGTATACCCATCAGCAAGCGCCAGTCGCATGCCGCAGTACGCGCCGCTGCAGAGAAACTCTATGAGGGCGAAATCGTTTGTGTGTTCCCAGAGGGCGAGTTGGAACGCAGGGGAACGCTGTTGCGTTTGCAGCGCGGATATGAAGTCATTGCGCGCCACGCCCAGGCCCAGGTCGTGCCGGTTTGGCTAGACCAACTCTGGGGATCGATCTTTTCATTTCAAGGCGGAAAATTTTTCAGAAAATTTCCAAAGCAAATCCCGTATCCGGTCACCATCGCGTTTGGCAAACCACTGGCATCGAAGGCGGCCGACGTCGCGACTATGCGTGAGGAGTTGCTCAAGCTGGGCGAATTCTGTTTCGGCCGCAGGCCGTCATTGGAGCGGCATCTTGCCGAAGAATGCGTCCGCGGCCTTAAGCGCAGACCGTTTGCCACAGCGGTGATAGATGGAATCGATCATAGCAGCCTAAGTCGCGCGAAACTGCTCGGCGCAGCGTCGGCATTGAGTCGCCATCTGCGCAAGGAATTTCCCGACGAGCGAATTGCGATCGTGTTGCCCGCGAGCAAGGGCTCAATGGTGGCGAATCTGGCGGTGATGCTGGCAAATAAAGTTCCTGTGGATCTCAATTTCACCATGGGACGTGCGGCGAATGAGTCCTGCTGCCGGCGCGCGAATCTCCGGGTCGCAATCTCAGCGACGCCGTTCATCGAACGCGTCAAAGATTTCCCGTGGCCGGAACGCGTTTTGAAGCTGGATGAACTGATGCCGCAAATGAAACGCCAAATTATCCTGTGGTGGATCGCCTCGATCGTGGTTCCCGCGCGCTTGCTCTTGCGGCTTCTGAAGATCCCGAGAAAAGGCGGGCACGCCGAAGCAGTATTGCTTTTTACCAGCGGAACCACCGGCGAACCGAAAGGAGCGGTGATGAGTCACCGCAACGTCGTGGGAAATGTGTTCCAATTTCGGCAACTGCTGGATGCGAAGAAAACCGACGCCATTCTCGCGTCGCTGCCGTTTTTTCACACATTTGGATCAACGGTAACACTTTGGTATCCGCTCATCGAAGGTGTGCGCATCATCACATACCCGAACCCATTGGACGCGGCGAAATGCGCGGCCCTGATCGACCGATATGAACTGACGTTCCTGCTCCTAACGCCCACTTTTTTGCGCCTGTATTTGCGCAAAGCTGAGCCGGAGCAGCTCCGCAGCTTGCGCCTCATCATTACCGGCGCCGAAAAATTGCCGCTCGAACTGGCTACACACTTTGAGGAACGCTTCCGGAAAAAAGTTTTCGAAGGCTATGGACTGACTGAGACTGCGCCGGTAGTCAGCGTTAATTTGCCTGATCCCGAGCCGAAAAAATCCGGCGAACACGTGCAGCCCTCCAGCCGTTTGGGATCAGTTGGCAGACTCGCGCCGGGTATCGCTGCAGAGATCCGTGAACCGGAGACCGGTCAAAAACTCTCCCTGTTCGATCCCGGAATGCTTTGGCTGCGCGGCGTCAATATTTTCGAAGGCTATCTGCACGATCAGGAACGAACTGCAGAAGTTCTGCGCGACGACTGGTTGAAGACCGGCGACATTGGCCGGTTCGACGAAGACGGATTTCTTTACATCGAAGGTCGCCTCTCGCGGTTTTCGAAAATCGGCGGCGAAATGGTACCGCATGAAGCGATCGAACACAAAATCATCGAGCTACTGGGACTATCGGGAAGAGACGAACGCCTCATCGCCATCGTCGGCGTGCAGGACGAGGCGAAGGGCGAGGCGCTCGTGCTGCTTAGCGCAGTTGATATCAATATTGCCGAGCTACGCGAAAAATTGCACGAAGCAGGTGTTCCAAACTTGTGGATTCCCAAATACGTACAGCGAATTGAAACAATTCCCGTCCTTGCTTCCGGTAAACTCGATTTAAAAAGGTGTCAGGAATGTGCGGCTGAAGAGTAGGCGCAACTGCGGCGCGCGCCGATGAATCACGGATGAGCGATGGAATCTTCTTCTTTGGCTCGCCACGGCGAAATTCTGCCAAAAAGATCGCGAGTAGCGCCCGCGATGTCTTCGGCTTTCGACACGCCGCCATCGATTAATGCGCGCCCGGTGCTTGCCCAAATCTTTCTAACAACGAGTGCGCCGTTTTCGCGCACGATTCGCCCGAGATGCTGAACAGCCGCGGCAGTGGCAGATTTCCGAATCGCTTCCGGCGAACTGCGCGAGGTCAATTCGCAATAACGTCGCGCTACTTCGCCAACGCGCAGCGTGAGGAACGCATTCGCAGCGCCATTGGAAACGCATTTCACCAGTAAAGCAGAAATGCCACTCAAGCCTGGAATCCCGCCTTTAAGCGCGGGTACGACAGAAACGGCAAGCGGCGCCACCATTTCTCCGAGATCGAGCGATTCAAGGCCGGACGCAACGAATGCCGTGGCGGAAACATTCGCATACAGCCGCATCAGTTCGCGTGGCGAAGGACGTTGGACGTAGATCCGCGCAATTCGTCCGACCATTTGAATTTGCGTAAAGAGCACGATGAGCCCATCGAGCCGGCCATTTTGCATGAGCGCAGTGCTGAGAAAGACGGTGCTCGCCGTTCTGCGGACAACCAAATCCGCTTCCTTCGACAACTGCGCGACTGCGGCTTCGATTTCAACCGTTGTCGCCAGTGGCAACTCACGAGCTCGCGGATTATTCGCCAGTCGAACGCGCAACGCTCGCAAATACGCCTCGTGCTTCGGCCCAGAAGTTTCCTTCGGCGGTACGAGCGCTGCCGGCAGCCGCGCGTATGCAATCAAGCAGTAAAGCGCAAAAAGTCCTGCGGCCAGACAAATGCCCCAGAACGCGATCGTGCCTGCCACCGGGTGAATCCGCTCTGCCAGCGAGATTAAGCTCGTCGCGCCAGCGATAATTAGCGACGCTATACAAACGCCCATCAGCACAGCGATGCCGATTAGCAAAGTTCTCGCATTGGAATTCGGGGCTACGACAGCGGATTTGGCGGCCATTGAACCAAATGTGCACCGCGGGCTAGCAGGGTTCAATTGAAACAGGAAACCTGTTTGAGCACTAAACGTTCAGGGTTCACTTTGCCTGCGATGAAAAACACGTTCGTGGTAATTTCGTCGGCGGGCCCGAACCGCGATAGATCCATGAGCACGCGCGAGCAGCCGCTTTGGAACGAGCACGCGGCGTTCATCGATCAACTCGTTGCCGAAGGCTTCATCTTGATGGGCGGACCGCTGGTCGATGAAGGCGGCGCAATCCTGATCGTCATCGCGGACGATGAAAACGAGGTGCGAGAGAAATTGAGGGAAGATCCGTGGTATACGCACGGCATTCTAAAACTGGAGAGCGTCAAGCGCTGGCAGGTCTTCATTGATGCCCGGAAGTAAATTTCTGGTGCGAATGGGAAAATTTCCAGTTCGCAGTTCGGCAGAACGCGCGCGAACGTGTTCTTATGCAATGCAGCGGATCAGCTCTCCGTTTTTTGAGCTTAACCGCTCTCGGAGTCCTGTCCGTCTGCATGGCGCGGGCTGACGAAAAGCCAATGATGCAGGCCGTTGTGGCGCACGAATATGGCGCGCCCGATGTGCTAAAACTTGAGCAAGTACCGCGGCCAGAGCCGAACGATGATGAAGCGCTCGTGCGTGTGATCGCCAGCAGCGTCAATCCAGCCGATCCACTGACGCTCAACGGGAAATACGCGAAGGAATTCGGCACCCATCTGCCGCTGATTCCGGGATACGACATCGCTGGTGTCGTCCAGGAAATCGGCGCGCACATTAGGAAGCTCAAAGTGGGCGACGCGGTCTATGGCTACCCAACGTTTGGCGGCGGTTGGGCGGATTACGTCGCGGTCAAGGAATGGGAAGTGGCTGCGAAACCAAAATCGCTCAACTTTGTAGAAGCCGCAGCGGTCCCGATGGGCGCGTTGACCGCCTGGCAGGCGTTGGTGGACGTGGCGAAACTCCGGCCCGGGCAAACAATCCTTATTCATGGAGGTTCGGGTGGGGTGGGTAGTTTTGCGGTGCAGATTGCAAAAGCGCGAGGCGCGCGCGTCATCGCGACTGCCTCGACAGCAAACCAGGACCTTCTTAAACAGCTCGGCGCTGACGTGGCGGTGGATTACACCAAGACCAGGTTTGAGGATGTCGCCAAAGATGTGGACGCCGTGCTCGATCCGGTGGGCAAAGAAATACTCGCGCGTTCCTATGGTGTGGTGAAGAGAGGCGGTATCGTCATGTCACTGGTAGCGCGTCCCGATCCGGTCGAGCTTCAGAAACACGGAATTCGCGGCGCGAGTATCTCCGTTCACCCGGATACAGCCGATCTCACTGAGATTGCCCAGTTGGTTGATGCAGGAAAAATCAAGCCAGTTGTGACGGAGGTTTTGCCATTGAGTGACGCGGTCAAGGCGCAGCAACAAGCCGCGACGCATCACACACGCGGAAAAGTTGTGCTGCGGATCGCAGACGAGCCGAAAGGTTGAACGGCCGTGCTTTGATTTGGCTGCTTTGTTCCGTACGGCACAGCTACAAGGCGCCGTGACGAGCCTTTTCGTCGATCGCCAGGTAATCGTCCCGCGGCGGACTGAACGTATCGAGCACACGCGTTGCTGACAATGTCTCGACGCCATGCGAGACATTGCTCGTAAGATAAAATGAGTCGCCCGTTGAAAGCTCGTGCGGCACACCTTCGACAATCAACCGCATTTTGCCCTCGAGAATGTGAACGATCTGCTCCTGTGGATGCGAGTGCGCGGGCATCTGACTCCCGGCTGCGAGTGTGGCGAGCATCTGATACATCGCGTTCCCGTGCGCGACCGTGCGGCGAGTGATGCCTGGGCAAATTTCAATTGTTGGAGTTTCTGGTTTCATCGCAGAATCTTACGTCACTGCCTTTCTCGCGCGAGTTTCTCGTACGATCCGCGCAGACTTCTTTCGCGCCGCAGTCGCTTTGGAGCACGCGGCGGGTGGACACGCGTTTTGGGACAGAGGTCCTTTTTCGCGAGGCAGTTATGTTCGCGACGATATCCGGAAGCGTTGGGGCACCACCGAGGGTTTCAAATCTGTTACCAAATAAGTCTGACCGCACTTGCCACTAGCCACCCGTTACTGACACAATGGACACCATGAAAAAATTTACCTTATTAACCGCCATTCTATTCGCGATAGCGATCGCGAGTCCCTCATCCGCACAAACTTCTGCCACGTCGCCGGCTGCCGGGACGTCGTCATCCGCAGCCGTGAGTGCTCCGGGTAGTCCGCCAAATCCGCAGGAAATGATGAAGCAAATGATGGAGCTGTCGAAATTGAACGAGAACCACAAGCTCCTCACCGACCTCGATGGCAATTGGAATTTTGCCATCAAGATGTGGATGAATCCTGACCCGAATGCGCCGCCACAACAATCCAAGGGCACTGCCGTCCGCAAGAGCGCTATGGGCGGTCGTTATGTGATAATGGATGTGACCGGGAAGATGCAGATGCCGGGAGAAGACGGCAAAATGAAGGAGATGCAGTTCAAAGGCATGGGCGTCGAAGGCTATGATAACGTAAAGCAAAAATTCGTCGCCTCATGGATCGACAACATGGGCACCGGCATTCAGTTTTCCGACGGCACCTATGACCCGGCCGCGAAAACATTTACTTACACGAGCGAACGAGCGAAATGGAGCCCATGCCTGGAATGAAAATGCCGGTGCGCGAGGCGATAAAAATCGCCGACGACAATCATATGACCCTGGAATGGTACGAAAATCACGGCGGTCAGGAAAAGAAGACGATGGAGATCAACTACACCCGCGCAGGCAAGAAATAACACACCTCCAATTCTGTTCTCGCGAGAGTCACGACAGCGATGTCGTGACTCTTTTGCCTTTTATAACTTTCAATCGGACGAAATGACGAATCGATTGCCTTCGCTGTCCTTGAACAGCGCGTACGTGCCCCACGGCTGTTTTTGCGGAGGACCCTCAAATTCCACACCGCGCTTTTTCAGCTCGTCATAGGTCTTGTGAATGTCATCACATGTGTACGACATGTTCGTGAATGAGCCGATCCGATTTTCATCTCCCTCCGGCGTAAACAACACCACCCGCGTTTCGGCTTTCGGAATTCGCAGTTCGATCCAACGTTGCTTCTCGTCGAACGGTTGATCGGTGATGATCGTGAATCCGAGCTTGTC
>WNFR01004349.1_pt1 | contig 14573 bp, 13 predicted proteins | sample 5400221 | NCBI WGS metagenome assembly WNFR01 (sample SAMN13153357, study PRJNA577476) | soil metagenome | isolation source: 40 cm soil under Madrone tree | place: USA:California | collected 2016-06-14 | reverse complement strand
GCTCGAGGCGGTCGATCTCGGCGACAAACTCAAGCGCCCCAGCCGTCATCTTTCCGGCGGCGAACAACAGCGTGTGGCCATCGCCCGCGCGCTGGCCAACGATCCGCGCGTTATTCTCGCCGACGAGCCGACTGGAAACCTCGATACAAAAAATTCGCAGCGCGCGTTTGAATTGTTACAGAACCTCGTGCGCGAGCGCGAAAAAGCGCTGCTGCTGGTGACTCACAACCGCTTCATCGCCGATGCCTGCGATTGGGTTCATGAGATGAAGGATGGGCGCATTATTAGCAGCCATCCGCGCGGCGGGCGAATTTCAGTTTGACGCGGCCGCGGCGATGGATTTTCCCGGTGCAACCGAGTGCAGATGCGCCAGCAAGCTATCGATGTAATCGCTCCAGGTGCGAAAGGTCCGCGCGCGCGCTTCATCGCGTAATCGCCGATAACTTTCTTGATCGGTCAGCAGCTTTTCCATCCCGCCGGCGAACGCTTCTTCGCTCGTTTGATCGACAATAAGGCAACCACCGCCTTGCGCGATTTCGCCCAGCGCTCCATTTCCACCGCAGATGCACGGCTTCCCGTGCCAGAGACCTTCCGCGATCGGCAGACCAAATCCTTCCATCAAGGAAGGATAAACAGTGAATCGGCAGGCGCGATAAGCGCGCAGCAAAGTGGCATCATCGACGTGTTGCAACCAACGGACCGTATATCCCTGTTGCTGCATTTTGTGCACTTGGCTGACCACTCTGCGCCCGGGCAAACCGGTTCTACGCCCGATTAGATGAAGGTCGAAAGATAAACCCTGCTTCCATAATCTTTCCGCTGCCCGCAAAAGCAGAAGGTGGTTTTTTCTCGCCTCCAGTGAGCTGACATAGACGATAAGATTTTCCTGGCCCTCGCTGATCTCGTTCGCGCGAGCGACATCGAACTCTATGGGCCATGTTTCGACACATGTGGGTGCGGGTTCTAATTCAAATTTTCGCCAAAAGTGCTGAAGGTCATCTTGCGCTTCCTGGGAAATGCAGACGACCAAATCAAATTCAGCGAGAAGCTCGATGTAGGCGCGATAGCGTCGGGCGCGACGGCCATTCTCGTAAACCGATGTGAGCCGCAAATTCGTGGCGTCATGAAAGATTGCTACCGTCCTTGCTTTCGTTCTCCTGATCCTGTTCGGCAACGACCATCGCCGCGTGTCGTGTAAAATATCCGGTGCCAAAAAAATGTCTTTGGCTGTTAGCGATCCAAATTGAAAGTGCGGCAACGAAACGAATCGCAAAAATTCCGCCACGGGATTCTGTCCACGGGATTCCGGCCGGGCAGAGGCATTCGAGCGAACTTCGAATGGGTTCGTAAGTAGTTTCAACTCCGTTGAGCCCAGCCGCTGGTAAAATCGGCCGATTTGGTTCCAGCAAACCGGAGTGACGTCTGTTCGGCGTGAAAGTTCAGCAAAAATTTTTCGCGTCATCCGTTGCATACCGGTGTTTTGAACCGACCGGCAGGAGCTTGTGACATCGAGACAAATCATCTCAATGTTAAGAGAAGACGTTCCATGTATCGCGAAAAAACTCGATCGCCTCGGTATTACACCGCACGGAGCCCTTTGGCACATCGTAAAGGTTCATCGTGCCTAATTGCTGTCGGACGCTTCGCATCATGGCGGACGCCGGCACGACATACTTTTCGACGCCACGCCGATCCAGCCGACCGCTAATCCAGATGTCGTCCACGTAAAACGCGCTTGGTGGCGCGGTGGAGTAATCCCAGAGCGCAGAGTCAAAGAAACGCGGTTGGATAAAATAACCTGCGGTACCGGTGATCACGGCCACGCGTTTCGGTTCTCGAATTTGGTTGGCACGAAACAGTTTGGGCAAGAACCAGACGAAATTATCCGGCATCACTGCACCGCGAAAACAAAGCGCAGCTCCCGGCATTTCTTGGTGATAGTGCAGAAACGTTTCGAGCGCGTCTCGCGGATAAATTCGATCGTCATCCACGACCATCATCAATGTGTCACCGCGCCCGGCGGCCAGCTCCTCTTGAATAATTGGAATGAATTTCGTCGCTGGTCCCCAGTCCGTTTTGCAGCGCAAAATTCGGAGACGCGGAATTTTCTCGAGATAACCCGGAACGACGTACTTCTCTTGCTGACGAATGGAAAACTCGGGAACGGCCAGGACAATTTCGTCCGGCGGACGTGTTTGCTCCAACAGGCAACGAAGCGTCGGTTCGAGATTGGAAATTCGCTCCGGCAAGGTCGAAAGCGAAACAATCACACGACGGTTTGGCAGATGATCAGTATTTACGAGAAGGTTTTGAATGAATCTTGCCTGCCGCCGTCCCCGCAGTAGCGAGTAGGCAAACTCACCGATCCCCGTTAAAATTCCAACCAATGTCGCCATAACCCGGCTCATCACCCGCTGTTAAGATAAGATGGATATCTCCGTCGACGGCCCCGCTCCGAGACAAATGGCTGTGGGTTATCCAACTTCCCGTAAGCCGCTCTTGCAGTTAAAATAGGAACCAGTTTCAAGGCAATCTCAAACCATGCTTGCTCTCGCTCCGTGCCTCGCGCAACCGCATTGCCTATGCGCTTGAATTGGTTCTCGCCATTGCCCCCAGCCAAGACCGACGTGGCTGGTTTTACCGCGCGCCTCGCTCCCGCCCTCGCCGAAAAATTCGACGTCACCTTTTGGACCGAAGCCGCGAGTTGGGACCCCGATCTCGAGCGCTTCGGAAAAATCCGGAGATACCGCTCGTCGCGAACTGCCGGTGTCAATCCTGTCGGCAGTAACGTTTTCAACCTCGGGAACGATCCGCAATTTCACAAACAAATTTACCATCTTTGCCGGCGCTGGCCGGGAATAATTGTGCTTCACGATCTGGATCTCGGCGGGCTCTTGCGCAGCGTTTCCCGCCAGGATCGACAATTACGACGCGCACTTCGCGAGCGTTCGAAAGATCGACATCTACGGCCGGACCTGAAACTCATGTTGGAAAATGCACAAGGCGTCATTGTCCATACGCGACAAGCCGACGAGACGTTGCGCTCCGACAAGACCTGTCCGGTCATTTTTCATCCGCTGCCTTTTCCGGCGAGCGAATTGAAACATCCCCGCCAAACAAACAATCACCCGCCAACACGCCTGATGATGTTTGGATTTTTTGGCGCGAATCGCCGGCTGGAATCTGTTCTGCGCGCGCTCGCTTCTTATCCTGCAAGAGACGAACTGCGGCTCGATATTTTTGGCGAGATTCCGAAACGTCGCGAACTCGATCGGCTGATCCGCAAATTGTCGCTTCGCGATTTGGTCAAGGTCCACGGATTTATCTCCGAGAAAGAATTGGACGAGGCGCTGGCGCGGACTGATCTCGCCATCAACCTCCGCCATCCAACAATGGGCGAGGCTTCCGGCAGCCAGCTTCGGATTTGGAACCAGGCGGTGCCGTCGCTTGTGACGCGCATTGGTTGGTACGCTGATCTTCCACCAGACACAGCGGCTTACGTCGACCCGCAAAGTGAAATTGTCGATCTTCACGCGCACTTCGACGGATTGCGCCAGAATCCGGAAAAATATTGGCAGATAGGCCAGCGCGGGCGCGCTGCTCTCATTGCTAGCCACAGGCCGGAAAGTTACGCCAAGGCAATCGCAGAATTGATAGCCGACGTAGCCGCAATGACGAACACAGATCGCGCGGCCTTTTCAGGAGCGACCAGTGGACGCTGAAGGATCGACGGCGGATCGCCTCGATAGGTCATCTCTGATCAAAGCCGGTCTTCTTTTCGTGGCGACACTCGCGCTCTATTTTGTATCGAGATCTCCGGGGCTCGATGAATACGACTCGGTGCAATTCGCGATGGGCGTCCGCGAGTTCAATATTTGGAAGCACCAACCGCATCCGCCTGGTTATCCGCTCTACATTTTTTTCGGTTGGCTCGGCGACAAACTGTTCGGCGCGGACCCGAATCTTTCCTTGCATGTTGTCTCGTGCCTGGGCGGCGCTCTTTTCGTGGCCACGTGGTTCCTCATCATTCGACTTCAGTTCAACGAAAAACTGGCGTGGTGGGTCGCAACCTGTCTTGCCATTACGCCGATCGTATGGATGACATCGACCAAGGTTCTCACCGACGCTCTCGCCGCCGGCTTTTTCAGCGCTGAGATTCTCGCCGCAATTTACTTTGTAAAACGCGGACGCCTGTCTGCTCTGCTCACTGCAACTCTTTTTGGCGCCGCCGCCACCGGGGCGCGTCCGCAATTCATTCTCGTAGTGATTATTGTACTCGCCCTGGCGCTCAAACAAAGGCGCGCTGGAGTGAAGATGTCGATCTTAGCGGCCGGCGTTCTCCTCGCAGGCTGTTTCCTTTGGCTCCTGCCGGTCTGGTATTCGCAGGCCCGACTAAGGCCCGACCTGCCCGCGTGGTTGGTTTACCCGAGACTTCTTTACGTCCAATGGACCTGGCGGTTGCACCGGCCGAGTACTTATCTGGTGGCGGGCGATTGGAGCCTTAAATACATCGGAATGCGATTGGCCTATCACTTTGGCGGCTGGTTCGGCGTTGGCTTTGGTTTTCTTCGATCCATCGCCGCGCTGATTACAGGAATCGCCGTTGTTAGCTTTGGATTCGCCGCATATTTATTCTCACGCCGTGAGCCGGGCGACATCGTCTTTTGGAAATTTCACGCACTGTGGACGCTTGCCCACATTGCCATCATTTTCGTTTGTCTCGGTTCCGCGCAACGATACTACCTGATCGTTTTTCCCTTGCTCCTGGTGGCATTGCTGCGCGGATACTTGCGGATGCGCATGCCTTGGAGACTCGGCGCGGCGACCGTGCCGATTCTGCTGATCTGCATCGCAATTCCGACAGCGATCGAGAATCATCGCGAGGAAGCGCCACCCACCCAGATCGTCCGCTATCTGGAAAATCTTTATCCGGTTTCTGCACGCAAGAACGTTACGTTGCTTTTTAGTCACGTTCGACGTCACGTGGAATGGTATGCGCCCGAATTCGTAGCCGTGCGCGATATGCCTGAACCCGAAGCTCTACCGGAGTTGACAAAAAATGCCACGGCCGTTTACACAGACGATCCGGAATTGGCGTTGCCGCCCGGTTGGCGACGCGTGCTTATAGCAACGTTCAGCCGATCTGTAATTGTCTACCAAAAACATCACGTCCTGACATTATTTCTTATTGATCGTGGTGATCATCCATGAGCCGAATCCTTCTTACCGGAGCCAGTTCAGGAATCGGCCAAGCCATCGCAAAAGCGCTCATCGCATCCGGTCACGAGGTTTGGGGAACATCGCGTGATCCCGGTCGAATTCCGGAATTGCCGGCGTTGCATCGGCTGAAGTTGAATTTGCTCGATCCGAAATCGATCGAGCAGGCTTTCAATTCCGCGTTGGCCGAAGCCGAACACATTGATGTGTTGATCAACAATGCTGGCACTGGTCATTTTGGCCCTGCTGAATCCCTCCCCAGCGACGTGGTTGAAAAACAGTTTGAGCTACTCGTGTTCGCTCAAATCCGAATGATGCAACGGGCAATCGCGGCTATGCGCGATAGCGGGGGCGGTTTAGTTATCAACGTCACGTCCCTCGCTTCGCGCCTGCCGGTTCCGTTCATGGCCGCATACAACGCGGCCAAAGCGGCGATGGCAGCATACACGATGTCGATCCAGCTCGAACTCCCGGATACACAGGTGCGCGTTGTCGATCTTCAACCGGCCGACATTTGCACGGACTTCAACGACGCTGTGATCAAAACCGGAGAAAAAGATCCGCGATACGAAACGAAATTGACCAAAACATGGCGCGCAGTCGATGCGAACATGAAAGCGGCGCCTAAGCCGGAACTGGTGGCGCGCCGCGTTCTCGCTTTGATCCAACAAAAGAATCCACCGCCCCGGGTCACAGTTGGCGACACCTTTCAATCGAAAATCGCGCCGCTCATTTTTCGATTTCTTCCGCAGCGCGTTCGCATCTGGGGCCTGAAGCGATACTACAAAATATGAAGCGGCTTGCTTCCGAAGCGGTCATCCTCATGGCGGGATCCGGCTCGCGACTCCGCCGCAGTGGCGAGAGTTCACGAAAACCGTTGGTGCCCTTGGCGGGACGACCACTGATTTCCTACACGTTCGATGTGCTCGCCAAGGCCCGCGTTGAGACGATTCACGCAGTGATTGGATTCGAAAGCGACGCCTTGCGGGCCGCGATAGAGCCGCTGATTCCTGCGGGAATCAAATTTTCCTGGATCGATAATCCCGACTGGCAAAAGCAGAACGGAATCTCGGTCCTCGCCGCGGCGACGCACGTCAGCGCCCCTTTTCTTTTAACAATGGGCGATCATATTTTTGAAGAATCGATTTTCGATCTCATGCTGCGAAACGCGGACCTCGACGAATTGAATCTCGCCGTCGACCGCAAAATCGATCGCATTTTCGATTTAGACGATGCGATGAAAGTGCAGACGCGCGGTGATCGAATCGTCGGGATTGGGAAAGACCTCGCCAAATATGATGCGATCGACACCGGCCTGTTCCTTTGTCCGCGCGCGATTTTTGATTATCTCGACGCAGCGAAACGAAATGGCGATTGCAGCCTCGCTGACGGCGTGCGTTTGATGGCGGCCGATGGCAAAGTCCTGGCGATCGATATCGGCGATGCGTGGTGGCAGGATGTCGATTCCGGCGAGATGCTGGAACACGCGAGAAAAATGATTTCGACTAAAGCGCGCTCCAATTCGGAAATTCCTAATCCGAGCGTGGAGAAGGACTCGACCGGCTGAGCGCTGTCATAGTCAAGGCGAAGCCGATCAAGGCATACGCAAACAGAAAATGAAGGATCCATGCCGCCGCTCCCGCGATCGCGAGCAGCAGGAAAAAGAATTGGGCCACGTCGCGCCTTGTCGCTTCGATAAGAAGCCATCTCGCGGCGGCAAAAACGGATATTGAAGAAGCGCGGAGCGACTTTGGTTCCGATTTTGTTTCAATTATTCCCAACGCGCGCCGGCTAAGTTGTCCAAACGAAGTCCCGCCGCGGTTAGTGATCCACCATTGTAACGCGATCAGGCACCCCGAAACACAGCCTTCCACGAAATAGAACAGGCTCGCCGGATTTACACGCGCCTCTTGGCGATACAGCCCCAAGCCAACACTCAAAGCTAGCAAAACTGTAACTCCCAAATCGCAAACTGCATCCAGACGGCGGCCGTGTTCGGAATCAAGATATTTGGCCCGTGCAATCTCGCCGTCAGAACCGTCGAGAACACTGTGAAGGTGGTAGCAAGCGGCACCGACCACGAATCCCCAATAGCTGCCTCGCACGAGGAATGGGCAGCCGATCAGCGGAATAATCATCGTCCCAACCGACCACTGATTGGGCGTGATCGTCGTTTTCAAAAGTATTCGACTCACAGATCGGGAAACCGGGCGATTGAGAAAGTGGGCGACAATTCCATCGATAGATTTGCCAGACTCGCGGAGAAACCGACTTTCGCAGGCCGCGATTTCGCTCGGCTCAACCAGGTAATGGCAGACAAAAGAGTCTCGTTGATTCGAGCAATATTCGCGGAACACATTTTCGACGTTGAACGCTAATTTGTTCCAAAGTTCCGTTTCGTCGCCGATCCCTGTTTCATCAGCAACTGTTGGCGCCATCGCAATGATTTGCTCAAGCCGATTTCGTCCGACAAATAGATGCGTGTTGAGAATACGGGCACCGGGCTCAAGACTGTCGGACTGAGTTTTCAATCGGACTCGCGCGTGCGGTGAGTCGGGTGGATTCCACCGGGATGGAACTGAGGTTTTTGGATTCCAGAAAACAACGATGTCGATCTTTGCTTCGCGGTTCATCGATTCCGTAAACTTGCTGAGGGCGAGAGCGAGCCGTTCGAGCTGACGGAGACCCGCAACTCTCCAGTCGGCGGATTCGTCAGCGAGAATCACGAAACGATCGCGCGTCATGGGGCAGTCTTCAGCGGCCGGCTGTAAATCCGATACGTCTTGTATCTGGATGCGCCCATCGCTTCGATGAAACGATTTATCATCACGTTGTCTTCCAGCGTCATGCTCAATTCCCCGCTGAATCCGCGTTTGAACGCTTCCTCCATGAACTGAAGAACGAGGAGCTCGGCGACGCCGGCACGGCGATATTCTTCTATCACCCCGAGTGCAACCAGCCGGCCGGTGCGAATTTTCGTTCGATAGTAAAGCAATTTGATCAGACCGATTGGAAAACCGAAGCGCGTCAGCCGCCCATTGATGTGTCGAAGGGCGACATTGATGTCGGGCAATCCGATCACGAAGCCGACTGGTTTGTCACTGACTTCCGCCAACAACATTCCCTCCGGCACAAGCAACGGCTTCATTTCCTTGATCAGGTGGTCGGCTTCGGCTTCTGTGAAAGGAACAAAGCCCCAATTCTTTCGCCAAGCCTGATTGTAAACCGTGCGGATGCGTCGGGCTTCCGCGGCCATGTCGCGCAGACTGATCGGCCGGATCGAGACACGATATTTTCCCGCCCGCGCGGCCGCGATTTTTCGCAGGCGCTGGGCTGGCTCGGGAAAATCATCAAACCACCAGGCGTACCAATCTTTGATTTTTGTAAAGCCACACGCTTCGATTAATCCCGCGTAGTACGGTGGATTGTGCGCCGTCAACAGCATGGGCGGATGTTGAAAACCGTCGGTGAGCAATCCGCAGACGTAATTGGTCGAGTAATCGATTGGTCCCATGATTTCACTGCGTCCCCGTGCGCGCAGCCAATGAGTTGCCGCTTCAAATAACGCCACCGCAACCTCGCGACTGTCGATGCACTCGAAGAGACCGAAGCACCCGACGTTGGATTGATGCAGCGAATTGTAATTAGGATCGTCACTGGCCATGATTCGACCAACGATCTCGCTGTTCTGTCGCGCCAGAAAAAGCGCGGCGTCGCCATGTTTGTAAAACGGATGGCGCTTGCGATCGAGAAATGCCTTCCGTTCGAGAATCAGCGGCGGCACCCAGGCCGGATCGCTTTCGTAAATTCGCCACGCAAATTTGATGAAAGCGTCTCGTTCGCTGCGCGAGCCAACCTGCGAGACTTCAATCGATGCCACAGTTGCAAAAACCTCTTAGGCGGGCTCCCGCTCTGCCGCCGTTTCCATTAGCGTTTGCGCCACCTTTTCCTGACGAACAATCAAAAACACGAGCAGCACGTTGAGCGCGGTAAGCTCAATCCAGAAATAGAAAATCGGCCGACCAATAAATAAGAGAACGAACAAAACAAACATGCGCGTGTTCGTCATTAATAAGCTCCACCACTTAAACATCGGCCGGGCGGAAATTTGATAAGGGACCCTGATCGAATTCGGAATTTCCTGGGTAAACGATCGATTGGCGGTCTCCTGCAATCTCTTTAAACAGGGAGACAATATTTCCTGCTGGCGTGTAAAGTTGAAATACAACATCAACAAAAACTTACGCCAAGGTTGATGGCGCCAACTGAGTGTTCGATAAACTGGCCTCACATCGGCCGAGGAATCCCAATCCGCGGATGACCGGCTATTCAAAAAATAAAGATAGGCATTGCGGTAATAATCAGCAGCAGCTCCCTGTAGTGCGTGGCTAATGGCGGCAGCGACGGCAAGCAGACATACAAGCGGCGTCGCGCCAGCAATCAGATAACGCAAAACCAGATGGATGTAGATGCTCGCGAAGACAAAGTGATCCGCCAGACTGTCTATTATGCGGCCCTCCAGACTACGCGTGTTCGTTAGGCGTGCGAGTTGACCATCGGCATTATCAAGCGCGTTCGCGCTGACATGCAACAGCATTCCAATAACATTCACTCGCAAATCGCGATAAAAGTAGAGATGGCCCGCGATTACGCCGGTCACGCCCCCAAACAAACTCACGTTAGCCGGCGTCATTTTCAGTTTGGCAAAAAACTGGGCGAGCCAAAAACCAATTGGCCGGTAGAAATGCAGATCGAGAAACCCTTCGGTTTCGCGCGCCTTATAAGTCGCCTCGACAGTAAGAGCTGCTTGCGCGATCGGATCCGGCATTAAAACCAAGCCCGAGCGCAAGCTCAGGCATTTTGCAATTCAGCCGGGACGAGCGTGTCCTTGAGAATGTTGAGCGCTTCGTCCAGATCGGCGCGGGTGTGATTTGCGGTCACGCAGGCGCGAAAGCAAATTCTATTCTGTGGCACGGCCGGGTAATCCACCGGAGCAACCCATAAACCGCGCCGGCGCAATTCGCGGCAAAGCGTGTACATTCGCTCCCGCTGGCCAATTACAATTGGCATCACATAGGTCGTCGATTCGCCGGTATCGATGCCGAGTTTTTGCAGTTCCCCACGGAAGTAATCGGCATTGTCCCAAAGCTTTTTGCGCAATTCCGGTTCGCTCGTGCCAATCTCTAGCGCTTTCAAAATTGCCGCGATCACCACCGGCGGAAGCGCGCATGAATAAACGTAGGGATGCGCATAAAAACGCAGGTATTGCAGTGTTTCCTTTGAGCCGGCAAGAAATCCGCCCAGTGCACCGAACGCTTTCGAAAAAGTGCCATAAACAACCGGAATGCGGTGCTCGACTTGAAATTTCTCCGCCGCGCCACGTCCATGGTCGCCACAGGCCAGCATCGAGTGCGCTTCGTCCACAAACGTGCGGGCGCCATGCGATTCGGCGACGTCGAGCAGCTCCGGCAAATTTCCAAAGTCGCCATCCATCGAATAAATTCCCTCGATCACAACAAGTTTCCGGCGCGCCTGTTGGCGGCTGAGCGCGGCATCAAGCGAGGCCGGATCGTTATGCTCAAATTTTTCGGTACGACAGCGTGAGAGCACTGCGCCGTCGCGCAAACTTAGGTGAGAGCGATTGTCGAGAATGGCAACATCCGTCTTGCGCAGCAGACCCGAGATCGTTCCCAGAGCCCCGCCGAAGCCACTATTAAAAAGCATCGCGTCCTCGCGGCCGAGAAACTTGGCCACGCGCCGCTCGAGTTCGCGGTGCAGATCGGTCATACCCGAAAGCATGGGAGAACCGCACGCGCCAAAGCCGTACTTCTTCAGCGCGTCTACGGCAGCGGCAATGACTTCAGGCCGATTGGCCAAGCCGAGATAGTTATAGGAGCATAGATTGATGACTTCGCGCCGCTTGCCCTCATAGTTAAGGACGGTTCGCGCGTCCGCCGTCGAAACCAATTCTGGCTCGTACAAAGCGACCGCCCATTCGCCAAATTTTAGCCACGCCGTAAAAGTTGGCGGTGCCTCGAACGGATCGTTACCTTCGCCCGCCAGAAAGCTGCTCAAGCTAAGTTTCGCTGCGTCCTTGAAATGCTTGAGGTTTATCATGCGGGCTCGCTTGAGGCGGTTGCCATTGTCGATCTAACGGTTCCGAGGATGAAAGCTGAAAGAACGGCTTCCCGATTGAGGTCGGTTCGTTTTGGCCAAGGGAATGGATTGGCCAAGAGAAATTGTTGCTGTTTTACTGGCAAATAACTGCCCATTTACATCAAATCCTTAGGGAATTCTCGAGTGCGGGGAGCACAACGGGAAGTTCGGTATCGGGGCAGCCATTCTATCGGCCCAAAAGCCCCTCGGCAAGGGTTAATTCTGCCCGCCGGGCAATGGCCTGCGCACTTATTTTCGACGAAAACGGCGGCCTATTTTCGGGGTGGTGTGAAAAACGTAATCCCATAGCGGAGAGGTCACGCCGTAGTGCGAGACGCAAAGCCGCGACACAGCTTCAAAAATTAATCGGCCTGGTACTGAGAACAACGCTGCTTGTTGGATCGACCCCTGTACCCACCGAAGGCTGCGCGTCACCACTGCTTTTCTGCTTTACCCGCTCGACGCGCGAAAACAGACTATATCGTTTGTCGAAGATGAAATCGATAAGCAACCGACTCCAGGAAGTGTGATATTTGAGCGTATCGTAAAATTCCGACGCGCGCGCGCGCAGCCTGGGCAGCCGGTTCCACGGAATCGACGGAAAATCGTGATGCTCATTGTGGTATCCGACATTGAGCGCGACGAGATTGATCGGGCCGTAGTAGCTAAACGTTTCCTGGTCAGCATCGTAAGTATAATGTTCCTGAATCCAGCGTGCGCCAACTGGATGCAAGCCGATCGACAGGAAACATGAAAATGCAAGATAAAGCAGCCCAGGCCAGCCGCAGAAATATATCAAGGCGCCGTCGTAAGCTGCTGCGGCAACAAAATTCACAAAGGTCCACCGGCTCCACATCGTGATCGCTTTGAGGCGCGGCGGACGCGTCAGTTGGAAAAACGGAAAGAACAAGAGCCAAAGTGCTTTGCGGTACCATTTGTTGCCGATCAATCTAGCTTCCCAGCGATTCGCGATGTCGGCATCGCAATCGTAATCGCCTTGATGCGCATGATGCTGCAGATGATACACGCCGAAGCCAATCGCACCGGGGGCAAGGTTGGGGAGATCGGCAAAAATCGCGACAAGCTTATTCCAACTCTTTCTCTTAAAAACGAGATTGTGCGTCGCGTCGTGAATGATTACGTACATGCAATGATTCAGGAACGCGCCCAGACAAAAGGCGATCAGCAGGCTTAGCCACCAGTAACTCCAGCCCAACCTGCCCATCGCAAACGCAATGGCTGTTTGGATTGAAAAGACGAGAAGCATGATCGCCGCTGTGAACGGATTTCGCCCGATCAGCTGCCGAACTTCCGGATGATTGCGAAGAATGGCGCGCGTCCGCTCGGGATGCGGTTGATCAAGTTCCGATTGGTAAAACGCGGCTTCCATTTTGGCGGGCCTTTTTCCTAGCACAAAACTGAAGATAAAGCCATCTTTCGCGACCCTAACGGGATTCGAACCCGTGTTACCGCCGTGAAAGGGCGATGTCCTAGGCCTCTGGACGATAGGGTCACAAAGCCGGCCAATATTCCATTCGTTACGCGCAAGGCAAATAGCGACTCGGGGGGTTAGCGCCGGGTTAGATCGACAACCAACCTGGCGGCCCGCGCGGTTGCGCCGCGGTGTTCGCTTAACACGTCTCGCGCATTTTCGACGAGACGTCGCCGCGCTTCGCTATCCCGCAAGAGCTTAGCCGCCGCTCCTTCGAGGGTGCCTGCATCGTGTACCTGAATGGCGCCATCCTTTGAAACAAGCGCCTTCGCGAGTGCTGCGAAGTTCTCCATGTTGGGCCCGAAAATAACCGGGACGCCGGCGACAATCGCCTCAACCGGATTTTGCCCGCCATGTGTCGTCAGACTCTTGCCGACGAAAGCAACCGTTGCGGCTGCGTACCAGTTGGCGACTTCCCCGGTTGAATCGAGCAGTAAACAATCAATTGGACCATCAATAATCGTTGTTTGACTTCGCAACGCTACCCGCACCCCAATTTGTTCGAGAGCACCGCGAACCGCTCGCGCCCGTTCCGCGTGCCGTGGCGCGACGACCAAGAGAAGATCCGGAAACTCTCGCTGCAATTCTCGGAAAACCTTTCCGAGGATCTCTTCTTCTCCCGGATGGGTGCTGCCGCCAAAGACGATCGGGCGGTTGTCGATCTTGAGCGCGCCCAATACTTTTTCGGGCAGCGTTGGATCGACATCTGCGCTTTCGGGATCGTACTTAATGCTTCCAGCGCGATGGATCCTCGCACGATTAACACCCAGCGCCGCCCATCGATCGACATCCTCGGGCTCCGAAACGCAAACCAGATCAAGTAGTTGGAAAGTCGGTTCGACAAAAAACCGGAACCGGCGAAATCGTCGTTCGGATCGTCGCGACAAACGCGCATTGGCAAGTGCAACCGAAATTCCGCGCGCATGGGCTCCCGCAACCAGGTTCGGCCAGATTTCGGCTTCGATCAAAACAACTCGCGCCGGTCGAATGACAGCGAAGGCGCGGCGCATAACCGGCCAGAAATCGAGCGGATTATACATCACTTCGATCCAAGGCGGAGCGTTGCGACTCGCAAAAAAAAATCCGGTTGTTGTCGTCGTGGTAAGAACGCAACTCAGATCCGGTTGAAGAACGCGCATTTGCCGGGCGAGCTTCAACGCGACGCCGACTTCGCCGACGCTAACCGCGTGCAACCAGGTTGATGTTCGTTGCGACAAGCGCCGACGTACCTCGACATCGTAGAATCCGAGGCGTTGACCAAACTTTTCGCGATAGCCGCCTCGGCGAAACATTTTGACGAGGTAGCCCGGCAAAAAAAATAGGATACCGATCGGCCAGAGCAAATTGTAGATGAAGCGGATCACAACTGAATGGCGGATTGGTCCGAGCCGGAATGGCATTGATTGTTGATTGCGGATAGGAAGAGAACCTCGGTCGCGCCGTACGTTTTCTTGCGCGTTACTGTCCAGAATTTCGTTTCGGGCAATTCTTCGCCCGGCCGTTTTTCCAAAACGAAAACACCGTCAGGCTCAAGCAGTCGCGGCAACGATTCATTCGATAAAAGTTTTTTGGTGAAATGCTCGCCCGCTTTTGTTTTTTCGTACGGCGGATCGGCAAAAATAATCCGGAACTTCTCGTCCGAGGATAAATGTTTCAGAAAATCAAAGGCCTCCTGCCTTCGCACTCGCCCCTGAAAATGCGCCTTGGC
>WNFR01004348.1_pt1 | contig 14574 bp, 17 predicted proteins | sample 5400221 | NCBI WGS metagenome assembly WNFR01 (sample SAMN13153357, study PRJNA577476) | soil metagenome | isolation source: 40 cm soil under Madrone tree | place: USA:California | collected 2016-06-14 | reverse complement strand
GCGATCATAGGCGCGTTGAAGCAGATCGAGACCAAAAAGGTCAATCTCGAAATGATCCACTCCGCCGTGGGACCAATTTCGGAATCGGACATTTTGCTGGCAAGCGCATCGGAGGCGGTCGTGGTCGGTTTTAACATCAAGGTCGAGTCGATGGCTGTCTCTGCTGCGAAACGCGAAGGCGTACAGATCAAGCTTTACAGCATTATTTACGAATTGCTTGACCAGATCAAAGACGCAATGGCCGGTCTGCTTGAACCCGAGCTTCGCGAAACAGTGATCGGGCACGCAGAGGTGAAACAGGTTTTCCAGCTAAGCAGAGGCATTGTCGCCGGATGTCTGGTCACCAATGGCCGCATCGCCCGCACCGCGCGCGCTCGTGTCCTGCGAAAGCGCCAGCCGGTTTACGATGGCGGCATCTCGACGCTGCGGCGTTTCCAAGACGACGTGAAAGAAGTGCGCTCCGGATTGGAATGCGGGATCAGGCTGGGCGACTTCAGCGAATACCAGGTGGGCGACGTGATCGAGTGTTATCAACTGGAACAGGTTGCGCAGAAACTGTAGGGCGTCTCTTTCAGGTGCCAGCGCTTGTTATGAAACACCGACAACTGCGGGTAAACGAACTCGTAAAACGCGAGCTAAGCGCAACTATTGCGCGCGAAATAAATTTCGAAGGCGTCCTCGTCAGCGTTAACGCTGTTGACGTTACGCCCGACCTGAAGAGCGCGCACGTGTTCGTAAGCATTCTCGGAACAGCAACCGGCGCAAGCGTGATTGATAAATTGGAAGCGCATCGTCCCGCGCTGCAAGCTGAACTCTCCCGCCACGTTGTTTTGAAATACACACCACATCTCGTTTTTCATCTCGACGATTCCATCGAACGCGGCGCGCGCGTCCTCGAGATTTTGCAGAATCTTGAAAAACGCAGCGGCGAGGACGAGTGAGCAACACCACGTTCGAGCAAATCGGCAAAGTCCTGCGCGAGCACCAGAACTTCGCGGTCTTGAGTCACGTTCGGCCGGATGGTGACGCGCTCGGTAGCCAGCTCGCGCTCGCGCTCTCCCTTCAAAAACTCGACAAGGAGGTTCGCGTCTGGAATGAAGACGGAATGCTCGAAAAATATTCGTTCCTGCCGCGCGCCGAATTGGTGACCAAGCCGCCAGCGACGGCTAAGGATTTCGATGTCGCCATCGCGCTTGATACCGCAATTCAAAATCGGTTGGGCAACACGCTCGCGGCTGTTGCGTCGGCAAAAATTTGGATCAACATCGACCATCACCTCAGCAATCCGGGCTATGGCAATTTGGTCATTGTCGATCCAAGTGCGCCGGCCACGGGAGAAATCATCTTCGAGCTGATAAAGAGCCAGCGCCTTCCCTTCAATCACGAGATTGCAGAAAATCTTTATGCCGCGATTTCGACTGACACGGGTTCGTTTCAGTATCCGAAAACCAGCGCGCGCACGTTTGAGATCGCCGCGGAACTCGTGCAGGCCGGAAGCCTCGACGTGGGGAAAATCAGTCAACAATTGTACGAGAGCTATCCGCGACGCCGGCTCGAGCTGTTGCGAGAGCTTCTGCAGACCGCGCGTTTCATGGAGCACGATCGAATAGCAAGCTTTACCCTCAGCTTAAAAACTGCCGCAGATCTGCGCGTTCTTCCCGAAGACAACGAAGGATTGATCGATCATCTCCGGGCAATCCGGAGCGTGATCGTTGCCGTTTTCTTCGAAGAACTGACGGACGGCAAGGTGCGCGTCAGCATGCGATCGAAAGATGAAGCCGTCGATGTTTGCGCGATTTGCCAGAAGTTCGGCGGCGGCGGGCATACACTGGCTGCCGGCGCGCGCATTCGCGGGAGCCTCGGCGAAGTGGAAAAAAAGGTTTTGGAGGAAGTTTGTGACGTCGTTAAGCGCGGATCCTGACGGCATCCTGCTCGTCGATAAGGCGGAAGGGATGACGTCACACGACGTCGTTGCATTGACGCGTCGAAAGCTTGGCACAAGAAAAATCGGTCACTGCGGCACGCTCGATCCGATCGCTACAGGTCTATTGCTGCTCACGATTGGACGTGGCACAAAAGTGCAGGATCTCCTCATGAGCGAGGATAAGGAGTACGCGGGCACGTTTGTGCTCGGCGTGACGACGGACACGCAAGATCGACAAGGTGAAGTCATTCAGCAACGGCCGGTGCCTGCGCTAGACGAACAGCAAATCCGCGCAGCGTTTGAAAAGTTCCACGGCGATTTCTATCAGCTCCCGCCAATGGTCTCCGCGAAAAAACATCGTGGCGTTCCGCTTTACAAGCTCGCCCGCCAGGGAAAAGTCGTCGAGCGCGAGCCTCGCTTGGTGCATGTCTATCGCTACAGCATCGACCGGATCGGCTTGCCCGAAATCGATTTCAGTGTGCTGTGCAGCAAAGGGTTCTACGTCCGCACGTACGTGCATGATATCGGCGAGGCGCTCGGCTGCGGCGCGCACTTGAAATCGCTGCGCCGAACAAGATCCGGCCGGTTCGACGTGGCAAACGCGATTACGGTGGATCAAATCAAAGACGCACCGCGCGAAGAAATTCTCGACCGGATGCTCAGCCTTCCAGAAGTTTCGAGGATGCGCGGAGCGTGAGGAAAATGACGAAGCTCGAATGACGAATGACGAATCAATGACGAAGCACGAAACACGAAAACCTGCCGGGAAACATTTTCGTCATTCGTCATTCGGATTTCCTTCGGCATTCGGCATTCGTCATCCGTCATTCCGCTAATGGAAACGCTCCGATCCATCTCCGAGTTGTCAAAATTACATCGCCCCCTGTTTCTTGCGATTGGGGTATTCGATGGCGTGCATCTCGGCCATCACGCAGTCATCTCGACTTCCGCCAAACATGCGCGCGCGGCCGGCGGTATGCCTGTCGTGGTCACATTCGATCCGCACCCAGAAAAAATTTTGCGTCCGGAAGCGGCGCCACGTTTGCTGACGGCGACAAAGCACAAGGTCGCTTTGATTCGCGACCTCGGCGTGGGGCATTTGTTAATCATCACCTTTAACAAGCAATTTGCTGCGACCGAGCCCGAAGAGTTCGTACAGCAATTGGTCAAGGATTCGAAATCGTTACGCGAAATTTGTGTGGGGCACGAATGGTCGTTTGGAAAAAATCGCCGCGGTAATCTCGAACTGCTCCAAAACCTTGGCGCAAAGTTCGACTTCAACGTTGTCGGAATTCCGCCGGTGACCGTTAACGGTGAGCTCGTAAGTAGCACAACAATCCGGCGGGCTGTGGAAGCAGGCGATCTGAAAAAAGCGGCAACAATGCTTGGTCGAGAATACACAATTCTGGGAACTGTCGTGCGCGGCGATAATCTCGGGAAGAAGATTGGTTTTCCGACGGCAAACCTGAGCGCCCACAACGAGCAATTTCCGCCAAACGGAGTTTATTTCGCCCAAGCTACACTGGATGGAGAAGTGCATCCGGGCGTCATAAATCTCGGCCATCGGCCAACCGTAAGCAGCGAAAAGGAACGCGTGCTTGAAATTCATCTGTTGGACTTTGACCGCGAGATCTACGGCAACGATTTAGAAGTGCGTTTTGTCCGCTACCTCCGGCCGGAGAAAAGATTCGAAAGTGTCGAAGCGCTAGCCCGGCAAATTGAAGCGGACGTAAAGCAGGCGCGCGAATTATCCGCCGCCTGACCGGCGCGCCTTTTTCACAATCGCAGCTGGGTAAGATCGCGCGCCTCTGGGGTCTTACGAATGGCAAAGATCACCGCGAAGGCGCCAAGAACAAGCCCGCAGCCGAACGCGAACACGAGCAACAGCCAAATCGGGAAGCTCGACAACTGGAGTATGCCTTCGCGGACGAAGCGGGCTCCGCCCGAAAGCAAGTAGGCAACTCCACTTCCGAGCGCTGCTAGCCCGATCAGAATCATTGCGCGGACCCATCGCGGTTCGCGGCGCGCTCCCGGCAATCTGGCCATCACGCGCGCGGTGAAGCCTTCGTCGTCAATGTAAGCGACGGCTTCGCGCAATTGTCGATCCAGCGTTTCGTCGTCGATCATTGCGTTCATGGTATCAGTTTGGCCCCCACGCGGCCAGTGTGCGCTTCAGTTTTTCGCGACCTCTAAGCACGTTCGTCTTGACGGTACCGAGCGGAATGTCGAGGACGCGCGAGGCTTCGTCATGCGACAATCCGTTTTGGCAGCAAAGCACAACTGCGGTGCGCTCGTGCAACGGAAGCTGACTCAGGGCATGCATAAGATCGTGTCTCAAACCAGCGTCGACAGTCTGTGGATCATGCTGCGCTTGCAACTGCGCCTCATCCACGCCGACAAGCTCTTTGCGTTTGCGTGCATCCTCGCGAAAACAGTTGTAAGCGATTCGGTAAAGCCATGTGGAAAACCGCGCATCACCGCGAAAGCTCCGGATGTTTTTGTACGCGCGAAGAAAAGTTTCCTGGGCGAGATCGTCGGCCAGGGCAATATCTGCCCGGGTGAGTTGGCGCAGCAGACCACGCACGCTGGATTGATGGCGGCGCACGAGCTCGCCGAATGCGTGCTGATCGTCGTCGACAAGAGCTCGCGCGATGAGGTTCGCATCAGTTAGCTCCACGAGGCGATACTACGGTACCGGCGGAGGAGGAGGAACGTCCTTCTTTCCTTCCAATTTCCATACGATCAGATAACCGAGGCCGACCAGAAATGGGATGAGCCCTAATGACCATATGCCGCCTTCCCAATCGTTCACGGCACCGAAGAAGATCATCATGCCGAGCCCGACCATCGCCCAAACCACCCCACGACGTACGTCTGACCGTTTACGCACGGCTCGCGCGGCCGGTGCAAGCAGTTCTGCTGGAATTGGCTGACCTTTCTCGACCAGCATTCGAATCGTGCGCTGACGGCTGCGGCTTATTGATAGCGCGAACATTCCAATCAGGATCACGATCAGCACAGGCGCACCGAAGATCGATAGAAACACGATCGCGACGATCGGAATCGCCACGAAATCGCGCATTTTTCGAACGTCGGCATCGTTATCCTGATCGCCAGCATCAATGGTTATGCCGTGGTGACCATGCAACTTTTTCTGAAGTTTCTGGTGAATCTTGTTGGCGAGATCCGATGGGGAGACACTGGCGCTGGCGCCTGGCGTTGCTGTTGCTTCTGGCGGGCTTGCGATCGGCGATGCCGTTGGCGCCTGCGCAAACGCGCTTATCGCGAGGGCCATGAAGCAAATGCAGAGGAGGATTAATTTTTTCATATTGGTGCTTTGATCATAGGATGCGCTCAAGGCCATATTTGGATTCAACGATTTTCACTTTCGCGGAAGCAATTAAAGGTTGCGTCTGACAAGCGCCTGGACATTATTACTCCCCTCTTAAAAATGCGGGTGTAGCTCAGTTGGTAGAGCACCACCTTGCCAAGGTGGACGTCGCGAGTTCGAGCCTCGTCACCCGCTCCAAAAACGGCCAGGCTACGGCTGGATTTGTAGGCCGTTTCTGTGAAACGTCCAGGGGTTGGCGTCTGACACAGACGCCCTACAAAAATTTGCGCGTTTTGCGCCTGAGCGATTGCCAAAATCGATTTGTCTGCGCCCATGCGTACCCGTAGGATTGGCGTTATGAAAACGAAATCACTTTTCTCCTACGCGCTCGCTGCTGCTCTCCTCATCCATGTCGCATCTGTGCGGGCCGCGAACCAGCCGAAAGATACCACACCATGGAAGATTACCGGTCAGCTCGAAGAAGCGTGCTCGTGCGATGCCGCATGTCCATGTTGGTTTAACTCCAAACCCACCAAGATGACTTGCGGCGGCGGGCAGGTGCTCTTCATCCAGAAAGGTAACTATGGAAAAGTGAAACTCGACGGCCTCGCCATCGCCTCGATTGGGCAAAGCCCAGAAGGCCAGACGATGATGGATTCGTATGGAAACTGGAACTTTGCCTACAACTACATTGACGAGAAGGCAACACCGGAGCAGCGCAAAGCGCTCCAAGCGATCGCCGGCACGATTTTAACGCCGGGCGTCTCAAAAAAAACCGAGACGCGCTACGTGCCGATCACCCGAAAGATTGAGGGCAAAGAACACCAGATCACCATTGGGCAATATGGTACCTTCCACGGCCACTTGATCGAAGGCGGCCTGGGCGGTTCGTCGAAAATTATAAATCCGCCAGGCGCTGATCCGCTTCATCACGAATACGCCCAGGGCCGCACATCAAAGATGACCTACACCGATGCGGACCAGAATTGGTCGTGGAGCAACTCAAATTACATGCTCGGCACGTTTAGCATCGATAATGTTCAGTACGAAAAATTCGCTGCCGGTCTGGCGCAGAAGATGGCCGGGATGAAGAACGAAACATCACCCGACAAGAAATAAGATCTTCTGTGCCGGCGCTTTCTGAGCGCATTTTATTGCCACCATTCGATGGTGGGAGACCGCCGCGACAGGGCCGACGGCTTTCGCGAGTCGCGAACTTTTCGCCTGCGGTTTGGGAGAACAAATTTTGCGGCGCTCATATACCGCCGCTAAAGTAGCAAAATGCAGACGGAAGAGCTTGCCTACGCCATCGTCACGCCGTACTCGATGCGGAAGTCGCGCACCGGCGGCATCGTTGGGCGACTGATTTCTCGCACGGGACTCGATCTAGTCGGCGGACGCATGTTTGCGCCGAGCGCGGAATTGGCAAAGCGCTACGCGGACACGATCGTGACGGAAACCGATCCGGGTCATCGCGCGACGCAGGAGTTAATCCGCGAGTACGTCCTGAGAAATTTCACCGGCGAAAAGAACGGTCAGCACGCGCGTGTGTTATTCCTCATCTTTCGGGGACGGGACGCGGTGGAAAGAATTCATCGCACCGTAGGCCACATCCTGCACGAACGCACGAGCGGCGAAACGATTCGCGACACCTACGGCGATTATATCACGGATGATTCAGGCGATGTAACGTACTTTGAGCCCGGCGTGCTGGCGGCTTTTGATCCAAAAGCAGTTGAGCGCGATTTGAAACTCTGGGCGGAGTTTTCTGACTCCGACGGCGGCATTCTTGATCGCACCGTCCGCTTTCCCGCCAACACGCAGGTCGAAAAAACGCTCGTCCTGATCAAACCGGACAATTTTAAATTCCCAAATTTGCGGCCGGGGGGCGTGATCGAAGTCTTTTCCAAGTCCGGTCTGAGCATCATCGGCTTCAAGGTGCACTGCATGAGCGTCGCACAAGCGGAGGAGTTCTACGGTCCGGTGTTGCCAGTCCTCGAGAACAAACTCGGCGCAAAAAGTGGCCGCGAGAACTGGGAAAGCATTATCGAATTTATGGCTGGCCAAAAGCCGAGCGAATGTCGACCGGGAGAACGCTATGCTCATGGAACGGAAAAATCGATCGCCATTGTTTACCAAGGTGTTGATGCCGTTCGCAAAATCCGCGACGTGCTGGGCCCAACTGATCCGGCCAAAGCCCCACCGGGATCAATCAGGCGAGAATTCGGTCAGACGATTATGATTAACGCCGCGCATGCGTCGGATTCGCCCGAGAACGCGAAACGCGAAATGGCGATCGTTCAAATTGATGAGAATAATTTCAAACCTCTGATTGAAAACTTCTATCGCCGCCAATAGTTTGGGCTCCCATTTTGAATAAGCTTACCGCCATGGAAATTTCTGAACGCGCTGCTCAACTGACTCCTTCGCTCACTCTCTCGATCGATAGCAAGGCCAAAGCTATGAAGGCTGAAGGCATCGATGTGTGTGGCTTCGGCGCAGGCGAACCCGATTTCGATACGCCCGAACACATAAAAAAGGCTGCCATCGACGCATTGGAGGCCGGCTTTACGAAATACACGCCCAGCGCCGGCATCCCTGAGCTGCGCCAGGCCATCACAGAAAAATTCGCTGCCGATAACGGGCTAAGTTATCGCGCCGCCCAAATCATCGTAAGCAACGGCGCAAAGCACTCGTGCTACAACGCGATCCTCGCAACATGCCAGCCCGGCGACGAAGTCATCATTCCGGCGCCGTATTGGGTTAGTTACCCGGACATGGTCAGATTAGCCGGCGCCGAACCGGTGATCGTGCCCACCAGCGAGCGCAATTCCTGGAAAATGCGGGCTGAAGATTTCGAAAATGCAATGACTCCGCGCACCAAGATGTTGATCATGAACAGCCCGGGAAACCCGACCGGCGCTGTTTATACACGCGAAGAATTGCAGGCAATCGTCGAGGTTGCCGCCGAGGAGGACATCTACATTTTGTCCGACGAGATCTACGAGAAACTCGTTTATGACGACGCCGAACATGTGAGCATCGCGTCGCTATCGAAGGAAGCGTACGACCTCACGATTACGATTAACGGATTCAGCAAATCCTACGCCATGACAGGTTGGCGGCTCGGTTATCTCGCCGCGCCGGAAGCAGTAGCTAAAGCGGTCGATTCGATCCAGAGCCATACCACCTCCAATCCGTCTTCCTTCTCGCAGTATGGCGCGCTAGCTGCATTGAGAGGTGATCAACAGCCGCTCGCTGATATGCGCGAGGAATTCGATATGCGTCGCAATTACATGTTCGACCGCGTCTCAAAGATTTCGAACGTCACTGCGATCAAACCTCAGGGCGCGTTTTACGTGTTGGTAAACATCAGCCAGCTCGGGCTGACTTCTCAAAACTTCGCCGACCGTTTGCTGAGCAAAGCCAGTGTCGCTGTCGTTCCCGGAGCTGCCTTCGGCGACGACCGAACCGTCCGGCTCAGCTACGCCACCAGTCTCGACGTTATTAAAAAAGGCCTGGACCGCTTCCAAGAGTTTTGCCGCACGCTCTGACGATATCGGATTGCGGATAACGGAGACCGGATAGTCCGCTTACCGCGATTTTTTTGCTTTCCGGTATCCGCTTTCCGGTTTCCGGTATTGGCAATGGGTTACCTCGCGCTCATTCTCCACGCGCACCTTCCCTTCGTTCGGCATCCCGAGCACGAGCATTTCCTCGAAGAAGACTGGTTCTTCGAGGCGGTCACGGAGAGTTACATTCCGCTACTACGCATGATGCAGCGGTTGGTGGACGACTCTGTCCCGTTCAAACTCACGATGTCTCTCACGCCAACGCTCTGCGCGATGCTTCAGGATCAACTTTTGCGCCAGCGTTACGTGCGCCACCTGGATAATTTGATCGATCTCACGGCACGCGAACAAAAGCGCACCCGGAAGGATCCACAGCTTCGCGAGCTTGCAGCCTTCTATTTCAACACACTTCGCGAAACTCGCGCTTTGTTTGTCGATGAATGGAAAGGTGATCTGCTCTCTCTCTTTCGCGAACTGCGAGATACGGGCGCGCTCGAAATCATCGCCAGCGCCGCCACGCACGGTTTGCTCCCTATTCTGCAACAGCAAGCGCCTCAAACAGCGCGTGCGCAGGTTTTGATCGGCCGCGATGTGTATGTCGATCTTTTCAGGGGCGCTCCAAGCGGTTTTTGGTTGCCAGAATGCGGCTATGCGCCGGGCTTGGAAGCTCCCTTACAGGAAGCAAATGTCCGCTGGTTCGCTCTAGAGGCACACGGCTTGTTGTTTGGGAAACCGCGACCGTGCCGGTCGATTTACGCGCCGTGCTATACGCCTGCGGGGCCAGCCGCGTTCGCGCGCGACGGGGACTCAAGCCGGCAAGTCTGGAGCGCGCAGGAAGGCTATCCGGGAGATCCAGCCTACCGGGATTTCTACCGCGACATCGGTTTCGATCTTCCCATGGAGCATCTGGGGCCGATCGCGCACGGAACCAGAAAATTCTCAGGTCTGAAATATCACCGGATCACCGGACGCGGGGACGAGAAACAGTTGTATGATCGTGCGGCAGCGGAGAATGCGGCGGCGAAACATGCGAGTCACTTTCTGGAGCAACGCCGACAGCAAATTCGCGACATCAGCGAGTCTGGTTTCGATCCGATCGTTGTCGCTCCTTTTGACGCGGAATTGTTTGGCCATTGGTGGTTCGAAGGACCACGTTTTCTTGAACAGTTTATCCGCCAGGCGGCGAACCAACGGGATTTTCGGCTCACTACACCCAGTGAATACCTTGCAGCGCATCCCACACAGCAAATCGTTGAGCCCGCTGCTTCAACATGGGGCGAGAACGGACATCTCGCAATGTGGCTCGATCCGAGCAACGCCTGGATTTATCCGCATCTCCACGTCGCGGCGCAAAAGATGATTCGCGTGGCGCAAAGCGCTTCTGCTGTTGTAGAGCAACCGCTTCGGTTGCCCGACGATACATTGGCAGACGGAGCGCCCGCCCTACAACTCACCGACCGTGTTTTGAAGCAGCTCGCACGCGAACTGTTGCTGGCGCAATCCAGTGATTGGGCGTTTTTGATGAAAACCGGCACGGCGCGCGAGTATGCGACCAAGCGTACGACTGATCATCTTGCTCGCTTCAACCGTTTACACGATCAGTTTGTCGCACATGACGTCGATAATAACTTCCTGCATGACTGCGAATGCCGCGACAACCTGTTTCCGAATCTGAACTGGCGCTACTATGTTTGAATCGCGGATTACGAATTGCGGATTGCGGATTGCAGCGGCATGGATCGGAATCACGATCATCGCCGCGCAGGAATCGCCAACTCCGATTCCCTCGACGAAGCCGGGGGAATCTCCTTCTCCTCTGATGTCGCCACAAGAATCTGTCGGGTCTCCGCCCGCTCCGGAACAAACGCCTTCAGCTTCACCTGTGAGAAGCGCGCGCATCAGCTTCGTTCCGCCGCCATTGGAAGGAACGATCAGCCTCGGTATTTACGATGCGAACGGCAAACTGGTGCGCGTCTTGCATCAGGAATCGAACCTGAGCGAATTTATAATAGGCGCCGACGCGCTGGTAACTCAATGGGACGGGAGAAGCGACAATGACGAAGATGTGCCCGCCGGAAAATATCGCGCCCGCGGTTACCTTGTTGGTCGTCTTAAAGTGGAAGACCTCGGCCAGGTCGCGGAGTCTCCGCCTCAAACCAACCCAGGTGCCAGCGTGAAAGTGAAACTCATGCCGAATCCGCTGGCCAACGATAAACGATCAATAATCAATGTCGCCGCCGGGTTTGACAGCGATGGAAGCTACTTGAAAACGAGCGACGACCTGCCGTTCTTCACCGTAAGTGAGTCGCCGAATTTGACACGCGTATCGGTGACGAAGGCTGGCGACAAGTCTCTCGATTTTTGGCAGGATGATGGGACAGGTTTGCGTCGATTCCGCATCTCCAATGTTGATCAGATCATGGCTTTCGATTGCGGCGAATTTCAATTGAAATGAATTGTAGCGGCGATCTACGACCGCCGGCATGGAAGAACGGTGCTTGACACAAGCGCCGCTAGAACGCAAGCGATTGCTGATTACAAATGGCCTCGACGCCCGAACTTCAACATACAGTGGGCAAATCCGCTAGCTTTAGCGGCACCGCATTGCACACGGGCGAAAAAGTCACGCTGAAACTCCATCCAGCGCCTGCCGATCACGGAATAAAATTCAAACGCAAGGATTTGCAGGACGAGCCGACCATCGACGCGAAGATCGAGAATTTGAAGACCGTCGAGCGCGCCACGACCATCGGCGAAGGTTCCGTCCGCGTGCATACAGTCGAGCATGTGCTGGGCGCGCTTTGGGCCATGGGGGTGGATAACGCCATTGTGGAAATGGACGCAAACGAACCGCCGATCGGCGACGGGAGCGCCCAAGCCTACGTCGACCTGATCAGGAAAGCTGGCGTCACTCCGCAGGAAGAATCACGCGATTTTTTCCATGTGCGCGAAACGATGCATGTCGGATCAAAGACCGGCGCGCTGCTCGTTTTGTTGCCGGATGAGAAGTTCCGGATTTCGTGCACACAAGCCGGACCAAACAATCAGTTTGCGCAGTTTTTGTCGGTGGAAGTTACACCCGCGGTTTTCGAACGCGAGATCGCCCCGGCCCGCACATTTGTTTATTACGAAGACGTCAAGCCGTTGATGGACAAAAATCTCATTAAGGGCGGCAGCCTTGAAAACGCCATCGTCGTGCGCGGCGAAGCGGTGCTAAGCAAGGAGCCGTTGCGATTCGCCGACGAATTCGTCCGGCACAAAATCCTCGATATCATCGGCGACCTCGCTCTGGTCGGACGGCGTATTCGCGGTCATGTAGTGGCAGTGAAGCCGGGTCACGCCGCCAATGCGGATCTGGCGCGTTCGATCAATCGCGAGCAGACGCGAAGAAGCGCTGTGGCTGCGCCACGAACAATGCCAAGTGGCGATGGAGGACTGGATACCGATCAGGTGATGCAGATTTTACCGCACCGTTTCCCATTTCTCATGGTCGATCGCATTATCAGTTTCGAAACTGAAACGAAATGTGTCGGCGTTAAAACGGTCACAATTAACGAGCCGTTCTTTCAAGGACATTTCCCCGGTCATCCGGTGATGCCGGGTGTGATGCAGGTGGAAGCGATGGCGCAAGTGGCCAGCATTCTGTTATTCAAACTGGCCAAGACGACTAGCCGCATCGGGTATTTCATGAGCGCGGACGAAGTCAAATTTCGCAAACCAGTGCTGCCGGGAGACACGATCTTCATTCATGCCGAGCTTACCAAATCGCGCGGGGAACGACTTGCAAAAGCGAAATGCCACTGCGTTGTGAACGACGCAATCGTTTCCGAAGCCGAACTGATGTTCACGTTTCTCGATAAATGAGCAGAGCGAACCCTCACCCTCCCCTCTCCCTTACAAAAAGCGAGGCGTCCCGGATACCTAAGCTGCGCGAGTCATCACAGGGACAGAAAACTTTCCGCCTCTCCCCTTGCACTAAGGGGAGAGGATTGAGGTGAGGGATTGGCAACAATGAGCGACGCGCAGATTCATGCGACTGCCATTGTTGATCCCGCAGCGGAAATCGGTGCTGGAACAGTCATCGGGCCATACTGCGTAGTCGGACCCGATGTAGTCCTTGGCCCAAATTGCTGGTTGCAGCAGCATGTCACGCTTTGCGGACCGATGCGTGCCGGCACGCAAAACAAATTTTACGCCTCCTGCTCGATCGGTCAGCAGACGCAGGACCTGAAATATCAAGGTGAACCGACTTATCTGGAAATCGGCGATGAGAATACATTCCGCGAATTCGTTACGATCAGCCGTAGCACGACGAGCAAAGGGAAAACGCGCATCGGCAACCGTGGCACGTTTCTCGCCTATAGCCATATCGCCCACGATTGCGTGGTCGGAGATGCTGTCGTTTTTTCAAATAACGGCACATTGGCTGGCCACGTGGAGGTGGGCGATCACGCTGTCATTGGCGGGCTAACCGCCGTGCATCAATTTTGCCGGATCGGTCGCTTCGCGATCACCGGCGGCTGCTCCAAAATCGTGCAGGACGTTCCGCCGTTCATGATTGCCGATGGCAACCCAGCCGAAATTCGCGGAATTAATCTCGTCGGCTTGGAACGCAAAAACTTTCCGCCCGAGAGCGTGAAGCTAATCAAAGAAGCATTTCGCCTGATTTACCGTTCGAAATACAACCGACGCCAAGCGATCGAAGCGATGCGGAAAGAATTGCCTCAGACGGAAGAGATCACCGAAATCATCAAATTCATTGAACAAAGCGAGCGCGGAATCATCCGATAGTGTTTCGCGAGCACCGTGTGAAGCACTAGCCGTGATACCAAAAATACGGTTGCCTCGTAATCAAGTTCAACTTAAACTTGAAGTTCTATGAACATGGTTAGCATGCTCGAGTTCCGCCAAAATGCTCAATCCGTTCTGCGGCGCATCGCCAAAGGCGAACGGCTCCTGCTTTCCCATCGTGGGAAACCTGCTGCGCGGCTCGAGCCTCTGACCTCCGCAGGCAATAGTGTTTCGCAAGACGATCCGTTTTTGACCATCAGCTCTCGCGCCACTGCCAGTCCTAAGGGCAAAACAAGGCACGCCGATATCGATCGGATCATTTATGGCTGCCGCTGACGTTTTTGTGGACAGCTCAGGTTTCCTCGCTCTGTGGGACGCAGGCGATGAATATCACGCCGACGCGCTCCGACTTCAGCAAGCGTTGGCTCGCAAGCACCGCCATTTTTTGACTACCGAATATGTGGCCGATGAAACCGTTACTCTGCTGCTTGTCCGTCACAGTCATCGCGCGGCGATGGATTTTCTTGATACAATCGAACGGAGCGAGGCGCTCCGGCTTGAATGGATTGATCCGGCGCGGTTTCACGCCGCCGCCAACTGGTTCCGCAAACATGCGGACAAGCAATGGTCCTTCACCGATTGCGTTAGTTTCGCTGTCATGCGCGAGCTACGCATTCGGGACGCTTTGACCGCTGATCATCACTTCCGGCAGGCTGGCTTCACTCCACTTCTTAAGGCTTAGGGACGATGCAAGGACTGCTGGATAATTTCGGCAGATTCCTCCTTCGGATCTCTCGCGCGCGCGAAGGCTTTCGAGTTGAAAGTTCATCAGCGAGAGTTTGAAATCTTCAGAACCAGTCTCTCAACTAAGAACTCTCAACTCCTCTAATGCCCGCGGTTCTCACTCTATTGCGAATCAAAAATCTCGCGCTGGTGGAAGAGCTCGAGTGGCAGAT
>WNFR01010882.1_pt1 | contig 14576 bp, 16 predicted proteins | sample 5400221 | NCBI WGS metagenome assembly WNFR01 (sample SAMN13153357, study PRJNA577476) | soil metagenome | isolation source: 40 cm soil under Madrone tree | place: USA:California | collected 2016-06-14 | reverse complement strand
ACTGGCGGCGGATGACGGAATCGCTGGGAACCATTTCATCCGCGCCGCTGTGGATCGACGACGCGGGCTCGATCAGCGTGCTGGAAATCGGGGCCAAGGCACGGCGGCTGAAGCGCGACAAAGGATTGTCGATGCTGGTTGTGGATTACCTCCAGCTGATCACCGCGCGGGGGAGATTCGGGAACCGGCAGGAAGAAGTGTCCAGCATCTCGCGCGGGTTGAAGGGACTGGCGAAAGAGCTGCAGATTCCCGTGCTGGTGCTCAGCCAGCTTACGCGCGCGCCGGAACGCGACGAGCGCGGGCCGCAGCTTTCGGATTTGCGCGAGTCGGGCGCCATCGAGCAGGATGCCGACGTGGTGATGTTCATCTACCGGCCGCATTTCTTCAAGGCAGGGGCGACGCCGGAAGAGAGGGAAGAAACGGAGCTGCGCATCGCCAAGCAGCGAAATGGACCGACCGACTTGGTGAAATTCGTCTTCCGCAGCCGGTTCACGCGGTTTGAGGAGGCCGCACCGGACGCCTTCTCGCAATTTGCCCCCGATGACATGTAATTGTTACCACAGCGCGGCAGTTTGCCCACACTCCGCGGCCCGCCTGAGGGCTGGGGCGTTCGTTTCGCCGAACCGGGGGCTGCGGCGCAAAACTCACCGGGAGATGGGAATGGCGATCCTGGGGTGGGCCCTAGTTAACCATAACACCTCCCTCCCCCCTTGTTTTTCATAAGTGTTCATTCTAAAGGGAGTTAGAGTCCTTTTTTTTGATACACTTTTGCAAGTGTTCATTCTAAAGGTACTTACGATGCACCCAAATTCATAAGTATTCATTCTAAATGGTTTTAAGTTGTTTAGAATGAACACTTCTGCAGCCTTTGTAAGTGTTGATTTTAAAGATACTTACGATGCACCAAAATTGTGCAACTGCCTTGTTCTGCTTCCGGTGGGAGGATGCACGCTGGCGGAGGCCACGGGATTAACGACAAATATACCTAAGATTTAGACTACCAGAGATAAAGCAGTTTGTCAAATAAAACAGCGAGAAAAGTCTCGGGGTGTCCCGCTTCGCACAAATTGCGCACTTTCTTCGCTGCGGCGGAGTGTTTCGTTAAGGGGATGCTAAGGGCCTTTGGGTTGCTATGTAATAGAGAGCAGCGGCCCGCCTCAGAAGGCGGCCCCTACAAGAGGGTATTGTCACTCACGCGGCAGGCTGTGCGGCTGTCGGCGAGCCGAGGCCGCGCGAATGGCGTAAACTAATTTATCCGGAAGGCCCATGGCAGGCACACAGAAGAGTCCCCGCAAAGAAGTGCGACGTCCGGTATGGGCGGAAGTTTCGCTTGGCGCGCTGACGCACAACCTCGAAGCGATTCGAGAGTACGTAAACCCGGCGCAAGAAAAGCGCAAATCGCCGCGCAAAATTCTTTCCATCGTGAAAGGCAATGGCTACGGCCACGGCGGCCCGGAAGTGGCAAAGGCGCTGGAGAAGGCCGGCTCAGACTGTTTTGGCGTTACCTGCACGGACGAGGGCATTGCCGTTCGCCAGAACGGTGTGCGAAAGCCGATCCTGGTGCTCACGAGTTTCGTGCCGGGAGAAGAATCCCGGCTGGTGGAGCACGACCTTACGGCGGTGATCCATCGCTGCGAACAATTGGCGTTACTCAATCGCGCGGCGGCGCGCCGCGGCGGCAAGAAGGCCGTGCCATTCCATTTGAAGATCGATACGGGAATGAACCGGCTGGGCATCGCTTCCGAGGACGTGGAGTGCTTTGCACGGCAACTGGGGAAGTGCAAGCATCTGCAGCTTACCGGCATCTTTTCGCACTTTGCTTCATCGGAAGTTTTCACGGATACCGTGGTTGGCCAGCAGACACGCGAACAAGAAGAGCGATTTTACGCTTCAGTCGAATGCCTGCGCGCGATGGGGATCGATCCGGGCATCGTGCATCTGGCGAACAGCGCGGCGATCGTAACGCGGCCGGAAACCTGGGCGGACATGGTGCGGCCCGGCGTAATTCTTTATGGCTACCATCCGGGCTACGTTCCCATGGAAAAGCGCGAAGAAGCTGAAGAGCGGTTGCCGCTGAAGCCAGTGATGAGCCTGCGTTCGCGGATCATCGGCCTTCGCAGCGTCGCTGCGGGCGCTGGAGTCGGCTACAACGCGACGTTTGTGGCCAAGCGGCCGTCGCGCATCGGCGTTCTGGCCGCGGGGTATGGAGACGGAATCCACCGTTCGCTGGGAAATCGCGGCAACGTGTTGCTGTGCGGAAAACTCGCGCCGATCGTCGGCATCATCTCCATGGACGTGACCATGATCGACGTCACGGACATCGAGGGCGCGGCGATTGGCGACGTGGCCACAATCCATGGGACGGACGGCACGCAAGTGCTGCCGGCGAATCGCGTGGCGCGCAGCGTCGGGACGGTCACCTCGGATCTGCTGTGCGCGGTGAGCCAGCGCGTGCCGCGGCTCTACCTCAGATAATTGGAAGTTTCTATCCACCGCATTCGGTAATTCCTCCGCAGCTGATTTGATAGCTACTTGACGCCTTACTATTGAGAGAGTATATAGACCACGGCAACGCGAACCGGCGTTCCACATCCCGCATCGGCCCTTTCGCCTCCGCTCCTGCGGGCTGGCTGTACTGATTTTGCAGTGAAAGCTAGAAACTGTGAGGTCGTATGAGCCGGATCGGTCTTGAAGCGCAGCGACGTTTGCATTCCCCGGGATCCAGAGTTTCATCCCAGGGTGAAGATCATGCAGGCCACGCGCGTTCAGCTTGGGCTTGGCGTGGGGGCTGGGATTTTTGGGTGGTGCGCGTGGTTCTAGTGGCGTGCGCGGGGGCCGTGAGTTATACGTTGGGGCCCTTCGGTCTTCGTGGATTTCCGGCTGCCGGGGTGGGATTTCTCATGGCGGTGGTAGTCCTGTTGGCGGAATTGCGGCTGCGGCGGGTGGGGCTCAGCGGACTACTCGGCGGGGCGTTTGGCGTGGTCCTCGGTGTGTTTGCTGCTCTGCTCGTGACCCTGGTCATCTCCCGCACGGATGAACCCGAACCCACCAAGTCCTTCCTTGAGTTTGCCGCACTGTTCGCGTTTGGCTATCTCGGATTTGCCGTTGGCTCGGGCCGGGGCGGGGAATTGCATGTGGAGGCGCTGGACGGGTTCTTCGGGAAGAAGTCCGTTCCCGCAGAATCCGTAAAGCTTCTGGACACCAGCGTATTGATCGACGGCCGGATCGCCGATATATGCGATGCGCAGTTCCTGGAAGGCGTTCTCGGAGTGCCGCAATTCGTGTTGCACGAGCTGCAGATGGTCGCCGATTCCTCGGACCCGTTGAAGCGGCAGCGCGGAAGGCGCGGTCTCGAAGTGCTGCAAAGAATTCAGAAGATGCCGCAAATCGAGGTGCGGATTCTGGAGGATGATTTTCGGCAGGCTGGGGACGTGGATCACAAATTGGTGGAGCTGGCGCGGCGCATCGGCGCAAAGATTGTTACCAACGACTTTAACCTGAACAAGGTGGCCACAGTGCAGGGGTTCTCGGTGTTGAACGTCAACCAGCTGGCGCAAGCGCTGAAGCCTGCGGTGCTTCCCGGCGAGCCCATGCGGGTTTTGATTCTTCGTGAAGGCAAGGAAGCAAACCAGGGTGTGGCCTATCTGGATGACGGCACGATGGTCGTGGTGGATGGCGGGCGCCGGATGATCAACAAAAGTGTCGACGTCATTGTTACGTCCGTTCATCAGACCACGGCAGGAAAAATGATCTTTGGACGCCTGGAGGAACGGGCGGAGCAAGCGGCGCCTGCGTTGCGACAAGCTGCCGCGGCAGGGCGTGGCGACGGCAATGGCGGCGTGCGTTCCGAGGCAACGATCCGAGTGGAAACACCCGCGCGTCTTCCAGAACAGGGCACGCCGGACCGCCAAACACGTCCCATTTTTCCTGAGCCCGATGCGGGTTAGTCGTTGGTGTGCAGGGAGCACCCCTGCTCATTCCATAAAGCAAAAGGAACTTGCTGAACTGGAGGCCGACGGCCTGGGAGCACCTGCCACGGCTACCGAGTTCACGCCGCGGCCCCGCTTGAGGTACACTCTGAAGTTTGCGAGTCCGCACCTTGAAGCGTCCGGGCGGGACCGCTCCAAACATGAGCCGAATCGCTGCCATTCTTCCCGCGGCCGGTATGGGAACGCGCATGGGCGCGGAAAAGCCCAAGCAGTTTCTGGAGCTCGATGGAACGCCGATTGTGATCCTCACCCTGCGGCGGATTGCGGCCTGCCCGCAGGTTACAGACATCATTGTGGCGACGCGGGCGGATGAAGTGGCGCGCCTCAAAGAGATGATCGCGCGGGAAAAATTCAAGCAGACGGTGCGCGTCGTAAAGGGCGGCGACTCGCGGCAGGATTCGGTGAGTGCGGCGCTGCGCGAGGTGGCGAACGGCACGGAAATCGTGCTGGTGCATGACGCCGTGAGGCCCTTCGTGACGCCGGAGCAGATCGCGCGGGTTATCGAGGAAGCGCGGCGGTGTGAGGCCGCGATTCTGGGCGTCCCGGCGATGGACACGGTCAAGGAAGTAAAGCGAGCCAGTCTGCCGGAGGACGTGGCGTTGATTACGGGTACGGTGCCGCGCGAGCGCGTGGTGCTGGCGCAGACTCCGCAGGCGTTTTCCACGAAACTTCTGAAAGAGGCTTTTGCGCGCGCGGAGGCGGATGGAGTGAATGCCTCGGATGAAGCAGGGCTCGTCGAGCGCATGGGGCACGATGTGCATGTCGTGCTGGGCTCCGAGCGGAATATGAAAATCACCAAGCCGGCGGACATGGAATTGGCGCGCTTTTACGTCGAACGCGAGCGCAAGAAAGCCTGAAAATGCCATCTCGTTCCGTCACGAAGACCTTTTTCCTTTGGATCGGCATCGGATTTATTAGTTTCATTTTCTTGAAGCTAGTCTTAACGGATAAGAATCCCGCCTCTGGTCTCGCATATTCCGAGTTCCAAAAGCTGGTCGACGATAACGATATCCTTTCCGTGAAGATCTACCCCGAACAAAATTCTGCGAAGGTTTTTGCCCTCCTGCGAGGTACACAAAAGTATGTGGAGACAACCATTCCTTCTGCCGAACTGCCTGATCTCACGAGGCGGCTGAGAGACGGTGGAGCGAATATAAGCATCAGCGAAGTGAGGAGTGGGAATTGGACATTGTTCTCATAGCAGCGCCACTAATTCTTCTCATCGGCTTCTGTCTTTTCCTTGCGAGGAGGGTCCAGAGCAGCGCTAGGAGGGTCCAGGCTGCCGGGGGAGCGACATGCAGGACGGGAATCGGTTATGACCTGCATCGCCTGGCGGAGGGGCGGAAACTCGTCGTTGGCGGGATTGAGCTGCCGTTTGACAAAGGACCGGTGGGGCACTCGGATGGCGACGTGCTGGCGCATGCTCTTTGCGATGCCCTGCTGGGCGCGGCGGGGCTTGGCGAGAACATGCAAGAAAGCTGCTGGATGAGAAACATTTTGCGATCGAGCATGTCGATGCGGTGGTGATTACCGAAAAGCCGAAGCTTGGTCCGCATTTCCCGAAGATGCGCGAGGCGCTGGCGAAAGCGCTGGGCGTCAGCGCGGAAAAGATTCATTTGAAAGCCAAGACTAACGAAGGCGTCGATGCGATTGGGCGGGGGGAAGCTATTGCGGCGCATGTGATTGCTACGTTGGTTTCCCACTGAATTCATGAGGCTGTGCCTGTAGGGGCGCAGCATCCCGACAGAGTCGGGACGGGTGCTGCGCCCCTACGCTACAATCTCTCTTGATGCTTCCGGCCGAACATTCTGAGGCTCTTGCCGCCGCGAATCTCTTCACTGGCGCCGACGTTCTCGGGATCCTTCGCGAGCGCGGGTGGCTGGCTGGAGAGCCTTCGCCTGAGCAACATGGCTGGTGCGAACGGGCAGCTTCGATCCTCGGAGGGCACGCCACTGACCGCGGTGCGCTGGCCGATCTGCTCGGGCTGGTTTTTCAATACGACGCGCGGGAAATCATCTCCAGGGTAGAGAGCCATGTGGTGCTCTCGCGCCATGCGGCACGGGATGTGCTTCGGCAAGTGGCGCTGTTGCTGCTGGATGGGGCGCCGCTGACGTCGGAAAGATTCAAGGAGATTGTCACGGCATTGAAAGATGGAATGGAATTGCGCGGGCGCGAGCTGTTTCATCCCATGCGGCTGGCGCTGGCCGGACGTGCGGGGGAAGGAGAACTTGATCGCGTAATCTTGCTGCTTGATGAGGCTGCTGCGCTTTCGTTTGCCGCGCCGGTAAAATCTGCGCGGGTGAGGATTCTCGAGTTCTGCTCGGCGTTGGATTAATTGTGCCACCGGAAAGGGCGCAGCATGCTGCGCCCCTACAAGGATGGTGGAGGCAACTATCGGCCCAATCTGAGAAAAATCGCGTGGCTTTCAACTGTGGACTGGCAACTGTAAACTCTCTACTTCATGGACAAACTGACGGGCATACACGCCGTTAAAGAAGCGCTGGAAGCACGACGCCCCATCGATCGCATCGCCATTGCAAAAGGGAGGCAGGACACGCGAGTCGAAGAAATCGTGCAGTTGGCGCGCAAGCAGGGGGTTCCGGTGCGGTTCGAGGACCGCGGACAGCTCGACCGGTTGGCCAATTCGAAAGACCACCAGGGAGTTGTGGCGTTGGCGGCGGCGCGCGCGGCGGCGACTCTGGAAGACATTCTGGCGCATGCCAATGCTAGCCAGGGCCAATTGGGACTGATCGTTCTGCTGGATGGGGTCGAAGATCCGCACAATTTGGGCGCCATCGTTCGAACGACGCTGGCCGCGGGCGCGCACGGCGTGGTGATTCCCGAACGGCGAGCGGCAGGACTCACCGATACGGTCGCGCGGGCTTCCGCAGGAGCGCTGGCACATCTGCCGGTCGCGAAGGTGACCAACCTCGTGCGTGCGATGGAGCAGTTGAAGGAGGCGGGCTATTGGCTCGTGGGCCTCGATGAGCAGGGGGACAAGAACTACACCGAAGTGGACTATACCTCGCCGGTGGCCATTGTGCTCGGCAGCGAAGGCCAGGGTTTGCACGAGCTGACGCGCAAGCGGTGCGATTTCGTTGTTTCGCTGCCAACCACCGGCCCGGTAAAATCCCTCAACGTTTCCGTGGCTGCCGGCGTTGTGCTCTTCGAAGCTATTCGCCAACGGAACACGCGCGCGCGAGGGAAGTAAGTTCTTCCCGTGTCGACCCGAAATCGCGGTTGGTCTTTCCTACTTGTCGTACTGGATCAGTGAGAAGACATCGAGGCCGTTCAATTTTTTTCGGCCGTTGAGGAAAGTGAGCTCGACGGCGAAGGCGGCGCCTTCGACCGTACCGCCCAGTTGCTGGATGAGTTTGGCGGTCGCGGCGGCCGTGCCACCGGTGGCGAGGAGGTCGTCGCAGATGATTACGCGCTGGCCGGGCTTGACGGCGTCTTCGTGGATTTCGAGGGTGTCCGTGCCGTATTCCAGGGAGTAGGAGACGCTGACGGTTTTGGCAGGAAGCTTCTTCGGCTTTCTAACCGGGACAAATCCCGCGCCAAGCCGGTACGCCAGAGCGGGAGCAAAAATGAATCCGCGGGCTTCGATCCCTGCCACCACGTCGATGGTGTGACCATTGTAATGCTCGCAGAGCCGGTCGATTAGCGTATGAAAACCCTGCTTGTCTTTCAGCAGCGTGGTCAGGTCGTAAAAGAGAATACCCGGCTTCGGGTAGTCCGGCACTTCGCGGATCAGCTTCTTCAAATCGTTCATTCGAACGTCTCCTCGTTGTTCGATTCAAGTTTGGTGGTGCAATTCAGGCACTGGGGTTGACGAAAAACCCGCCTTCATACTGCGGATCCGGAGTTGCGGGCTCTTCCTGCACTGCGCTGACGCTCGAGAAGCGTGGTCCGCGCTCGAGCATCGTTCGCAATTCGGCATGTTGCTGCGGCGTGGCCATGGCGAACACTTCAACGCGGCCGTCCCGCAGGTTTCTCACGAAGCCGGTCGCTTGCAGCTTTTCCGCGGCGTCTTGCGTGAAGTAGCGGAAGCCTACGCCCTGGACCATTCCCGACACGAAGTACCGCTTGGCTAGTTTAGCGTCGCTCACGAATCGTCAAAATTGTAGCAGAGAGCTGCTGATTCTTCCTCGGCGTCCTACCCAAGTTGTCCTGCTAGGGCGGCACGCGCGGAGTGCGTTAAACTCTTGGTTCGGCAGGGCACGTGAGGCTGCCCAAGACGAGTGGCGCGCATCCAATTTCCTATGAACCAGGCGAGACTATTGCGGTGTTACAAACAATTCTCGTCCCTCTTGCCCGCCGTTGTTTTTCTTGCAGCGGCCGCGATTCAGGGATCGCCGCTGCGCGGGCAGGATGCTCCGCAGGGGCCGGTCGCTCCGCCCTCGGCGGAGCATCACGTCACGCGTATCGGAAATGAAGCAGAGCCGGCGGCGCCGCCATCGCTCCCGGAGGCCGAAATCGTGAAGCGCTTTTCCCAAAAAGAAGACGAGTACATCCTCTCGCGCACTCACTATACCTACCGGAAGACGATTCGAATCCAGGAGTTCGGTGCGGACGGGCAGCCTTCCGGTGAATTTGTGCTGGTGACTCAACCAGGGCGCGACGCGGACGGGAAGCTATTCGAAAAGGTAATTGAAAGGCCCCAGTCCACCCTCCAGCATCTCTTTCTCAGATCGGAAGATCTCGAGGGGCTTCAGCGCATCCCCGCGTTTCCGCTCACTTCGAGCCAGCTTGCGAAATATGACCTGAAATACCTGGGCAAGGAGCAGGTGGACGAGGTTGACTGCTACATTTTTCAGGCCAAGCCAAATGTGGTCGAACGCATCAAGGCCTATTTCGATGGCATCGTGTGGGTGGACGCAAAGTATCTGGAGGTCGTGAAAACATACGGAAAATGGGTTACCGATCAGGGCGACGTGCACACGATTGCGGATCTGCCGTTCAGCCTGTTCGAAACCTATCGCGAAAATGTCGACGGAAAATACTGGTTCCCGAGCTACTCCCGCTCGGATGACACGCTGAATCTGAAGGGGCTGGAGATTCCCGTTCGTCTCGTCATCAAGTGGACGGACTTCAAACCCATTCCCAGCGCGCCGCAAGCGCCCGCGCCGCCGGCTCCTGCGGCTTCTCCCAAACCGTAAGCACGGTCGCTATGAACCCCGGTCCATCAGCGGAGTAATCTCTTCAGAACGTCCGGCAATTCCTCGATCGAGCCGATCAGAAACTCCGGACGGGCCGCGCGCAGACGCCTTTCCGTGGGGAAGGGGCCAAGCACGCCAATCGCACGCACGCCGGCGCGCCGGGCCATCTCCACATCCTGTGGCGCGTCGCCTACATAGACGCACGCGGAGGGATCCAGCTTCATCTGCCGCATGGCCAGGCGCAGCGGGTCCGGATGAGGTTTCTTGCGCAGAGTATCTCCGCTGCAAACGCGCGCCGCGAATAGCGTCGTCAAACGAAACTCACGCAATTGGCGGGTGACGCGGTCGCGATCGCCGCTGGTGACGAGGCCAAGAGGATGAGCGCCGCCCAAATTCGCCAGGACCCGGCGCGCACCCGCGATCAGCTTCGGCCGGTGCTTTGCATAGTGCGCGCGCCACGCGCGGTCCGCATCTGCCCAGCGCCTGTGCGGCAAACCCGCGGCGCGATAGACCTCATACCAGTTGGGCGAATAGTTTTTCTCGAGCTCTTCGATCCCCCAAGAGATTTCCAACTCCTTGAACATTGCCAGGTATGCGGATGCGTCGGCGCGGTAGGAATTGATGAGTGTGCCATCCCAGTCGAAGAGAACTCCTTCAATGCTGCGTTTTCGTTTCGCGGTCATCATTTCTCAGAGTAGCAGAAACTTCGTGAACGTCGACCCCTGTAAAGTCTGAGGGCGACGGCAGGAGAAGCTTTAGGAATTAGATTGGAATTGCACGGGGCGCGAAACCTACGGTTTCAGAAAGCGGGAAGGAATGCGATCGTCGCGGTCAAACTGGACATCATCGAAAGCTGCGGCGATGCCATACCAGCCGGGCATAGCAGCGGCCTCTGCGCGGCACACATGCGCCATCGTAACAACCACGACGTTTCCGAGGCCCAGGGGCTTGCTTACCAGTACAATCTCAAGCTCGATCGAGACGCCAACCGCCAGGTACAGGGGGCAGAGGAAAAAGACGCCGGTGGAGCTGACATCGCGAGTGACCAGAGTAATCGGAAATTCCTCGGGCACTCCGCCCGTACTCCGAAGGCGCAGCGGCAGATTCAGTGTGGCGCGGGGGTACTCCCGATGTTCTGGATGCACGCCGACGGCGTGCGTTGGCACCCGGACGAAACGCCGAGGCTGCGTGGGGACCAAGAGCGGCGCCAGCCGAAGGGCAGGAACGCGCGGCGCATCCGCGAGCGGTTGTGGTCCTAAGACAGCTTGGCGAACTTCCGCGACTGGTTTGGGAGGCCACGATTCAAATGGAACTACCCGCTTCGTCGCGCTCATCTAGCCCTCGGTGACGACACATCGCTGTCGCTGGCTACGGCCCAACAGACTCAACTGCCAAACTGACTTTCTGGAATTTCCCCGTCCGCACGAGTGCAATGCGGAGCGCTAAGATGGCACTCCTGGTAATCAACGTCAACCTGTGGAAAACACTGGAAGTGTCCTAACGTCAAACACTTAGTAATGGTACCGGAACCCACCCACTACATTCTGTGGATTCCTTTGGAGAACCCTCTACCAATATGGTGCTCGACACCTCTGCCTTTCGCCGCTATTCATAGAAGGGCAAGTCAGGCAAGAAAACATGTCTACGACAACGCTAGAAACGCAGGACACCGTGGGAGCCGCCGCGCCCCTACCGCCCAATCCCGCCCGAACGACAACGCTGGTTCTGATGGCTTTTGCTGCCGTCTACCTCGTCTGGGGCTCTACCTATCTGGCAATCCGCATTGGAATCGAATCGTTTCCGCCGCTGATCCTGGCGGGACTCCGCCACATTACCGTGGGCCTGTTCCTCTACCCTATTCTTCGCAGGAAGACAGGGATCACTCCTACCGCCGCTAACTGGCGGACAGCCGTTGTCACCGGCGCTCTGCTTCTATTCATCGGCAATGGCGGCGTGAGTTGGGCGGAACAGACCGTGCCTTCCGGTATCGCGGCGCTCCTGGTGGCTACGGTATCGCTCTGGCTGGTGATTGTGGACTGGCTCCGTCCCGGTGGCGTGAAGCCCGCTCCCAGGGTCGCTATGGGACTTCTGATGGGATTTGCGGGGCTCGCCCTGCTGGTCGGGCCTGCGCATCTTGGAGGTTCAGAGCGCGTCGATCCACGGGGCGCTGCCGTGCTGGTGGCCGCCTCCCTGGCCTGGGCGTGTGGTTCGCTCTATTCGAAACATGGTGGGATGCCCAGTTCGCCGATGCTGGGCGTGGCGATGCAAAGCTTCGCGGGTGGAGCGGTTCTGTTGATAGCCGGGTTGTTCGCCGGAGAATTCCACGGGCTGCATCTTGGCGCGATCTCGCTCCGCTCCTGGCTTGCGCTCGCCTACCTCATCGTATTCGGGTCGGGCATGGGCTTCAGCGCGTACATCTACATTCTTCACAAGAGCACCGCGGCGCGTGTGGCAACGTATGCGTTTGTGAATCCCGTCGTGGCCCTCTTCCTGGGCTGGCTCATTGTCGGCGAGACCATAACGCTGCGTACCGTCATTGCCGCCGCGGTCATCCTCACGGCGGTCATTCTGGTGATCACCGCGCCGCACCGGACGCCGGCGCCAGCGAGGGATCCGATTCCTACCCCCAGCGAAGTCTGATCGTTCCGGCTTTTCGCCGGAGTTTGCCTTCTGCACTTTGCCGCACGATTGCGGATAGATTTGCTTTTCAGCTTGCGCTACTTTTAGCGTATCGAACATGAGCCAGACACAAACCAGATTCGTACAGAACATTTCGGCGCACGCGGCCGCGCGGTACTGGCAGGCCACGCTGGCACGCGACTCCCGAGCCGATGGGAGCTTCGTGCTTGCCGTGCGCTCGACGCATATTTATTGCCGTCCTTCGTGCCCAGCGCGCCGGCCGCTGCGGCGCAACGTCACTTTTTTTCGCACGCGAGAAGAAGCGGAAAAAGAAGGTTACCGGCCTTGCCTGCGTTGCCGCCCGAATGAGATTTCCGGCCCGGTTGCGCTGGTGCAACGTGCCGCCGGTCATCTTGCCGAGTCTTCCGAAGAGGGCCTTCGTTTAGGAGTCCTGGCCAGGACGCTCGGGACGACGCAAGCCACGTTGCGGCGCGCTTTCCTGCAGGTGACGGGACTAAAGCCGCGCGAGCTTGCGGAAGCGCTGCGCATCAAGAGGTTCAAAGCGATGCTCCGGGCGGGCAAGAGCATTGCCGATGCACTGTACGAAACCGGGTATGGATCATCCAGCCGCGTCTATGAGCGCAGCAATGCACAGCTTGGCATGACGCCGGCGACTTATCGAAAGGGAGGACAAGGTATGAAGATCGGATACACAATTGCGAAATCGCCAGTCGGAAAAGTTCTAGTTGCCGCCACGGAGCGCGGCGTCTCGGCCGTCTATCTCGGAGATGCAGAGAGTACGATGATCACCGAGCTGCGTGAAGAATACCCGCGCGCGGAAATTGCGCCCGCCACGGATTCGTTCCAGCGCTGGGTGCGGGAAATCGTGCAGCGCATCGAAGGCAAACAGCCTAGATTGGAACTCCCGCTCGACCTGCAGGCGACGGCGTTTCAGCGCCGCGTATGGAAGGAACTGCAGCAGATTCCGCGCGGCAGGACGCGCACCTACTCGCAAGTCGCGCGGTCCCTCGGCAAGCCCAAAGCCGTTCGGGCCGTTGCCAGAGCTTGCGCCACGAACCCCGTGTCCATCGTGGTACCGTGCCATCGCGTCATTCGCGAAGACGGAGCGCTCGCCGGCTATCGCTGGGGGCTCTCGCGAAAGGGACAATTACTGGCGCAGGAGCGCGCCGTCGGCGACTAGCTTATCGTCTTTTCAGCGTGTGGGAACCGGTGAGCTTGCGAGAATCAGGAGATTGCAAGAGTTCAAAGATTACCCTCGGGGCTTTTCCACCTTTACGCCCTTTGGCCAGTCGGGCTTGAACTTCGCATCGGCAATCTTTAGATTCTTCATCAAGTGGGTGTAATGTGACAGGAAGTAGTCGTCGGAGTTCGTCTCGAAAAATTTCTGTTGCACCGGCAGCCAGGATGCTTCGTCGATCCACATTCGAATTCTCGCGATCTGGCTGCGCGACTGGTCAGATTTCGGCGTCAACTCCAGCACGACGGTCTTGCGGCTGTCGAACTCTTCTTCTCCGATCAATGTCAGAACGTAATTCTTTTTGAGCGTATCGCCTTTCGTTCCGAATCCTAGCGCCAGATACTGGTCGGCAAACGCGTGGTGCTTTCCGATGTTGTATTCCTCGATGCGATTGATCTTAGGCGTGAAAATGTAAAGCGAATCGCCGTTTCGGAGGATCGTTCGCGGATCGGGCTTCTGGAAATCGATGCGCATCTTATCATCGCGGCGCACGAAAATCTGGCCGGTCTCGGTCGAGGTATCTTTCACTACCGCGGTGTACTTGATGTGCTCGATATCGGCTGTGAGGGTGTGAAAATCCTGCGCGGACTTGTCCATCATGCTCAGGACGCCTTCGATGGTCCAATTTGCAGTGGTCTGCGCGGCCAGCGTTCGAAACCCGCCTGCGGCGCAGCACAGACTCACCAGAGCGAAAAAAAGAAAAGGTAGACGTCTCAAACGTGGCCTCAATCCAGTAAATATGCAGCGGCTCATTTAGGCCCTCGGAATCCTAACATATACAAAGAGATGCGCGAACGCGCTGCAAGGGTACCTGGGACAAATACTTGTGTTCGATCAGAACCACGGCTAATGGCGAACTTCCACCTGGTAGGCGAGCACAGTGCCCTGGTCATCGCGCAGTGGCTTGATATTGGCGATCGAGAAATTCCCATTGTGGAGTTCGGGCAGAGCTTCCTGCAGGGCGGTGTGCAGGTCGTTCTGAAGTGCGAGCCTGGTCGGGGGGGCCAGGATGCGCGCATCCACGCGATACGTCAGCCGGTTTCCCTCTTTCGAAATAAATTGGACCTGTCCCGGCGAGACCGGCGCTCCGCTTTGCGGTTTATCGTGGAACCAGTTCCGCGGTGTGAGAAGCACGAAGACTAGAATCAATATGACCGCGACGTCATACTGCCACATGCCTCGCTCGTAGGACCAGAAAAACATCCGGGAAAGAATTTGGCCAAGGCTTGCCATATCAATCCGCAGGCACTCCGTCGACGATAACTCCATCGCGCATGTGCACGACGCGGTCGAAATACGTTGTTGCTTCCGGGTTGTGCGTGATCATGACGATGGTCTGGCCCAGATCTTTGTTCAGTTGCCGCAGCATCTGCAGCACGATTTCCGAGTTTTTCGAATCCAGATTTCCCGTAGGCTCGTCGGCGAGGAGAATCTTCGGCTCATTGATGATCGCGCGCGCGATGGCCACGCGCTGCTGTTCGCCGCCGGAGAGTTCCGAGGGCTTGTGATGAAGGCGCCCCGCCAGACCGAGCATCTGCGTTACGACATCGA
>WNFR01005374.1_pt1 | contig 14576 bp, 13 predicted proteins | sample 5400221 | NCBI WGS metagenome assembly WNFR01 (sample SAMN13153357, study PRJNA577476) | soil metagenome | isolation source: 40 cm soil under Madrone tree | place: USA:California | collected 2016-06-14 | reverse complement strand
TTCTCGATGGATTAGCGTCAAAGAATCCCGAAAAACTGGATTGGCGTAAGTCGATTGTTGATTTGATGAAGCTGGTGGACATGGATAGCAGTTTCTCGGCCCGTGTCGAGCTAGCCAAAGAGCTACATTACACTAGAAGCACCAGCGATTCTGCCGCGATGAACGGCTGGCTACACCAAGAGGTAATTAAGAAAATCTCGGAAAACGGCGGTAAAGGTCCACCAGAGTTGCTGAAGTCATAAGTAGGATACCGGAAACAGACTACAGGATTTCGAAATTTAGGAGCTGGGATCTTGGCAAACCAACCTGAGTTCCTAAAGGTGGTGCTTTATTTGCTCGGGAGTGGGCGCTTTTTAGTTAGCCCGTTAACCCGGCCGTCCAACGTGCATGTGTGTTAATGTGAGAGGAGCGTGCGTCCAGAGGAGTCGGCTCGGCTTGTCCGTCGCCGCACGAAGCGCAAAGGAGATAGGACAAACCAGTGGGATGGCCCATTTTTAGACCGCCAATAGTTGCCCCAGATTGATGACCGCTGGTCCGGCCTCCCAGATTCTAGATCCCGGCTTCTAGACTCTGTTTTAGGCGCTATCCCAACCGATAGACAATGCGCGCCTTGTCGAGATCGTACGGCGACATCTCCACTTTGACCCGGTCGCCTACAGTGAGGCGGATGAATCGTTTACGCATCTTGCCTGAAATGTGCGCAAGAACGAGGTGGCGGTTTTCTAGCTCCACGCGGAACATCGTTCCGGGTAAGACACTAACAATTTTTCCTTCAGTAACAATTTGAGTTTCAGTCGGCATAATATTTTTGACTGCCTCATGTGGGTCCGACCCACATGCGCATGATCACGAAACGCTTGCCGGGTCATGCTCCTCTGTTTAGCCGGCAAGGGCGGCGAGGTCATTGACCTCGCCTGACCAACAAGAGGCTCTACGCCTCAACTACCTTTCACATTGGGGGCCATAGAGTCGGCTAGATCGCCGAGATTGCAACGAGTTACTTAAAAAAAGGAATACGGGCGACAAGAGGAAGGAAACGTGTGAACCGTAAATGTTCCAACCTGGGAACACTGTTCGCGCCATGACTCAAAAACTATTTTCCGAACTTGGTTTGTCCGAAGTCCGAACTTGGTTTGTCCGAAGTTTTGCTCAAAGCGATCGATCAGCTTGGGTACGAAAAGGCGGCGCCGATCCAGGCCGAAACGATTCCACTCATTCTCGCCGGCCACGATATCATCGGCCAATCCCAAACCGGCTCGGGTAAAACGGCTGCCTTCGCCATTCCAGCGGTAGAGTTGATCGATCCGCAAACTCACGGCGTCCAGGTTCTGATCCTTTGCCCAACTCGCGAACTCGCCGTACAAGTCGCCGAAGAGATCTACAAGCTCTCCGCCTTCAAGCGCAGCGTTCATTCGGTCCCGATCTATGGGGGCCAGTCATACGATCGCCAAATCCGCGCACTCAAGCAGGGCGCCCAAATCGTGATCGGGACTCCCGGCAGAATTCTCGATCATCTGTCACGCGGCACGTTGGTGCTGACCAATGTCCGGATGGTGGTGCTCGACGAGTCCGATGAGATGCTCGACATGGGGTTCCGCGATGATATCGAGGAAGTATTGCGATCGGTCCCGAAAAATCGGCAATTCATCTGTTTCTCGGCGACAATGTCCAAGCCCATCTTGGAGCTGATTCGCAAGCAAAGCTCAAACCCGCGAACTGTTAAGATCGAACACAAAGTTCTGACGGTCCCAACCGTCGAACAAGCTTACTACGAGATTCGCGGTCGATCGAAGACCGAAGCACTGACGCGCCTGATCGATATTTATGATCTCAAACTCGGGATCATCTTCTGCAATACTAAACGGATAGTGGACGAACTCACCGAAGAGATGGTCGCTCGCGGATATTCCGCAGATCGCATTCACGGCGATATGAGCCAAGCGCAGCGCGAAAAAGTGATGGGCCGATTTCGGTCCTCGGCTATTGAATTTCTAGTAGCAACTGACGTGGCCGCTCGCGGTATCGACGTCGAGAATATTGAGGTGGTCTTCAACTACGACATCCCTTGGGACGAGGAAGATTATGTCCATCGGATCGGGCGCACCGGTAGAGCCGGGCGTTCCGGACGCGCCTTTTCTCTGATTGCTGGTCGAGAAATCTACAAGCTCCAAAGCATCGAGCGCTACACGCGCATGAAAATCCCCCGACAACAAGTGCCCTCATTGGAGGAAGTTGAAGAAAAGCGAACGAATGTATTTTTTGAGAAAATTAGAACCGCCTTGCAAAAAGGCGAATTTCAGAAGGAGGCTCGGATCGTCGATCGCTTGCTGGAACAAGGATTTTCGTCAACCGATATCGCTTGCGCTTTGGTCCACGAATTGCGCAAAGAAGAAGCCTCACGCGCCGACGACTCTTTCGATAAAGTTCGGGAAAAACGCTCAGACTCTCGGTCGACTGAGCGGCCCCCTCGCTACCGAGGATCCAGGCAGAAGCGCCGGTAGGCCGTGTCGCTCCGCGACCGCCGAATTGTAAGCGCGATCCGACTTTGCAACTTCGAAAACTGGTTGCCCCTATTCTTTGCTTCAATCTAATGCAATTTCGCACGGCATCCGATCGGCGGTTGCGGAGCGACAGGCCCTACCAGCTGACCTCGTGATCGTTAAATCAACTAGAAACGGTGGCGGTGTCCTCTTCCGTTTCAGCGAGTGGAATTCGATCAAAGAAGTGCCAGAACGCAATGGCAACAAGGCACCCAACAATGCCGCACCCGGACCACAACACATGACCACCGACCGTTTGTAACACCCACCCGCCCAGGGCAGGTCCGACCAGGATTCCAAGTGACCAACTCATGGAATAAGTCCCCTGATAAACGCCGCGTTGAGTCGGCGGTGAAAGGCGGCTGATCAAAGCCGGAGTGGTGGACGCGACCCCAATCTCGCCGAGCGTCCAAATAAACACCGTACCAGCATACTGGAGCACGCTGTGGGCAAACTGGGTCAGAAAGAATCCGATGCCGACACAGGCCGCGGCCAAAGCAAGAGCTCGCGCCGCCGACCAACGCTGCAAGATGCGGCTCAATGGGATGCTGAAAATCACGACCGTTAGTCCATTGGCAATGATAGCGCGGCTATAGTCCCCGACGTTCATCCCATGAAGCCGCATCACTAGCGGCAGAGTGGAGTACGCCTGAAAGAATTGGGCGGTCAGGAAGGATGACAACACAAATAACAGGAGCATTCGCGGATCAGAGAACCCAGCAAATGGCGAAGGTCGGCGGCTTGTACTCAGGTGTTGTGCGGGCTCGCGCAGCCGGAAAAAGATCAATAAAAAATAACCAAGCGACGACACCGCATCGAACGTGAAAAGAAACAAGAAGCTGATCGCGGCCAACGCTCCACCGATCAATGGCGCCAGACTAGCTCCAATGTTGACCGCCCAATAGTTCAGGCCGAAAGCACGAACTCGATCGGATACAGGAACCAAATCCGCCACGGTAGCTGATACTGCCGGACGTTGGAAATCAAACGCGAACCCTGCCAGAAAGGCGCAAAGGTCGATCAGAACGATCGAGTTACCCCAAGGCATTGCCAGCATGGCCGCCGCCGATAAAAGCAGTCCGGCCAACAACGTCGGCTTGCGGCCAATCCGGTCAGCGCTCCATCCGCCAAAGAAGGTCGCGGTCAATCCGCCGATCCCCCAACAGGAAACCGCCAGCGCCGCGACGTTTTCGGAGAACCCTTTACTGGCAAGGAAGAACGAAAGAAACGGGAAAGCCATTGCGCCAATTCGGTTCACTAGGATTCCAGACCAAAGAATCCAGAAATCCGAGGGCAAACCACCGACCGCGTCATGCCAAATCACAAAGAGCCTTTTTCGCATCGGATTCTCCACCGAAAGTTTCCATGGTAGCCAAGGGAGAGAAGGAATCCAGAAGGTAGAATCAAGAATTTAGAATTTAGAACGGAGGCAACCGAGGAGCGCTCTGGAGCAGACCACAAAACGGCTACTGCGAGCCAAAGCGCAGCGACGGCGGCAGATCCGGCGGAGACAGGATCTGTGAGCCTCCATTAATGTAGTGGTGGCGTTATCGGCGCTCCCGGCGTTACCCAATCCGCTCCCAGATATTTCCGTAGCGAACCGGGAAACCGTATTTGTCGGTTTCGATCTCCGCGTGAAAACCGCTGGCGAGATTAGTATACCGATATGTGCTTTCGCTTAAGCGATCATACCGCTGGCGGGCAGGAATTATCACAAACGCCGGAAGACGGATCCACGCTGCTTGAATTTCGGCGGATTCGCCTACTGCCAAGTTGAGACGATTAATCGGTAAAGCGTTCGTTGCCGGAGTCAGTTCGATATCGACGTCGATACAACCAGCCAGCTCCGGTAGCCGGCCTCGATCGTCTCGATTCCAGGTTCCATCGCTTACGGAAAGCTCGAGATTCGATTCTATCAATCCGTAGCGTTGGTCAACTTTGACTTCTCGTGTTCTCCAATCGGAATCGCAAAAAATTTGGTAATAGACTTCGATCGGTTGATTTTCGTGTGCGGCGAGAATCGTGCCGTTTAGCTGAAGACCAGTTCGTGAACAAATGAATCGGCAGATTTCAAAGCTTTTGTTGTCTAGCGCGCGACGCCAGATGACGGCAAACGAATTTGTGGCCGGCTCTGATTCAGCATTCATTACTGGCAGGACGGCGTTTTCAACGTTGTCGGTGAACAGCGGTTTCTAACCACCAACAGAACGAATGGTTAAGTATCCGTTGGTTGGTCGTGGGTTCCGTCAGGCAACATCTTAGTTTGCCTGGTCGGATCGAACGCGATTGTTTTTCCCGCGGTGGGCAAATGGGCCACCAGCTCGGCGACGCAGATCCGATACGGTACGTTGGCGTTCGGGACAAATTGATGTAGCTGATGGGCCGCTTCCTTGAGGCTATGAGTGCGCCACGATTTACTTCCGTGCCCAAGCAGCCGGGCACCGGTGTGCCATTCGATGGCTATGTCGATCTCCCGCTCTGAATCGTAAGTAATCTCAATTGAACACGACGAACGCTGAACGTAAAACCGGCCGTCTTCCTGAGTTGCTTTCAATTCTCGGCTGATTGAAGAACCAAATCTATTCACAATCCAACTCCGTTATTGGTCATGGTTTCTAGATCGAAAAAACTTGTTCCCTGCTGTTGATTCACTCTTTATCCGCTGTCAAGAAACGAAAGGTTCACTCAGCCACAAATTCCGATAAACGAGACCGGCTTAGCTGATTCGGAATCGAAAATTCAGAGTAGCCAGAAAGGCTATGCAACCTTCGGCTGCTTGTATGAATCCCTTTTTGGGCTTAGCCGTATCGTATGACGGACCGAATCCGGGAACTTTTGAGAGCACGAGACTGGCGGCCGTTTACGATACATCGAGCCGGCGGTGACTCTATCCATGTCAGAACTCGCGAAAGCGCATGGGTGAGCCCATACGGACGGTTGGTTTTTGAAAAGGAGATCGGCCGCATCGAGGTCGTGAACCCTGACCAAATCACCGGAGTGGAATTGAAACCGATCACCTTCAACGAAATAGAAAGTCAAACTGGGTGACCGCCGCACGGAATCTGGCATTGAAGCACGCCCCCTTCACACATTTCGGCGACGTTTTCTTCGGTAGCGGCGAGTGTCCCAATACGCCTTCCGTTTTGGTTGGCCTCGAAGTTCACGCGGAGCTGCGCGCTTAGTGCTACCACAAACCGCAGTCGCCTTCTCGTCATCCTCCCTGGACGGATCGAACCCAGCATACGAATCCGTGGGGCAATGGCGATTACTCGATCAGACGCGTAGCATGGTTTCACATCAGCGGATCTTCAAGATTTGTTAAGGCAAGGTCTGAGCCACGTGCCCAGTGCGATGGCAAACGATGGCGACTGCTGTTTTTGGCATCATTAAACCGCGCAGCTACGGGTGAACTTCGAGGCCGACCAAAACGGGAGGCGTATTGGGACAGTCGCCGCTACCGAAGACAGGCGAATTGTCCATTTTGACCACGGGAGTTGCGCAAAGATCACCATGCTTTTGGGCGGATAGGTTCGTGAGAGAGCCGCGGAAGTTTGAAATCGCCCAATTTCCTAAGCAAAAACCAAATTATTCGGACTCCAGGCGAGCCATCGCTGGGCCTTGGCACGCATCGCGCTCACCTCTCTCCTTACGCAAAATTTTTCACATGTTGAAACTTTCCGATCTAAAGCACAGCGGCCATTTGCCAACCCTGATATCGGCTTTCCTTTACTTCGATTTCAGTTTCATGATCTGGACTGTGTTGGGACCATTGGGCGCTCAGGTCGGCGAGACGTTACATCTTTCACCGGATCAGAAGGGTTTGATGGTTGCAGTACCGATCCTGTCCGGCGCTTTCCTTCGGATTCTACTCGGGCTATTGGTAGATCGGATCGGCTCCAAACGGACCGGACTGATCGCGCAAACCATCGTCATCTGTGGATTGCTTAACGCCTGGCGCGCAGGGTTGCCGTCTTTGACCGCGACAATTTTGCTGGGGCTGGTTCTCGGGTTTGCCGGCGCGAGTTTTGCGGTGGCTTTGCCCCAGGCCGGACGGTGGTATCCGCCGAACATGCAAGGAGTTGTCATGGGCATTGCCGGAGCGGGTAACATGGGAGTCGTACTCGATAGCCTGTTCGCTCCGCGATTGGCGCAAACCTACGGCTGGCAAGCCGTCTTTGGCCTTGCGCTTATTCCAGCGGTGCTGGTCCTGCTCATCTACCTTTTCTTTGCCAAGGAACCGCCCAGTTCCGGCCAGAAGAGTCGATTGTCGGATTACCTCAAGCTGTTAAGAACAACGGACGCGCATTGGTTCTGCTTTTACTACACCGTGAGCTTTGGCGGCTTCGTGGGCTTGGCCAGCAGTTACGTGATCTACTTCAAGAGCGAGTATGGATTAACGCCGGTGCAAGCCGGAGACATTGCTGCAGTCTGTACCTTCATAGGTGCATTGCTTCGGCCGGTGGGCGGCGCCTTGGCTGATCGGACCGGCGGAATTCGCGCGCTTTATTTCTTCTATGGAATCGCCGCGCTAGCCCTCGCCTCCGGTGCGGTACTGCAGGACTACGGCTTCAATGTGGCCAGCTTTCTCATTGCCTCCGGCGCACTCGGTATGGCGAACGGAGCGGTCTTCCAGCTTTTGCCGCAACGATTCCCGAGAGAGATTGGCATAATGACCGGTCTGGTCGGCGCCGGCGGTGGAATCGGCGGCTTTTACCTGGCGTACTCGCTCGGGATTGCCAAGAACTTGACCGGGGCGTATTCGCTCGGGTTTTTGGTGTTTGCCGCTCTTTGCGGTCTCGCGATTGTGGGTCTAAGCCTGGTCAAAGGAAAGTGGCGAGGGACCTGGGGTAGCATGGCTGAAGCCAAAATCTAATCGAGGATTGTAGTGTCAATGTCAGGGAGCGGGGACTTATTGCAGATGCTGCTGGGAGAGCAGCAGGAGTTACCATTTGTCGAGCGTTTCGCCCAAGCACAGTCGAGCCGCGAATTCCAACGTGTGGGCTTCTACCGGGAACTAATTCCAGATCGGCAACCCAATCCGGGAGAACAGCTCGCCTTTCAAGTCAATCTCGATGCGTGTACCGGCTGTAAGGCCTGCGTTAGCGCATGTCACTCGCTCAATGGACTGGACGAGGATGAAACCTGGAGAGATGTCGGGCTCCTGATCGGCCACGATCCGGAACAGCCATACCAGCAACATATCACCACCGCTTGTCATCACTGCGTCGATCCCGCCTGCCTGAACGGTTGTCCGGTCTTAGCTTACGAGAAGGACCCGGTTACCGGCATCGTTCGCCACTTGGATGATCAGTGCATCGGCTGCCAATACTGCGTGCTAAAGTGCCCGTACGACGTGCCCAAATACTCAAAACGGCGGGGTATTGTGCGTAAGTGTGACATGTGTTTCAACCGGCTCGCGCGCAACGAGGCGCCGGCCTGCACGCAAGCTTGCCCGTCGGGTGCGATCACGATTCAGATCGTGTCCATCACTTCGATGACCGCCGCGACTGCTCGGAGCGGCCAACGGTTGGTACCGGGAGCTTTCGAATCAAGCTACACGCAACCCACGACCGCTTACGTCGGTCGAAAGTCTATTCCACCAAATGCGCGCCCAAGCGATCAATCCCGATTGCGGCTGGAGCATCCGCATTGGCCACTGATTGTGATGCTCGTTCTGACCCAAATGGCAGTCGGGCTTTCCGTGACGGCCGGTGCGCTGACTTTCTTGGACCCAACCGGATTCAAGATGTTCACAGGTTCAGCCAGCCTCGCAGTTTGCACCTTGCTCGCAGCAGGACTGGCCGCCAGCATCCTTCATCTGGGGCGTCCGCTAGGAGCTTGGCGGGCTTGGCTTGGGCTTCGGACCTCCTGGATGAGCCGGGAAATCGTGGCGTTCGGTGGCTTTTTCGGACTCGCTCTGGCGCTGACAATTGTAGCTTGGCTGCCACCAAGATGGTCTCTGTTCGATGCTTCGATCCAACAGAATCTGCTAATCCAGGGAACTCGCATAACCGCGGTAATTGGTATCCTCAGTATCGCTTGCTCAGCGATGATTTATATCGACACGCGGCGCCCATTCTGGGCATGGACACAAGTTCTGCCTAAGTTCTTCGGAAGCGTGGTAGCCACCGGTCTGATGGGTGCAGCGCTTCTCACGGTCGATCACAAAGAGTTGCTTCCTCTTTCTACCAGTTTGCTCACCGCCGGTTTGATTACCTTTCTGCTCCTCGCCGTCTGGGAATTGGCCGGAAGTCTCTACGCATTGCGCCGGAAACAACATCCACTTCGCATTTCCAGTAAAATCATTTGGTTTCGGCTCCCCCACCTTGCTTATCTGCGTGTAGCCTGCGCCGCTTTGGCCGCCGCGCTGAGCTTACTGGTCAATCGATTACCAGCCGGTTCTCAACTTTGGCTCACGTTATCGGTCTGCGTGCTTTTGTTCGGTTGGATTCTGGGCGAGCGTTACATCTTTTTTGTGAGCGCGGTCGCCCCGCGAATGCCAGGAGGGGTGGGTCCGTGAAGCGGCTTCCAGAGAAAGTGCGCCGCTTGATTCGGCAGAAGAATGGCCCCCAAACGCAGGAACTCGTCCTGCATCCAGGTAAGTTTGGATTAGGCCAGATTCCGGCGCGCCTGGAGCCAGATGACACTACCACCTTAGTATGTGGGTTCTGTTCAACCGGATGCGGGCTCAAAGCGCATCTGCGCAAAGGTGAAGCGATCAATCTGAGCGCTGATCCCGATTATCCCGTTAACCTGGGAATGGCTTGTCCCAAAGGTTGGGAAGCGTTGACTCCGCTGCGAGCCCATGATCGAGCAACAACGCCGCTGCTACGGAACAGAGCCTCGGGACGATTAGAATCGATTGATTGGGAAGGCGCTTTGATCCTCTTTTGCGAACGCTTGAAGGAGATCAAGCGTGTCCATGGCCCGGAGTCGGTCGCGTTTCTGAGCACCGGCCAAATTGTGACCGAAGAAATGGCTTTCCTCGGGGCACTCTTCAAGTTTGGTATGGGATTCTTACACTGCGATAGCAATACCCGCCAATGCATGGCTACTTCCCATGTTGCCTACAAGCAGTCGTTCGGATTCGACGCGCCTCCGTATACTTACGCTGATTTCGAGCAATCTGACGTGCTCATTTTTGTCGGATCGAACCCTTGCATCGCGCATCCGATCATGTGGCAGCGCGTTATGCAAAATTCTCGAAATCCAACCATCATTGTCATCGATCCACGGAAAACCGAAACCGCGATGGCAGCGACGATCCATCTGCCGATCCGGCCAAAAAGCGATCTCATGCTGCTTTACGGGTTGGCAAAGATTCTTGTCGATGAAGGTTGGATTAACCGTCCATACATCGATACGCACACGGAGGACTTCAACCAGTTTGCCACATTTTTGGAAAAATTGTCTCTAAGCGAGGTCGCTGCCATAGCAGGCATCTCGCTAGCGCAACTCCGGCAGGTAGCAAAGGTCATTCACGAGGGGGAGCGTGTGTCTTTTTGGTGGACGATGGGAGTTAATCAGGGCCATGAAGCCACACGCACAGCGCAAGCGATCATCAACCTGGCTCTGATGACCGGGAACATCGGCCGTCCAGGCACCGGCGCCAACTCTATCACCGGCCAGTGTAACGCGATGGGATCACGGCTTTTCGCTAATGTAACTAGCTTGCTCGGTGGTCATGATTTCGCCAGCGCCCAAGATCGGACAAAGATCGCGCAGCTTTTGCAGATTCAGCAGAGCGCAATTCCTACCCAACATTCATGGCCATACGATCGGATCATCGAAGGCGTCAAAGAGGGCAAGATTAAAGCACTTTGGATCATCGCAACGAATTCGGCGCATTCCTGGGTAGATCATGACGATCTGAAGCGCGCCTTTCGCGAGCTCGACTTTCTTGCAGTGCAAGACATGTTCACCACCACAGAAACGGCAGAGCTTGCGGATCTCATTCTCCCGGCCGCGGGCTGGGGAGAGAAAGATGGAACCTTTATCAATTCCGAACGTCGCATCGGACTGGTGAAAAAAGTGGCGCGTGCGCCCGGCGTGGCATTGTCAGATTTTAAGATCTTCCGCTTGATTGCGCACTATTGGGGTTGTGGCCCTCAGTTTTCGCGTTGGTCTTCCCCCGAGGCAGTTTTCGAATTGCTGAAAGAAGCTTCTCGCAATCAGCCATGCGACTTCAGCGGCATCGAAACTTATGCTCATCTGGACCGATGTGGCGGAATTCAGTGGCCTTATCGCTCGCACGACACCCTTGATAACAATGAGCGCCGGCTATTCGTGGACGGAAAATTCTTCACGCCAAACCAACACGCGCGGTTCCTCTTCGCGGAGCCCGTCTCCCCTCCGGAAACTCCAGACCTCGAATTTCCGCTCTGGCTATTGTCCGGTCGAGGCACCTCCTCTCAATGGCATACTCAATCGCGAACCGCAAAATCGAATGTGCTACGCAAGTTATACCCGGAACACCTTTACGTCGAAGTGAATCCGGTCGACGCAAAAAAACTTGGAATTGATTCCGGCCTGCGAGTGATGGTTTCAACCCGACGCGGTTCGTTGACCGCGACGGCATTCGTTACTTCAACGGTCTCGCCGGGATCCATTTTTCTGCCGATGCATTATCCGGAGGTTAATCGATTGACAATCGCAGTGTTTGATCTCCATTCGCGGCAACCGTCCTACAAGGCATGCGCGGCCAGGCTTGAGGCTTAAGTCATTAGAGGTTGCCGGTCGTTACTGATTACAGAGCCTACGGATTCTGATTTCCGGTCCTAAATCCCCACTCACCCGTTCCACCTGAGGGGCGACGTTTTTTCATTTTGATTTGCTATCGTTTCCTAACCCGACAAGGTATTGACTACCTGATTATGCCTGCGATGTTTTCGCGGCTCAGTTCGCGCGCGCAGTCCGGGAAAAGGAAATCGAAGGTAAAGGAACGGTAGTACTCGCGGCAACGCGCTCTGAATAAAAGGGACAGGGCGATCGTAGGATTTCCCCAGGGCAAAAGTCAGTATCCCCATAGCAACACACCTTATTGAATTATGCGCGACCATCTATTTCTACTGAAGCCGGGCTTTGAGGTTGGTGACGGCAAAAATTACTACTGTCCGCACTCTGCTCAAGTGGAGGGCGTTCTCGCTTTTTATCCTCGTCTACGGCTGGAGATGGATATCACCTATCTTAAGTTCGCGCGGCCGCGCCAACCGATTGTGGATTTGATCGGCGCAGAAAACCAGAGCGCACCGGTTTTGGTCGTAGGCGATGCCGCAACAATACCGAAACAACTGAAGCCGGGAGTTGCTAAGGGGCGATCATTCTTTTCCGGCGAAGAAGCAATCGCGGAATATTTGGCGTTGCGGTACGGCATCGGCTGGCCGCACAAAGGTTAGCGGGTTGCGGGTCAGAGGCACACTTGTGCTCGCCGTCGTCCTTGTCTTTGCACGCCGACTTGTCCGACAACGTTTCCGCCATAGCTTTAGCGACCGCGGGAGCCCAGGCTTTGATCTTGTCTGAGCTGCGCGCCTCTTCATTGTTCTCTAGCGAAACTGACTCCAAAATCCGACCGGCTCCTTGGAGTTGTCCTGATCAAGCGATTTCATTCGTCGTGTATCTGAACAACAGAAAACCGGTAAGCATGTGACACGCCTATGAGCGCACGAACGTTGAAATCAGAGTATCTGGTACTCTCTCGAGGCACCAGTTGGCATAAGATCCTGACTCCGGAGGAGATCGAGAGAATGTCGGCCCAATTCACGGCCTGGTTCGAACGACTAAGCAATGAAGGAAAAATCGAAAACGGACATCGACTCGCGCAGGAAGGCAAAATTGTGGTGAGCAGAAATACCGTAACCGACGGCCCGTTCGCGGAATCCAAGGAAGCGATTGGAGGTTACTGGTTCATTCGAGCGGACAGTCTTGAAGAAGCCGTGGAAATCGCTAAAGGCAACCCCTGTCTGGATTACGGTGCCACCGTCGAAGTACGGCCAATCGTTCCGCAGACCCGAGAGCTTCAGAATAAACACCAGCCTCGACCTGAGATTGTCTCGCGAGCTGACTGGTTGATCGCTCGCAAGAGGTTGCTCGTTAAGGAAAAGGAACTGACTCATCAGCGAGATGCGGTCAGCGCCGAACGCCGCAGGCTGCCGATGGTCGAGATTGACAAAGAGTACGAGTTCGATGGCCCCCACGGAAAGGAGAGGCTGGCCGACTTGTTCGACGGACGCAGTCAATTGATCGTCTACCATTTCATGCTCGGAGCGGGATGGAAGGAGGGGTGCGAAGGCTGCTCGTTTCTGGCCGATCATGTCGATGGGGCTCGTATGCACTTTGAACATCACGACGTCACATTCGTCGCGGTCTCGCGAGCGCCGCGGTCCGAGATCGAACGGTTTAAGAAACGCATGGGCTGGCGGTTTAAGTGGGTATCGTCGTATGGAAGCGACTTCAACTTCGACTTTCACGTGTCCCCCACCAAGGACGAAATGGCGAATGGCAAAATGTATTACAACTATGAAATGGTGGAATTCCAAAGCGAAGAGCAGCCCGGTATCAGTGTGTTTTACCGGGACAAAACCGGTGACATCTTCCACACCTATTCCTCATACGCACGCGGGGGCGACCTGTTACTCGGTGCCTATAACTACCTCGACCTCACGCCTCTCGGCCGTCAGGAAGAGAAGGGGCACGGGATGGACTGGGTACGGCACCACGATAGATACGAGGCCCCGTCGTTTCGCGGGTAGGGCACGCCCAACCGGGCGGCGTTCCTCACTCCCTCAGCCGCACTTCCGTTTTCTTCAGAACTGATTCCAGGCTCCCGAACACAACCGCGAGAGTTTTTCGATTATCGACAACACTCGGTTCCGGCTGTTCGCCTCGCTTAATACTTGCAATGAAGTGCTCTAGAACCGGAAGACGACGCTCCCAAACCGGCTCGTGGGTGAGAAGTTCCTGTGGTTCCTCGCCCGGTACTTCCAACCGGACCGAAGTCAGATTTTTGCCATCGATATTCCCGTTCCAAAAGAGACGCGCCTTATTGCCAATAAATTGCCACTCCCCTTCCCACGAAGTCACCGGACCACCGCGGGCACACCAGTCACCGTCCCACACGACTGGGAGGTTTTGCTGCAACCGCAGCAGGCAGATCGCGTTGGAAGGATGTTTAAAGGCGTTATCGGGAGTGTCATGCTCCATGGCCATGACACTGATAACTTCCCGCTGCGTTGTGTAACGGAGCAGATCGAAATGGTGTACTGACATATCGAGAAGGATGGAATGCGGCAGCGCATAGATTGGATGTTCCGGATTGCTGATTACATCGGGCAGGTGTCGCCGGAACCGGATCCTGACGCCCTGCAGTTCGCCGATCTCACCAGCCGCCAAGCGTTCTCGGATGAATCCGGCAGAATGCAGGAACCGATAGCCTTGCGCGGCCATGCCGTGGCGAAGCGCTTCCAGGATTACCGGCTTGTGCTGGTCGGGGTTAGTGACAACTAACACGGCGTCGCTCGGCACGCTTTCCATTGCCTGGTTCACACTTCGAAAGCAGGGAATCCCGAGCGTTTCCTTTGACCATAGGGCGGCTCTCTCCTTGACATCGACGGTCGCAACGACCGTAGCAAGGGGATGCGCCTTTAGTAGTTCAGCCCATTCCTTCCCCCAAAATCCGATTCCAACCACAATAAAGTCCATGGGATCAAGGTTACAAGTTATGGGTTACGGGTTGCAAGTTACAGGTTCGGTTCCATGCGTACTCGCAGCATACGGGCGAGGTTAGAGGTGACGGACTCGCCATTGCAACTCCTGCGGTGAGAGACTTCGCATCGGTGTTTGCCGTTCGGCGTTCCCGCGTGCTATCGGCGTTCCCGGTTTGCTGTTTCTTGCCGATTGGCTATTGGCTATTGGCTATCGCCCCTGCATGGAACCGTTTTACGATATTCTGCGAAAGTATCCGGAGCTCGCGATCTTTTTGACCTTGGCGATCGGCTTTTACACTGGCCGACTAAAAGTTGGTGGGTTCGGCATCGGCTC
>WNFR01023159.1_pt1 | contig 14577 bp, 17 predicted proteins | sample 5400221 | NCBI WGS metagenome assembly WNFR01 (sample SAMN13153357, study PRJNA577476) | soil metagenome | isolation source: 40 cm soil under Madrone tree | place: USA:California | collected 2016-06-14 | reverse complement strand
GCGTGATTGCTGCGTTGCCTGTGCACGACGCTGTGATTGTGAAAGTGGTGGCCCCGAATAACCAGGCATAGGATTCGCTGCAACCCATCTCGCAGCGTGCTGGATGAACTCACGTCCGTCAACACACGATGCACGCACACGATCAGAGACCTAGTCAATGCATTCAGTCGGGATTAATGGACGTGATGCGATTGACTCACCTTGTTATCCTTGATGTTAACGTTGAGGTATTTGTAGCTCTCGGGATTCAGATCGTTCGCTAACACCGCACAACCCCTTTTCGCCGCGGGTAGAGCAAACGGGCCGACGCCAGCGAACACGTCCGCTACCAGCTCGTCCGGTTGGAACAAATCCACGAGACGTGCATGCTCCGTATGTAGCCGTGAATTCCAGTATACACGTAAAAAATCAAACTTAAAACGACAATCGGATTCAGGCTGTCTTTAATGTTTAGACGGAGTTGAGAGGAACAGTGGCGAAACCAACGTGTTCAACAACGTAGTCTGGCTCTCCGGCCAAGAGCTCCATTTTGAAAACCCGGAATTGTGTATCGATCGTGTCGAGCTTGTTGACAACGGTCCGCAAGCGTTTATTTTTCTGTAGAGCAAGTTGACAGATGAAAACGTATCACCGACAGTTCACTCACGTCGAGGATAACCTGCCCGATGATGTGCTTATACGACAGATATTCGTCGTTGAGGTTAATGTGAGCTGCGTGACAAAATATGTAACCTTGTCCAGCGGAGACATACAGGGCAAAATCTACCAAGATGTCCCGTAACCGAAAAACCTGACGGAGAACCGTCAAGGAATTCCTCCGGAAGAATCGCGTTCAGGATGTCATCTACAAAAGTCAGCTTAAAACACTTCGACCTTGAAGGTGCGGAAAGCGTCCCGTACCGGCGGTCCAATAGTCGTAAGTCAGCTCAATATTGTGTGTTTTCAGAGTTGCGTTTTGTAAATTCAAGAATGACCGAGCATCCGCAGATAGGTCGGCTAAAGTGCTTGGCTGTCAATCAGTACCACTTGTCACAGAAAGATAGTCATGAGATTGATGAGGTGACAACTCTCTCAAGGCGCACCTTCTTGCTGTACGCGAAATAAGACGAGTCTATTACCGCCATCCGGATGCTCGGTGTCCCGAATCACGCTAGGTATTCTTCGCAGATTGATGAGGAAGCTTAATTAAGAATAAGGTGCGTGAGTAAGAAAGGGATTTCCATGCGGTTGGTGTCCCAACGAAGAACAGGCTAACCCTCGCATCGCTTCAGCCTTGAGTATCGAACCCGTTTTGGCAGCGGGCACACGCGCAGCGAGTACAGGAACTGTTCTGTGGAACGCGCTGGGGTCGAGGGTGTCTTTCATCCAACGCGCTTGAGGTGGAGACGTGTCTATTGTAATCTTTCTGTGCATGTTGCCTGCATCTAGATTGTACGATGACCGCAGATGACGCAGCACGATGTTGAGCGGGTAATATTTAATAGAGCGAACGAACATGCACTGGTGGTCGTCACCAGCTTGAGGTGGAACAGATTCGGGAAACGTAAGCAAGGTGATCTCGGGCTGTCGTCCGAGTCCGACTCGGGTATCGCTCGCTTCATCTACCCCTCACGATCGTCATGTTGCCCGCACCTGAGGTCCTTGCACATCTCGTTGATGTGCACTGCCACCCAACGGATGCGCCCTCTGTCACGGCATCTTCCATCGAATCCCTCCCATGTACGCTTTGCGCAATGTCAACGCGGGCGGAGGACCAGTCCAAAGTCGCTGCGCTCGCGCGTGCCCATCCCGAACGCATCGTCCCCGCATTCGGCTACCATCCCTGGTGGGCGCACAGGATATCCCTCGACGCGGCCGCAGGCTCGGCTCCAGACGGCGCCGCCCACTACCGCGCGCTCTTTCTACCCGCGTCCGCGCCGCCCGACGCCAAGCTCGAGGCCGCTTTTGCACGCCTGCTGCCCCACCTCCCGCCCCCTATACCCCTCGCCGACGTCCTTGCGGACGTGCGCGCGCACCTTGCAGAGTTTCCCTCTGCGATGCTCGGCGAAGTCGGCATGGACCGCGTCGCGCGCGTCCCCTTTGTCAGTCCCGGTGCGCCCAACGACGCCGACGGGGGAAACGGGAATGGTCGTGGGTTGTCGCCGTTCTTGACGCCTCTTGAACACCAGGTCGCTGTTGTCGAGGCGCAACTCGCCATCGCTGTCGAGCTGCGGCGAAATGTCAGCATGCACTGCGTCAAGGTGCCCGCTCAGACGCGCGCCCTGTTCGATCGCATGGCAGCGGAGCACGGTGATGCTTGGTTCGCAATCAGCATCGATTTGCACAGCTGCAAGATCAGTCCTGAAGCGTGGCGCGAAATTGGGGTGCGTTCGCACCTACCATGCGTTCGGTTCCCCTCCCTGATGCAGGGGAGGAGGGGAGGATAGTCTGCTGATGGGGGTCGCTCAGAAGCACCACCCGAACGCTTACCTGTCGCTTTCGACGGCCATCAATGGCAGCATACCAAATTTCACGGCCCTCGTCAGTGAATGTGCACCAACGCGACTTCTTGCCGAGTCCGATTGGCCAGACGCGCGCGACTCACCCGCACGCACTTGGGACATGGTATGCATGATTGCAGAGATTCGTGGCTGGCCAATTGAAGACACGTGGGAGGACTCAATCCCCTTAGATGAGGCGCAGTGGGGTGTAACCAGGCGGCTCGAGTCGAACTGGCACGCGTTTGTAAAAGGTGGTCATGCAACGCCAATCAAGGGACTGAACTCGCGAGAACGGCGGAGGCGAGATTACAGTCTTGATTTGGTAGAGAGCGACACTGAAGATGGTGACTTCAGAGTCTCAACGTAATGTCTGTCGGGTACATTTACGACAGTGACAGCAATAAATTTGAATTCACTATATAGCACCTAATGATATCCGACATCAACTCGCCCTGATTGCCATCAACTATCGAAACATGTAATGATATAGGAAGAATATACAAATACCAATGAGACCTCCAACAATATATGCATCACGCCTGCGGCGTTTGTGAATCATGGAAAGAATGTTATTTATGCCGGGTACCGTGTCTGATACAATGTAGATAAGCCGTCAACAAACCGCCATGTCGGAAAAGGGAAGTTATGGAAAGGGACTTACTGAGTACTCCAACCATGCGCGTCTGGATGGAACCAAGCGAGGTACGTTGGCGTGCAAACTCCGCTCGAGTCTCGTGGGCTTGTCTGAAGGCACATAAATCGAAGCGAGCATCGGAAGAAAAATGAATCACGAAGAGAAAGTCAATGAATGAATAAGAGCGCACTCTAATGTTGTATCGATCATCTGGTGTGAGCTGTCAATATGCCCACGTTCCGCGAGTAACGCCTCCGCGGCAGAGGATTTGTATGCACTGCGGTACTTATATATAGTCCACCTGACATAAAATGGGCAGCAAAATGGCACGCACTCGATGTCATTGCGTACGCCGCTAAGTAGATTGGCTTGGTCAACCGCTGCCTGTACGTTTGCCTGAGGCACCGTGGTTGAGGACAAAGAGAACGTGGGTCGATAGAGCGGGCATGCGCACCTTTGTCCGCCTGAACTCCCTGCTGTAATCCTGATAGACGTCTCGATGGCGTTGAATGGCACGGAGCATAGATTGGGATGGGGGATTGTCCAAGTCCTGTGTGATGGTATCTAATTCCGCATTAGTCTCGCCGAGCTATTTGTTTCACAATAGAGTCGATTAGTGTTCGGGCTAAGAGACGTGGAGCCATATGGCCCACACCTTTTCGAGCAGGTCTTCGACTTCGCTCTCCGCGTCACGCCAGGATGGACCGGCTTCGAGGTCTGCTCCTGAGCGAGATATTGATGCTGCGAGACGGGCATAGGAAGTAAGCTTTGCGTCGAATAGAGACTCGAGGGTACGGCACTGTCGGTGGAGAGAATCGTAGGAGTCGGTAGTAGCCATAGCCATGGATGAGAGAGAAGGGGTTGATTATATAATATGGACCCCCTATCGCGTGGACAGGTTATGAGTTACTGACTCTTAACTACACTTTCTCTCCTCGCTTTGCTAGCCTATGTGCTGGCCAAGTTGTCAGCCGCTTCGATGGAAACTTCCATACAAACAATGCGATCCCTTTAAACGGCCTTCCGACGCCATCTCGGAACCATTTTTAAGCCCCTCTACACATTCCACCCATCACCCACTCTTCCTCACACTAATCTCATTCACCCATGGTTCTCTGTCAACCCCCCTCCCCCCACCTTCAGATGACCCGCACCACCTCCCTCCGTCGCGTGTCCAATCCCAAACCTCCTCTTTATCTCCAGTGCGATCCTAAACAGGTCACCTTCGTTAGCACCGCGACGATTCCCTACGCAAGGCCCAATGCGTCGGGCCTTACTCCAGATCAGACGCGTGCCCTCCCAGAACGCACGATTGATCCCGACAGTCCAGAGGCACGCATCGTGCGCGCTATTCGGGAACTGTATTCTTGCAAACCTCAGAAAGTGCGTTCCTCGTTTCCCCTTTCATGTTCGCCTCTGACTTCTCTCGTTCCGCGCAGATCTCATATGAGATCTATACTCGTGACGCCGTCTTCCACGATCCTATTGGTATCGCACGTGGGATAGACGCCATCTGTGCGCAGTTTGACACGCTCCCAAAGGTACCCATATATGCATTTCAAGCGCACTATACATCATTGACACCACTAATAGCTCTTCCCACGCTCCGATATTCAAAAGCTTCGAGTCCTCAAGAATCCGCCGGGTATTCCAGTTAGTCTGCTCCTCATCGATCAGGACGTCGCATATTTCCGCAATGCCCAAGCCGCTTCTCCTTTCAAGGTTGGGAATTTCCTATACTGCCGAAACCCCGGTTGACCGAGTATCCCTATAGGTTGTTAATTCGCTAGTCACCCTTCAGCTTGACGACACACATCAGGTCATTTATTGTATCTGTATCTATCTGTACAAAATCCTACACCTTCCATATTGTCTCACAGGGAATCGAGATATTGGTTGTGTATCCTTAGCCATCAGACGTGGTACCTTCGTGCCAGTCTTCCTCCAAGTGACCTAGAACGTTGGAAGCCAACTCTTGGCGGTCTGTTTCGTCGCAAGCAGTTTGGCCTGCGCCAACATATTCTTGCTACCTTGTCCCAGAGAGTTAACACTCGCCTCTAGGTCACTGAGCATCTCCCTGAGTGATGGTGGGGGTGAGCCTCTCTAGTGATACTACAAAAGCACAAAAGCAACGCCTACCCTCGCTCTGTAACGGCTGCTTGCAACCTCTCGCCCAGGGCCCTCGTGTGAGCCGTGGATGCAAGGGCCTCATCAGTCTTACTCGATCCAGCTTTCCACTCGACGTAACCTCCTCGCGCGACGTGAGGTTCAGGCTTTTCTGGTACAGGTCTGTCAGGCCCGGCCACTACCAACCCCATCAATGCATAAAAAGGTATAGAATTGGGGAAAATGAACTCTTACAAAGCGCATCGATCTGGTCCCCGGTCGTGGCCTTCGAACCGACGAGCGCGCCGAGCCAGGACCGCCAGTCTGCAGGGCCAGGGCCGAGGCTCACAGGTTCAGGCGCAGGTGGCGCCGTGCGCTGCGAGCCGTCTTTGCGCTCCGCGAGCGAAACGAGCGGCACGTGGTGTCCGCGCCGGATGTTGAAGAGGGAATCGAGGCGCAAGCACTTCACTGGAGACTGAGACACGGAATCCGCTGTACATGTACTTGGGACGGTACTGGTCGTCTGAGAAGATAGGACGGACACGGCGGCGGCACTAGTTTGAGAAGGCGCTGGGGAGGCCGCGCGTGCTTTTGGGGACCCAGGGATGCCCGTCGAGTCGTGGAGAGGGACGACTGTGAGGAAGTCGCCCGTGTTGTCCGCAGAAGGAGGGCTATTATTGATACCCTGGTAAACCAAATGTACAACTGAACTGGGTGCACTCACATCGACGAAGCAACAGGTAATGGCAATGTATGCAGGAAGTCCAGCCCCGGGAGAGAGTAGACAAGAACCTCGCGCTTGTCCGTAAATATTACTAGCGCGTAAGACCCTGAAGTGCGCCCGTCAGAAACTGATACCGTGCGGGTGAAATGATGTACAGCTATTACCATTCCGCCCAATAACTTGCGCACGCACCGCAACACCCGCTCTAGCGCCCCACTCAGCCTTCGCCGTTCGATCATCCGCGAAATCCCCCAAGCATCGTACGGCTCTTGCGCCCACCACGAGCAGTAGGCATCTTACACCTTCCTCAGAAGTATCTTTGGACGTTTTGAACTCGAGAGACACCGCAAGGTGGGCTTTGTCGGCCCTACACGGGGCGCCTGTATGCGCATCGAGGACGAACGTGCCACGAGCCAGAGGCGCTAATACACCTTCGACTTCGGATGGCAGCGAGGGCACCGACCAAGAGCCGTCCCCGCCTCGCGCAAGTGTATATACGTGGATGTGACCAGAAGCGCGGGCGGCTATCAGCCGTATCCTCGGTGTTGGGTCTGCGAAAGACAGAATTCAGAGTTCCTTCCGGTGAAACTAAGTGAGGATTCACCTGACTTGATCCCACTGATCGTCCACGCGAGACTCGATACTGGGTTCGTACCACTTGAGTTGCGGTGCATGAACGAATGACGATTAGTGGACTGTGGGGCTTTGGGGACTCGTAGCATCACCCGTGGGCCACGCATGTCAATGACGGACAGCGACCCGTTCGCATATGCGACCGCGGCGAAGCCTGTCACAAATGTGTAACGCGATAAAGGGGAAATATAACAGGATACTCACCGACATCTGATATTGAGAAGGCGGTGACAGAGGCCTCGGCTTTGATCAAGAAGTAGGGCTTGAAGCGTAGATCTTCAGCAACCAGCACATGTTCTAATGACATAAGTTGCTTGTCGGGCAGCTCTTTTCCGACGGCACTCTGGCGGTCTGTCATCCTATAGAGCAGGACCTCACCTCCACTGAGTACGAGAGCGACTTCCAGCGATTCCGTGGCAAATTGTACGTCATCGATCCGCGCTTGCCCTGCACAGCTGGTGAGTCCGTGTGCGACCATCTCTGGAGACCCAATGAGAGCGAGGACATCGATAGAGAGACTAGGGAGGGCGCGAGGAAACGCAGACGTAAAGGGTGACGACGAAGAGGTGATAAGAAGTTGTACAGATACATCCAGCAAACGTATTGACAGATCAGCATTGCGCGTTATGATGATGCGATGGGGTTCAAACTACGTGGCTGCCACGTCAGATGTTTTAAATGCGGAAATCGTTGAACAGCTACCTTGGCATGTTTGATCATTTCTTCTCCTGAAGTAGAAATGCCACCTTCTAGAAGGAGGTCATCTAACTTAGGTTCACTAGATCTTGAGAGTGTCTCGTATGCAACGCGATCGAGTGAAAACAGATCGGCGTCGACGACAGCGTCTGGGCCACTCCACAGGGAAGGGGGGAGACGAAGTTTCTTAGGCTCTTCATTCATGGTCATCGACTGCAAAGTTGTAGCTAGGTCATGCGCGAGAGCTTCATCACATTCATCGTCACCTCCCTTCGTGTCTTCTGCACTCTGAGATAGCGCGGAAGCACTTGCCAGGAACTCAAGAGGTGGGAATTGTTGTGCCCCCAGTGCGCGGGTGTTTTCCCCGCTTTCAAAGAGCATCAGGATGGCCGTAGGATTCCAGGTGCAACCAAAATGAGGGCTGTCTCGTGGCATGAGCAAGAAGTCCTGGGCGAGACCGGGCGTAGAATAAAAGTAAGCGTCAAGCGGAACCAGAGACTCTCGCATTGCGTCCCGGAAAAACGGGTGTAACGATTGGTCATTTAGAAGTGACGGTGGAGCGGGAGGATTGAAAGCAGGGAGCCAAAGAACATTGATTCCAGGGGGGTCGTGATTGTACTGACCACCAAGAATGGTCAGAGAGGTTTCGCCACCTCTTGGGTCATATGAATTAGGATAGCCACTCCAGGCAAGTTTGAAGATGGGTTCTCTCGGCTCATGAGGTTTATTTGCATGTTTTTGAGAACCGTCCTCATCGGAAAGATACTGTTCTAACTTCTCACCGTCCACTTTGAGAACGTCGACCTCGTCTAAGGTTCGAACCATAAGTGGCTGCGTGTCGTCTTCCACCGCCCAGAAAGCTATGGACCCATCTTCATGGCCAATGGCAAAGAAGTGGCCAGCGGGATGCACACCTAGGGAAGAAACATCGGGCCTCCGATGCTTGAGAAGGTCCTGGTAATGAAAACCTCAGTCGTCCCGTAAAATAGAGGGTATGAAGACAAGTCACAGGGTCAGTATATCCTGAACCACCTGGTGCACCCGCAGGTACGAGAAGCTCGTATGTTCCTAACGTCTTCTGTTCCTTCTGTAACAACTCCCATCAATACATCTCCTTTGAAGAATTTGATATGTGTATTACAAGATCGAAAAACACAATACCACCTAGGAAATGCAGATCTCAGCCAGGGGAGAAAGGGACAGAACCCGTTTGAACGAGTACCTCTATACGCAATAAATACAAAATCGATGCTTCTTGGGTGAACAACAACGTCGACAGGGATCCTCCTGTGCAACACATCAGTGGTGCCTCGAGGTTGTATGGTGTTTCTACTTACGAAGTCGAGTCGGCATTGACATACATTCCACTAGTCATAAGTTTCTTCTCGTAAACATCCCAGGCGTTCGGGATGACGTATGTAGAGACGCGTCGACATAAAAGGTCGTAAGATTTGATCTCTCCAGATTCGAGTCCAATGAACGCCTAGAGTACGAAGGTTTCAGGTAGGTTGTGGGCGTGACGGTGACTGAAGAACTGACATGGGTATGGGAGGGAGAAAGCGTAAGACAGCTAGCGACGGCACACCTTCAGCTCTATAGATCTCTAAGACCCGAGTTTAAACTGACGTTACTGGTCGGTTAAAACGTATGCTAGTTTCTAGCTTGATTTGATCGTGTGGTGTAAGATCCCATAAGTACAGCTTGTCATTTCCATCTATACACTCACTGGTATTTAGAACGCGGATCCACAGCGAATACATGCCGGATTCCTCACCAATACACACGAGCTTCAACAAATTCGTCGCGAATTGCAAGAACTTGACAGGTGTTTGTGACGACAGCGATACACTTGTCTCGACGCCAGGGGCACCAAATATTCGGATTGTCCCATCGAGTGTACCTGTTGTGCTCAATACCCTCTGCTGACTAGCATCGAGTGAAGCAAATGCACCTATCGCAAGTATACTAGATACGGGATCGAAAGCAAAGGAGGAGGCGTTTAGGAGTTGGTCGAGGGTTCTGAGTGTCCCGACTTCCCAGTCCTGCCTTTCTCGCAGATCCGTTGAAAGATCCGTGAGACAGCGGCCTAAGCTCTTGAACATCTTGAACCAATGATTATCGCTCCACCAGTGACTGCAGTGGTGGTCGAGGTATATGCACTATGTACGCGCGCGTGATAGTACTTCACGTTATTGGTTAACTCGCTCGGTTTAACTCGCTCGGTGATTATGAATGAATGACTAACTACAAACTAATTCTAGCCGAGTCCACGCAAAATAAACCATACATATGCATGTGTATTGCGAATTGATACGAAATAAATATAACGTGAGGGATAACAATACATGCAGCGACAATGATGAGACCGAACTACCAAAGCTCCATGCAAGCAGTGTCCAAGCCCGAGTCAACGACCTCTTTCAGTGGCGCCAGGCCGCGTTGAGATTACTCTAGCTGTCGCACCACCACTGGATTGTTGCGAAGGTTTTGAGACGGATGCGCCCAGCCAGCTTCGCTTGATCTTGGCATCAGCTGGTGGCTGACTTCGAGGGCTGTTTGTGACATCAGAAATAACAGGAGGAATGGACCCGGGCGGCTGAGAAGTAGACCCTTGTGCCGCGAGCGACGTCAATGGGCGAGCCGTTGTGTTCCGAACAGGCGTGAAACCGGTGCGAGGGCTCTTTCGCCTCCTCGGCGTCGTTGGAGTATGATGCTCCTTGACAAGCACCCCCTCGGACGTGAATACTTGTACCGGCACAGCTTCATCTCCTTCCTCAGGCGCGGCTCGCTTTTTACCGATGACTACGGCTGCCGGAAGTGGGTCTTGGGGTTCAGGGGGGATCACCTTTGCAGGTTCCGGTGATTTCGCGCGGAACACAGGTGGTGCACGTCGACCCTCGGGGGTTTTATGACTAACGAGAGCAGACGAGCTAGACATGGAGCGAGAACGAGAGGGAGAGCTGGGCGGGACTGTAGTTGACGACCTGGTGTGCTGTGCTGCAGTGCCAGCAAGAGTTTGTTTGAGAGATGCGCTGCTTCGCTTAGAAGTGGACGCAGGTTGTGTTAGATCTTGATTGGCAGCACCATCTTTGAGAGTTGCTAGCTTGGTCTGAAGAGTTTGTACCTTTCTGGAGAGGGTTTCTACCTTGGCCGTCAACTTCTTCTTCTCTTTGTGAAGTCTACGAGTAGTGACATGAACACAGCATATGAAGATAGTTTGAGGCACGTACTCAATGAAACGGTCGTCGTTTTCTTCAATTTCCTGCGTCTTTGAGCGCATCAACGCATCCATATACCCGATCTTTCCTTCTAGTTCTTGAATCCTTTCATCTTGCCTTGATTCTGTCTGTAGACTCTGGATCTCCCGTTTGAGGGCGGCTATTGCTTGGTCGTGTTGTGCGGCCTGAATGGTGAGTCGCATTTCCGCTGCCTTCCCCTCTCGTTCAGCATGAGCGAATTTCTCTTTGACTTGTTCAACTTCTGCCTTTGAAACGGCGGACTCTTGTGAGCTGCGAAGGGGCAGTGTGAGCGTGGAAAGAGAGCAGGCAGCTGGACTTGGCAAACCTGTCCTTGAGTTGGCTCTCAAGATAACGCCGCATGGACAATGTGCGTTGAATTTCGGACTCGAGGTTGGTATTATTTGCTTCGAGTGCGTCCTTCTCGTCCATCATGGACCGAAGCCGGGTCTCCAAGTCGTCGCACTCAGCTTCAAGAGAGGACAATTGGGCTTGAGATGGCCTTGTCTTGCTGTGCGCGAAGGGAATCGGCCTCAGTCTGGAGTCGCTGCAGGCGCTCTTGGACTTGAGCCAATTCAGTTGCATGATTGGACTCGGCTTGATCCAAAATTTCTTGGAGAGCATCACGTTCTCGGAGTAGTTCGTCCACTCTGTCTTCGGTGGTGTCCGCGGCTGAGGAGAGCTCAGTTCTCGCCTGCCGAAGAAGGATTTCCATGTCGTCCTTCTCGCATGTCGTCTGCCGCAAGTCTTCCGTAGCGTTATCGAGGCGATTTTGAATACCGAGCATCTGCTTTCTGTGATCTGCTTCGCGGTTTTGAAGGTTTGCAATTAATTGGCTGTCCGCATCCTGTTGCTTCGACATGCTGTCAAGACGGCCCTCGAGTTCAGTGTTGGCCGCAGAAAGTTCTGACGACGCTTTCTTCGCCAGTGCATATGCTTCTCGAGCCTCCTGAAGGTCTACGGCAACTTGCTGCAGTTTGCCTCGCAAGGATTCGAGCTCCTCCGTATGATCTGTCTGAAGCTGAGCCATTTGCTCTTTGATCGCATCGGCGTCAGCGCCAAGTCGGTCGTGTCGTTCCGTAGCAAGATGTAGCTCCTTCCGGGATCGAGCCAGCTCGTCTTCCAATTCAATGCGTGACCGGCTAAGATCCGCGTTTTCTGCCTGTAATTTGGCGACTTCGGTAGAGTACTTCGTTTGCTGCTGAGTGTTCTCCGTAAGCTCCTGGTCACGCATCCCCTGCAACCGATCTTGCAAGAAACTGATTTCTTTGAGGCGATCATCGAGTTCATCCCGAGTGGCTGAGAGGAGGGCACAAATCCTATCTCGATCGTGCCGTATTGCACGTAATTGTTCTCCATCTGTCGTTCGAACGACTGCCAGAGTGACAACAGCATTACGAGTATCTTCCATGTGAGCGACGGCAGCCTCTTCGGCCGCTTCGAGATGCGACGCTTGTCTTGACAGACGTGATAAGACAGAATCACGTTCCGTAGATATGAAATGAAGCTTTTGTGACATGTCTAGATTTGCCGCGCTTGCTTCATGGGAGGTGGTGCGCAGACGAGTAATAGATGACCGTGCTTGGGCCAGCGTAGAAGACCAGATCTCGACCAGAGCAGACACCTCGCTATCGCGTTGTGCTTCGAATAACTGCCGTTGTGTTTCCAGAGCCTCCAGTGTATCCTCTAGGTCATCTACCTTCCTGAGCGCACGATCCCGCGCTTCCCGTGCATCGGCGCAATCTTCGACCATACTCTCCTTTTCCGACATTGCAATCTCCAGCTCGCTCGTCATCTCCGCTATGCGATCTTCTTGGAGCTTAAGATTCGTTTCGAGACGCTTGATGTCGTGTTGGTGGATACCAATCTGTTCTGTACGACGGGTCACGCGACCTTCCAGCTCCTCGATCTGCTCCTTCAGTTTGCGGTTGACTTGGACAGATGACATAGAAGAAAGTTGTTGGTTCTGGAGGTCGCTATAGCGTTGCTCAGCTTGCTTGAGCGAATCCTGAGCTGAAACCATGTCGCGTTGGAGGTTAACGACTTCAACTCTGAGTGAGTTGCGCTCGGACTCCGCGTCTTCGAGGGCATTTGTAACGTCAGCGAGCCTGCCGGTCGTGCGCTCATGACTGGATTGCAGTTCTTGGTATTGGTTTCTAATGCGATCGCTTGCCACGATCTGAGACTGCAAGTATTCAACCTGGTGGAGCAGGTCGTCGCGCTGCTGCTGGGTGTCGTGTAGGCTGCCGGTACTTGACTCTGGTCGGAGCCTCAAGGACTGCTGTAATGTGTGAGACGTTCGCTGGGACTCCTCGCTTGAGGCCATAGTATCTTGCAACTGAGAACGGAGGTGAGAGATTTCGATAAGTGCTTTATCCTTCGCCTCGTTGTCATCGTCGATGCGTGTCTGCAAGTGCCCTACCATGGCCAGTGATGCAGAAGCAACGAGGCCGAGTCTAGATGACACCACGGCTGGTGAGGACATGCCTATACGTGAGCATGCGCTTGCCTTCGCCAGTCGTCCCAGAAGCTCCCGGACTTCACTCTGGAGTTGGAGAACACGCGGGTCTTCCATAGTTCTAGCCGCTTTAACAGACGAGGCTCCGGTGTTTATTTTATTCTTGAGCGCTTCGATGGTAAACTTGGACTCAACCTGTAGGAATTCGAGTTGGCGGCGTAGTTCATCGCGCTCGCCTCTCAGCCGATCCACAGCAGCCAGGAGCTTCTCTACTGTCTCGACGTCAGCTTCGGTGCCACCGTGTGTATGTCCGGGTGTAGCACCTGAGGCGGAAGCGGAAGCTGAAGGGTACATCCGTTAATTACTTCTTATAAGGAGACAAATGGGGTATATACTTGACTGGGTAGCTTTGAGAGACCGAATTTCCTCTTGCTGAACGTTCACCTGTGCCTCAAGCGTCCTGCCGAAGATGAGGATATGTTGGAGGTGCAACTCATCATTGGCGTACCTTTCCTGTACCTTCAAGGAGTGCACAAATGAATCTCTATCATCAAGAGCCGCCTTGAGGCTCTGAGCGTGGGCATGCGACTCCTCTAGGGCACCTCGGACCTGTCTCATATCCCGATTGAGACCGGCATTCTTCACCTCGAGGCCTTTGACTTTGCTGATCCCTGCTGCGACCCTCTTTTCTGCCTTTTGTAGTGCACTCTCCATCGCTTTGAGATCCCGGGTTTCCGACAACAGACATTCCAGAGCCTGCACTTTAGCTTCTTCTTCCTCCACCCTTCGGATGAGCTCCTCCTCGCGCTCCTGTGCAAGACCGAGGCCTTCTCCACCTGATAGTTGGATAATCTCCTCATCCTTGCTGGCCAATCTCTCTTCCATTGTTTTCATCTCATCAGTCACCCTACGCTCGAGAACGGTTTTCTCGTTCTCAACTCGGAAGAGATCCTCCTCTGTGCGCCTGAGCTTCTCTTGAGCCTTGCCAAGTTCAGCCTGTAAATTCAGCACCGAAGCTCGTGATTCGCCAATGTCCCGCTCGAGTGTAGCGACCCGGACATCGGAGAGAGAGGATGAGCGTGCGCGACCCTTTCTCTTGGGAGTCGCAGCGCTGATCACCTGCTGGAAGTTCACCTCGAGTTCTTGCATGCGACGCTCGAGAGCAACCTTTTCGGTTCGTAGGTTTGATATGATTGCGTTGGAAGCGACCTCACGAGATGATACGGATTCGAGTGCTTGTTGGAGTTCTCTTCGGGCGATTTCCTCTTGTTTGCCTTTCTCCTCCGAAGAGCGAGCAACCAAGTTTCCGTTCTGCCGCATGACCATCTCCTTATCCAGTCTTTTCCTGCATTCCCGGAGCTCCTCTTCGAGGGAATGCGCGCTGTCGGCCTCCTGGAGTAACTGAATGTCGACAGCAGGATGAATGCTGTATCAGATGCAGATCAACTCATTGCGTACCTTACGGGTCGTCTCATCGAGTGAAGCCTTATTTTCTTCCAAGATAACCTTTGTCTTGAATAATTGCCCTTGTAGAGTAGAGTTGCGGCTGTCTGAGGTCGCGATAGAATGTCAGTGGAGAAGGTTGGACAATAACATTCTCTGACCTTGTT
>WNFR01005392.1_pt1 | contig 14578 bp, 13 predicted proteins | sample 5400221 | NCBI WGS metagenome assembly WNFR01 (sample SAMN13153357, study PRJNA577476) | soil metagenome | isolation source: 40 cm soil under Madrone tree | place: USA:California | collected 2016-06-14 | reverse complement strand
TACCACGGCAATGACTACGCCGCCATTCCGGAAGCGCAAGACGAACTGCAAAAAGCGATCCAGTCCGATCCCAACAACCCAACGCTCTATGCGCTGCTCGGTGCCACTCACTTCTGGCATGTTGGCGAATTGACGCGGGATCCGAACTGGAAAGCCAACCAGAACGTGTTGGCGCAAGACATGCCGACCGCAGCCAGCCTCTTCCAAAAAGCTCTGGACCTCGACTACTACAGCCCACACCCGATCGGATACATCAACGACGACCACTTGCCCGGGTACTTGGGAATCACGACGGTTCACACGGGGCAGGAGTATCAAGATCCGAGCGTAATCGCGAAGGGTGACGGAATGCTGGACTTTGCCGCATATCAATTTCCGGAATTCAACAATTTCAATCGCTGGGCGGCCCACCTGGACGATTCGAGGGACAACGAGACCTACAACAAGGCATTGGACTCCTTGTGGCAGTCCGTCGATGAATGCATCGGAACGCGGATCGATCGCACAAATCCCGACATGAAGCCCTATCTCCACCTGGTAACTTCCGTTGGCCGGAAGAAGGCTTGCTGGTGGGAAGGCGATATCGCCCCGTACGGCTTTGAAGGATTGGTGCTGAATCTGGGCAATGGTCTGGTGAAAGCAGGACAGGTCGATGCCGCCAGAGTGATGTACGCGAACGCAAGGTATGCCGCGAATTATGACACTTGGCCGTATCGCGATGTTTTGGAAACGATAGCCGCCTCAGACCTCAATGCGCGCGCAGCTCTCTATGCCCCCGGTGCGAACTCCAAGAACGCTCCACCACTGAATGTCCCCAATCGCAGCTGCGTGTATTGCCACGCGACCGTCCCGGAACCAGGGGCTCGCTAGTAGGTCAACTGTGGAAACTCTTGCGCATCGCGTGCAGTTGGCTTCGGTCGGAAATCAATTTTTCGGAAAAGGAGAAAGTAGATGAAAGTTAAGTTTTCGATTCTAAGTTTTGTTGTTTTGCTACTCCCCGTTCATTCGTGGGCCCAGAATGCCTCGGGCGCGACACAAGCCTTCGGCAGTACGGCCCAATCGGCCGGCGTCGAGGGCAAGTTTCGCTACTACATGAGCGAGACGTATCTGAATCCGAGTGTCTTCACGGCTCCGGCATTTCGTGCAGACATTCGCATGGCGAACCCTCCGGGCAAAGGGGCTACGCAGTATCCACCGGAATGGAGACAGGGCGCTGAAGCTTTCGGGCGGAATTACGGCGACGCGTTCGCACAACGTGTAACGTTCCAGACGGCACGTTTCGCAACGGGAGTCATTACTCACGAAGACCCTCGCTATATTCCGTCTTCGAGCCACAACGTACTTGCGAGAAGCCTTCACGCGCTGACATTTACCTTCGTCGATCGATCCGATTCCGGGCATCCGATGCCCGCCTTCTCAAACTTTGTGGGTGCGACAGCCGCAGGGTTCGTTGGGAATGCATATCTTCCGTCCGGCTTCAACAACACCACACATGCAGGTCAGCGGGCGACTCTTCAGTGCGGGTTCACAGCTGCGGGGAACCTATTTCGCGAGTTTGCACCGCAGATGCCCAAGCCCGTGCGCACGGTGTTCCAGCTAATTGCCCGGTGATGACAGCTCGAGTTTTACGGAGGCGAATGTGACTCTACTCTTCAGGCTAAGCAACTTGCTGGTCTTGCCCTTCTGGGCCTTGATGGTTCTGCTGCCGCGCTGGCGCTGGACAGAGCGCATGATGCGTTCACCATTCGTGAGTGCTGCACCCGCGCTTCTTTACGCTGCGCTGGTGCTCCCGCGGCTGGGTGCGATCTGGCCCGCGATCGCGAGACCAACACTCCCCGGGATTGCGACGCTGCTCGGTTCTCCCGAGGGCGCCACGATAGCTTGGGTTCACTTCCTGGCCTTTGACCTCTTCGTCGGCCGCTGGATTTATCTCGACAGCCAGGAGCGACGGCTCAGCCCGCTTCTGACGGCGCCGGTCTTGTTTCTTGCTCTCATGCTCGGCCCGCTGGGATTTCTGATCTACCTTGTGCTTCGCGCGGTTGCGAGTTCGCGCGAAGCAGACAAAAGCGGTACGCAGATTTCCGCTGCCAGACTGAACAGGAACGAGCCCTCGATCGACGGGACGCAACTTGGACTACAAACGCGAGATCCAGGCAAGACCCTTCTGCAGCGCGCATGGCACACCAACTGGCCATTGACGATGCTCGGCGTGGCGATGATTCTCGTTTTTCTCGCAGCTCTCGCGGGAGTCTTGATCGATCATCGCGTCATTACAGGTGCACCGGCATGGCTGAAACCGGCCAAGTTCGCCGTCTCCGTCAGCTTGTACTGCGTCACTTTTGTTTGGCTGCTTGGGTTTGTCGAGAGCCGCCCGCGCCTGGCGCGTTTCGCGGCCAACGTGACCGCCGTCAGCTTCATCGTGGAAATGACGGTGATTCTCACACAGGCGGCGCGCGGCACAACCAGCCATTTCAATGTGACGACACCGCTGAATACCTTCCTGTGGCTCACGATGGGAGCGTTCATCGTCGTTGTGTGGACGATGAATTTGTTGCTCACCATCCTTCTCCTCTTCGAACGGATTCCGAACCGCCCGTTCGCGTGGTCACTGCGACTCGGCCTGCTCGTTTCGCTCGTTGGTATGGGCTCGGGGTTTTTGATGGTTCGGCCTACGCACGAACAGCTGGTGGCTATGGCCGCAAACCACGGCCCACGCATCGTCGGCGCGCACAGTGTCGGAGTTGCCGACGGCGGTCCGGGTCTGCCCGTCGTCGGATGGAGCACAGTTGCGGGAGATTTGCGACCAGCCCATTTCGTGGGGATACACGCAATGCAACTCTTGCCTTTCTTCGGTTGGTTCAGCGCCCGGCGCAGGAACTGGTTCGCGTACTTCCAAGAAATCCACCGTCTGGCACTCGTATGCACCGTTGGATTCGCTTACCTCGGGCTCGTCTTGCTGCTGGTATGGCAAGCACTGCGAGGACAATCGCTAATTCATCTCGACGTTCAGACACTTGCTGCCGCCGCTGCTCTGCTCGCACTGACGGGACTCTCTGCATGGGCGATCGCCGCACATGCGAAACGTATGGACACCGATTCAAGTGGATTCGATTCAAGGACTGTCTCCAGCAATGCCAAGCATGCACTCGAAGGATGAGCATGCGCCGGCGTAGATACGAGAGCGAATTTATGAATCGAGAGCTAATGAAATGCTTTCCAGAGAGAAGCGACACCAAGATGGGCCGCCGGTCGCTGCTGGGGATGACCGCTGCGGGATTGGCCGGATCCCTCGTCGCTTGTGCCACGGCTCCGCAGGCACGAGACACCTCCGCAACATCGCGCGCGCCACGGCGCAGATTCGACGGCAAGGTCGTACTCATTACGGGTGCAACCTCGGGCATCGGGCGAGCCGCCGCACTGCAATTTGCCTCCGAAGGCGGCAAGGTTAGTTTTTGCGGGCGCCGGGAAAAACTCGGGCAGGAAGTCGCGAACGAAATCCGATCCCGTGGCGGCGAAGCGACTTATGTTCGAGCGGATGTACGCAAGGAAAGCGACATCAGGGCCTTCGTGGAAGACACGGTTCAGAAGTATGGCCAGCTCAACATAGCGTTCAACAATGCGGGCATCACCATCGAAAAGCCACTCCATGAATACAGTTCCGAGGAGTGGGACGATGTGGTCAATACCAATCTTCGCGGTGTCTTCCTCGCGCTGAAGTACGAGATCCCGCACATGCTCGCGAGCGGCGGCGGCAACGTCCTTGTCACATCCTCATCGAACGCAATCGCAACCACGGAAAGGCGTTCTGCCTACACCGCCAGCAAGCGTGGACTCGTAGGGCTCGTCCAGTCTGCGGCGCAAGACTACGCGGCGAACGGGATTCGCGTGAACGCGCTCATTCCCGGCACCACCGACACCGAGCTCGTCCGCAGGGCTGCCGGCATGGAACACGTCCCGGACGCAATCTGGGAAGCGCTTGCCAAGCAGTGGGCAAAGTCTCATGTGCCGGTCTCGAGAGAATGGCCAAAGCAGAGGAGATCGCAGCATTCGCGCTCGTCCTGGCTTCCGACGACCACCCTTATATGACCGGCGCTCAAATGGTGATTGACGGAGGGAAGACCGCCCATGCCGGTTAAAGCTTTTCCCATCACATTTCAAGAATAGAAAGGAAAGAATCAATGAATAGAAGAACCACCAAAATCAGTCAGGTTGTGGCCGCTATTTTCTCGCTTTTGCTGTGGGCGCCCTTCCCATCGCTCACCGCACAAACAAAAGATTCGGGAACACTCACGGTTCGCGTCACCGGCGCGAGAAACACCAAAGGCAAGATCGGCGTAACACTATTTCAGGACGCCCAGGGTTTTCCCGATGACACGTCGAAGGCCGTCCGCCAGCAGAGTGTCGACATCGATCCCAACACCATGAGTGCCCGCGTAACTTTCAAGGATCTTCCCCAAGGCACCTTCGCCGTCTCGGTCCTTCACGACGAAAACGGCAACGGCAAGATGGACAAGAACTTTGTGGGGATGCCCAAGGAGGGCTACGGTGCTTCCAACAACCCCAAGAAGAAAAAGCACGCGCCCACGTTCGACGAAGCGAAATTCTCTTTGAACACTTCGGAACAGGCCATCGAGATCACGCTGATCTACTAACAGGTGACAGGAGTGGGTCTTGTGGACGGCTATATATAAAGGATACGGGAGGTAAAAATATGAGTCAGGGAAAAGTAGCTCTGGTTACGGGAGTTTCATCGGGAATCGGCCGAGCCATCGCCGGTCTGCTTTCCCGCCACGGTTTCCGAGTCTTCGGGACCGCGAGGGGGAATGGCGGAGCCAAGAGAGCTCTGGAGAATGTCGAGCTGGTTCACGTGGACGTTCGCAACGAAGAATCGGTCGATTCTTGTGTCCGAACGATTCTTGACCGGGCCGGACGAATCGACGCCCTGGTCAACAACGCTGGGTACACCCTGATCGGCTCGCTCGAAGAGACGACAATCGAAGAAGCGAAGCAGCTTTTTGATACCAACTTTTTCGGAGTCTTGCGAATGACCCAAGCCGTGCTCCGCTTCATGCGAGACCAGCGATCAGGTCGCATCGTGAACATCGGATCGCTTGTGGGTTTCGTTCCGGCGCCGTACCAGGGAATCTACTGCGCGAGCAAACACGCGTTGGAAGGTTACTCCGAATCCTTAGACCATGAAGTGCGCCAGTTTGGCATCCACGTATCGATCATTGAACCGGGGTTTACGCGCACGAACATCGCGCAGAACAGTCAAATCGCCGGCCGTCCATTGCAGGTTTACGCCGACAGCCGCAATCGTGTCCTCGAAGCGGTCTCGCAAAACATTGCGAAAGGTGGCACGCCTCTCGGAGTGGCACAGGTGGTGTTGGACGCGCTGACCAGCCAGTCGCCACGATCACGGTATCCGGTCGGACGGGAGGTCAAGTTCGTCAGCCGCCTGCGAAAATTCGCCCCTTCAAGTCTCTTCGACAGGGGCCTTCGAAGACAATTTCGACTGGACCCTGTCTGACCACAGGAGAGCCCAGTTTCTTTAAAACATCAGTTGAGAAAAAAGGGAGGCTTACATGCGGAGGAGAAATGCAGTTGCTTCAATGGCGTTCCTATGTCCGCGACAGAATCGTTTGCTGCAGAAAGGTTTGCTTGCGCCGAATATTTTGCGGCGACACCCGCCGGGCAAAAGAAAACCGAGGTCGGAGTCAAGGGCACGCTGATATTCGACCCGAACTCGAAGAAAGTGGAGTTCCTGAATCCCAAAGGAACATCGGCTTTTAACATCAACTACGATGCGATTCATGCCATGCAATACCCGATTAAGGGTTAGTGAACGTGGTCCCCAAAACCGTGGCCGGTGAGGTGCAGCATGACGACGACCAACACCAGCACACCAATCACGGCGTAGAAGATCTTGACTCCTAAGGGAGTTGCGTTGTCAGGTTGCTGCTCTACTTTACGCCGCTCCTGTTGCTTGCGTCGCCCGTAGCGGGTCAGGCCCCATGGTTTGTACACGCCCAGCGACGCGGCCGCGAGCAGCAACAGTATAGCGAGGCTAGGAGCGCGCACGAGTTCGGTCTTCAGAGGACCGAAGTCGTCGTTGAACAATGTTTCGGCCGCAGCCCCTGATACGCGCTTCGCCGCCTCCGCCATTACCCCGAATTGGTGCACGAGCAAGGCGAAGGTGGCAAAAATGGCCAGCCCGAATTTCAGCAGAATCCAGTAGTACCGAAACAAGCCCCATGGCGTGCCTAGTGCCTGGAGAAGTCCGGTGGCCAGCGCAGCGAAACACATCGGGATGATGACAAACCTGGTGATCAGGTTCATCGAGAGATAGGCACCGCGCACCACTTCTGCATCCTGGGTGGTCAGGCCGGCGATGCTGAGAACCAGAAAGGCGGCGACCGCGCCGAGCCAGCCGACCGAGAAGGTGACATGCGCGGTGATGGTCAACTTGCGGAGGGCGGGTGTCATCGCTTTACTCTCATTTTGGACCCCTCACTTGGCCGTCGTGAGGAGGGTGTTCGTTTCGTCGCGCGAGTCCGGCCCACATCAGAATTTGTTTCAGCGCGCAGCAGAGCCGCATGACGGTAGATAAAGTCCGCAGTGCGAGCCAGGAACTCGGCGATAGCCTTGAGTTGGTGGGTATCGAAATTCTCCAACAGAGCGGCTACGTCTTTTCGTAATGGGGCGATTACATCGTGGATGTGTGCCGGTGCCAGTGCCAGGTGGAGGATCTGTTTACGTCCGTCGTACCGGTCTGGTTCACGACGCAGGTATCCGGCCCGCTCCAGCCTCGCAACCACACCAGTAATCGCGCCACTGGTCAGGCCGGTGATCGCGCCCAGATCGCTGCCAGCCATCGCCCCGCGCTCGCGCAGCAAGTCGAGGCACTTGTGATCGGTTGGGCCCAGCCCCAGGCGCTCGGCGACCGCGTGGTGAAATAGCACCACCGCAGTGCTGTGTCGGCGCGCCAGCCCCTTGACGATCTTGTCGGCCAGCTCATGCTTACCTTCGCGTGCAGATCCCATCGCGTCCACTCCTATATGCGTGACACTCGCTTAGTAGCTAAGCTATATCGTAAGGGACATGCTGGCAAGCTTGTATCGCGGCGATGGGCGCGCGCGGCCTCAGAGCCACGGTTGCTTGCGACTGTGGCGTAGAATCGTTTGCGATGCTCTTATGACCGCAACGACCGCATCTCCGCTGTCTGACGTTTCGCGGAAAGTTCTTCAACTTCAGGTCATCACACTCACCTGGATGACCGTCGAGGCCATCGTGTCTCTCGGGACGGCTTGGACTTCGCACAGCCCTGCACTGTTGGCTTTCGGTGGAGACAGCTTGATTGAGCTGCTTTCGGCAGCCGTTGTGTTCTGGCGTTTTCGCTTCACGTTGGCTGAGGCTCGGGCAGCTCGAATCGCAGGCGGCTTGCTTTTCGCATTGGCAGGCTTCGTGGTGCTGACTTCGGTTTTGAATTTTATCGGATACCGCGAGGCGCAGCGTAGTCTAGTCGGAATCGGAATCCTGCTAGCCGCTGCCGTTATGATGCCTTGGCTGGCGAGCCGGAAACGAGAGTTGGCAGTCGTAACGTCCAGTGCAGCTTTGAAGGCCGATGCTGCGGAATCTGCCCTCTGCGGTTACATGGCGTGGATTGCTCTTGCGGGACTCGTAGTGAATGCCGTCTGGAATAAACCGTGGGCTGACCCTGTCGCTGCTCTTGCTCTGACTCCCCTCATCTTGCGCGAAGGATGGGAAGCCATACATTCATCCCGATTAGGATGTCAGTATTCTTGAAATTTGAGTCTAAGAACGCGCTAACACCGCTCCGAGCGTGGTACACACAGTGGTACTTCAGCCGGTCAATCAATTCGATTTCTCTTTCTCGTACGATATTTACTTGCGTTAATAATCTATCTTAAGTATGGTTAATCATGCGAACGGTCCGGATGAATGGAACTGGGTCAACAACCATGCTGCGTTCGGCTCTTTCGATATTTGTTTTTGTCGGGTCGTTTCATTTTCTCTCGCCTGAAGCAGCCTTCTCCCAGGGTGAAACTACTAGCGCGATCGTCGGCCAAGTGAGCGATGCAAGCGGCGCGGCGGTGCCAGGTGCCACGGTGACGGTCACGAATAAGGAGACCGGACTCAGGCGCAGCGCGAGTACCGATGACTCCGGCCGGTTCAACTTTCCACAGCTGAAGCCTGGTGCGTACTCGGTCAAGGTGGAAGCAGAAGGATTTGAACCACACCAGAATGACGCTGTATCTGCTGGCCTGGGCCAAAAGCAAACCGTCGATTTCATCGTCAGGGTTGCCCAAGCTAAGGAGAGCATCGAGGTCATGAGCCAAGCAGCGATTCTCAACCCCGAGAATGCGAATACATCCACGACTCTCAATGCACGCTCGCTGGAAGACCTTCCCAATCCAGGCGGTGACTTAACCTACCCACTTCAGTTTGCGGCAGGAGCGCTCGTCAATACGGCAGGCAGCAGCAATGATTTTGTTGGCGGTACCAACGGGTTCGGCAACGTCGAGTTCAATGGCCTGCCCGCTCTCTCGAATGGTTACATCGTCGATGGACTGGAAACAAATGACCCGCTGACCAATCTGAACAGCGGACTCTCGACGAACCTCGTCCTCGGACTGAATTCGATATCGGAAGTGACGGTCAATACGCTCTCCTATGCCGTCGATCAAGGGCGGTATGGAGCGTCTCAGGTCAACTACGTTACAAAGTCGGGTTCGAACCAGTTCCACGGGAACCTCTATGAGTTATGGAATGGCTCGAAGTTCAACGCAGCCAACTATTTCACGAACGCCACTGCAGGAAATCACAAACCGCGATCGACGGTAAACCACTTCGGGGGCAGTGTGGGTGGGGCGGTTGTCCGCGATAAGCTGTTTTTCTTTTTCGATAGCGAGTGGGTTCGGATTGCACTACCCATCGTCACAGCGACAACAGTTCCAACCTTGGCATTTCAGAATTACGTTTTGCAGCAACTCCCTTTGAGTGGAACCGATTCCGTCACGGGGTCAGTCTATCAGCCATCACCGCAGTCGGTGCCGTTCTACCAGAGGATGTTTTCACTCTACGGAAATACCAGCGGAACACGCCTCACTCTGCTTGGGTGCCCGTTCGATATGGGTGGAGTTGCACCCGCCATTGCGAATGATGGAAACGGTTGCGCAAATCGTCAGAGTATTTCGCATTCCAGCGCTGATCACGAACAGGTGCAGACAGTTCGAATCGATTACAACATCAATGAGAAGAACACGACCTGGTTTCGTTTTCAAACTGATACGGGAGTCCAAGCCGCCTATACCGATCCCATCAACCCCTTGTTCAACGCTCTTTCCCCTCAGCCTCTCTACTCTTTTGCTGCGGGATATACGCACGTTTTTTCGCAGAATCTAGTGAACTACTTCAATCCGGCATTTTCGTGGTACGAGAGCCTATTCGGGCCTGCCGATTTTCAGAAGACACTGGCCGCGTTCCCCATCGTTCTGCAAGGCAGTGGTGCGAATGCCCCTTTCACGAGAGTCGGGGGACTTGACAACACTTGGGTTCAGGGAAGACGCGCCTCCCGCTTCTTTATCAACGACAACCTCGCCTGGAGCCTTGGGGCGCACGAATTGCGTTTTGGAACCAATACTCGGATTCTTCGGCTGAATGATTATGACTTCGGGCAGGGAACGGTCCCGACAGTCACTTACGCCACTCTGCCGCAGTACATTTATGGAGTGGCATCCACGGCAACAGAGACTTTCCCCACGTCTGCTAACGAACCTTTTAACTTTCTCAATCTCGATATATACGCGCAGGACACTTGGAAGGTGACGAAGAAGCTGACGTGGACCTTCGGGATACGAGATACATTGAATTCCAATCCTTTGAATCCGCATCAGCACATTGCCCGGCTGACGGGATCCTTCAATTCCATCTCGCACGACGTGAATCAGCCTTTGAACGCCGCCATTCGAACCGGTCTCGGTAAAGTGTTTTCCTCAACGCCACTCGCGATACTGCAACCGAGAACAGCGATTGCATGGCAGTTTGAACCCAAGAGCGTGCTGCGTGCTGGCTTCGCGGTTTTCAGCGACATATTGCCTGGCACCATCGCCGATATCGTTGGCTTCAATCCGCCTTACAATAAAACTTTCCAGGGCGGACTTCAGGGAACAGTTGGTGGCTCAGCTCTAGCGCCGGGAGTGCCTAACAGTGCGATTGACGCAACCGTTGCGGCCAATCAGGCCTTTAGTTCGGGATTTTCACAGGGTCAGCTTTCGTGCTTACCTGCGCAAGCGAATCCTTCCAATTGTCTTCCTCCGGTCGCCATCACAGCGGTACCGGATGGAAAACTTCACGCGCCAGACTTCATGGAGTGGAGTCTTGGCCTGGAACATCAGTTGGGAACTACGGGAAGCCTCCACGCACAATACGTCGGCACTCGTGCGGTAAACCAGCCATACCTGACGCAAGTGAACGGCTATCAGAACGTCTGCGCGGGGTGCTTTGCACCGTTTCCTTATACGCAATCTACCGATCCCCGATTCGGGGCGGTGACACAATTTTCCACTGGCGCGAACAGTCACTACAGTGGGCTGCAAATGACCGCAATGAAGCGTTTTGGAAACGGCTTCATGGGACAAGTGAATTACACCTGGAGCCGTTGCATGGACACCGTCTCCAACGGCGGATTCCTGCAGTTCTCGGCGGGAGGAATCTTGTCCCCTCTCCCGGGAGACCTGGCGCGGGACTACGGTCCCTGCGACTACGACATCCGGCACAATCTCAATGCTCAATATGTTTATCAATTGCCGGTCAAGATCCAAAACCGGCTTCTTGGCTACGCACTGAACGGCTGGCAGGTGTCGGGAACCGTGTTTTGGCATAGTGGGATTCCGTTCTCCGTCCTAAGCACACCGTATTCAGCAAATGGAAATGGCATTGTGAACGGTAGTGGGCCGCAATTCGCAAGCGTTGTTCCCGGGGTACCGCTCTATGAACACAATCCCATTCCAGGTGTCACACAACCGGGCACAGTTCAATGGCTCAATCCCGATGCTTTTGTCTCGGCGGTTGACCCGAGTACGGGAGCATGCTTTCGAGGCGACAGCCCCAAGAATTGTCAATTCGGAAACTTAGGCCGTAACGCGCTACGCGGTCCCAATTTCACATGGAGTGACTTCTACCTATCGAAATGGTTTCCCTTAATCGAGCAGTTGAAGCTCAGGTTTGACATCCAGCTCTTCAATGTATTCAATCATCCGAATTTCGGACTTCCGAGCATGGTGTTTGCTGGGATTCCGGGAAAACCTTCTACGCAGACCGGGTTTGGAGCGCTTACTTACACAACCTCTCCGCCGACCGGCTTACTCGGTGTCGGTTTGGGCGGTGATAGCACGCCCCGCATGATCGCGTTTCAATTGCGCTTGGAATTTTAAACTCGCTTCCCCATGAAGACAATACTATGCATATAGCACCATAAAAGCCCCTGATAAGGGCGAGGTCGGTGGTTCAAGTCCACCCAGGCCCACCATCAAAATCACCAGTAAATACGCGACGATTCTCACTTTCCCCCTTTCCGGGGATCTCCCCCGAAAAACCGATTTGTCAACCGTTTGTCAACTTTACGATTGACCGGATGGCACTACACTCAGGGCGTTAAGACCGTTCGGGTGAGGGCCAAACGGCTAGCATCGATTCGGCTATGTCGAGAACGCGGGCCCTCTCAGGTCGAAGAACGTGCAAGGCAGTGCAAGACACTGCACGGCTGTGGAACCAGCGGGAAGTCATTTTTAGTCAGTTTGCGGGGGCGTACTTCAGTTGGTTAGAACGCTGCCCCGTCGCTGGTTAGAATCCCACACTGTCACGGCAGCTTCCGTCCCCTGCTTCACAAGACACCCATATAAAGGATGCTTTTCGCATATCGCACGAGACAACGGCGATTGCGAAACTCGCACTACAACGGTTTAGCAAATTTCCGCGTTTCACAGCCTGTGTTCGGAATCAATGAGTTATGTTCGGATGAGATGCCCTACTTTGGCGCAAAACACCCCTGTTGGGCACTCATTGTGCAACGATCGTGCAACCAGAATTTGCGACTAGATTTCCAGCGTCAGGCAGTGCTCGCTTGTTAGCGGGTGCCTCTCGGTGGCGGTTGTTTCCGGATAGCCGCTTCGGACGTGATCGGGATCTCCGGCCGATAGGGCACTTATCGCTGCTAGTTGAGATTCAATTATTTACAGTGTTTCGGAATATAATCTGCCAATGTCATCGCCAGGAGATGGTTCCTCACGCCCCGTACAGTCGTTGGACATTCGCCTCTTTGTTGACAGAATCCCTGCGTTTACGTGGTCAGCTCATGCGGATGGCTCCGTAGAGTTCGTGAACCAACGATGGCGCGAATACGCCGGTCTTTCTCCTCAGGAATCGCAAGGCTGGGGCTGGCAGGTTGCGATCCATCCAGAGGATTTGCCGTCATTGATGCGGAGATGGCGCGAGCTGTTGATTGCCGGAGAACCAGGCGAAATCGAAGCGCGCATGCGCCGCCATGATGGGATCTTTCGTTGGTTCCTCATTCGCTTCGAACCCTTCCGCGACGAAACCGGGAAGGTCGTTATGTGGTACGGAGTAAGCGCTGACATCGAAGACCTCAAGCAGAGTCAGGAGAGACTGCGGGAGGATGAACGCGAACTTCGGCAGATTACCGACGCGATACCGCAGACGATAGTTGTCCAGAACCCCTGCGGCGTACCGATCTACGCCAATCAAGCTACTCTCGACTATACGGGCCTTACCATCGGGCGCTCAGGAAGGATGGCCAGTATCGTTGGTTCCTGATCCGCTACAACCCCTTCCGGAATGAACAGGGGCAGGTGATTCGCTGGTATGCCACGGGGACCGACATTGATGACCGCGTCCGAGCCGAAGAGCGAACACGCAACGAAAATCTGGCATTACGAGAGCAAATCGATCGTGATTCGATGTTCGAGGACATCGTCGGCTCTTCGGAAGCACTCCGAAAGGTGCTTCGCCAGGTCGACAAGGTGGCCGCGTCCGATTCCACCGTGTTGATTCTGGGAGAAACGGGCACTGGAAAAGAATTGATTGCTCGTGCAATCCACAAGCGATCAAAGCGCGCTGATCGAGCATTCATCGGCGTGAATTGCGCCGCCATCCCGCCTTCTTTAATTGCGTCGGAACTCTTCGGCCACGAAAAAGGCGCTTTTACGGGCGCGACGCAACGCCGCATGGGGCGCTTTGAATCGGCCAACGGCGGCACGATCTTTCTCGACGAAGTCGGCGACTTACCTGCGGAAATTCAAATTGCACTGTTGCGAGTTCTGCAAGAACGTGAAGTCGAACGCGTTGGCAGCAGCCGGCCAATTCCGGTCGACGTGAGAGTGGTTGCGGCGACGCATCACGATTTGAACGCGCTTGTTGCTGAAGGCAAGTTTCGCCAGGATCTCCTGTACCGGCTGAATGTCGTGCCTATCCAGATGCCGCCATTGCGCGAGCGAGTATCCGACATCCCCTTGCTTGTCGAGTACTTCATGGATCGGTTCGGGAAAAGGGCTGGAAAGAAGTTCAGAACCATCGACAAGAAATCACTCGAACTTTTTAAGGCATATGGCTGGCCGGGGAACGTTCGTGAACTACAAAATGTAATCGAGCGCGCCGTAATCCTCAGCGAGGATGACACCTTAGATGTGGACCAGACATGGCTCAAGAGGGAACCGGGCCAAAATCCAGCGCGGCTCGCTACGCTGGATGGCGCCCTCGTAAGGCAGGAGAAGGAAATGATTGAAGCCGCCCTGGCAGAAAGCCAGGGCCGAATTTCAGGGCCCGCAGGTGCGGCAGCTAAACTAGGACTGCTGGCACGGACCCTCGACTCGAAGATCAAGCGGTTGAAAATTAACAAATATCGATTCAAAGTCCCGCAGGCTGACTGACCCCCCAAAGCCTTCAGGCCCACCGCGTTTTCCGTTTTCCTCATCAAATAGGAATTCCTGAAAATTAAGGACTTCGGTCAACTGCAACTTCCATTCCTGCAAGGAGTTGTGAATGGCCCAGTCGTTGCATTCGTAAGGGTGTGCCTCGGACCAGAGACGCATGACTCTCAAGATCTGGAGATCGATGCTAGCTTGGTTTGGGCGAGCGCCGACCTTGCCTTACCAGACTCTGGATACAGCGTGGGCTGAACCGCCGGCGCAAAGGGCTAACCGCAAGAGGGCAGCAATAAGGAGGATTCTCATGCCACTGGTTCGTGTGACGATGATTAAGGGGAAGTCGCCCGACTATATCAAGAAGATGTCAGACAGCATATACGAGGCGCTCGTCGAGGCTTATCAAATGGCAGAGAACGATCTGTTCCAGATCATAGAGCAACTTGAGCCGGGCGATCTGATCTACGATCGTCACTTCGGGATCAAAGGGTCTCGCTCGGGAGATTTCGTGATCATTAACATCGAGTCAGACGCGCGGCGTCGGGGCGAAAAGGAGGCCTTCCTGGCGCGTCTTTCGGACAAACTTGCTGCCTCGCCGGGAATTGCGCGTGACGATG